>Ga0172382_10011076_pt1 | contig 11970 bp, 22 predicted proteins | sample Leawel138RmetaG_FD_122245 | JGI IMG/M metagenome (GOLD analysis project Ga0172382, IMG submission 122245) | Leachate microbial communities from a municipal landfill in Southern Ontario, Canada - Leachate well 138R metaG | ecosystem: Engineered > Solid waste > Landfill > Unclassified | place...
GAGGCTATACCCGTGGGAAGGACTGAGAGAGGAGGTGGAAGAGTGTAGGATGCGGAAGAGAATGTTGTTGTCTATTATAGGAGGGTAGACAAAATGGTAATGAGATGGGTACTGGAGAACATTCACATGAGCCTAATCCTATCACTGGTATTAGGGTGGATCGTCTTCTACTTAGGAGACAGGAAATGGTGAAAAGGGAGGTTTTCGCAGTCCATTACTTCTTGGACTTTGGACCAAGAAGAGATGTTAGGTTGGTGTTTGCGAGAGTTTGGAGAAACAAAGACGGGATGACAAGGATGGTTAACCGTCACTTCCGTTCTATCACGGACTCCTCTTTCGCAAGGATATCTAGGTTACTGAGAGGATCGGTAACTCCATACAGATATGGGTGGAGTTACTACCCGCAAACAAAGGAGCAAAAGGATGTGCGCTGAGTCTATGGAACGGGGTCTAGAGTTGACCCGCACCCTTGACTATGAGGACGTACTCGGTGTCGTTATGGGGATTATCGTAGACTTCATAATGGATATACCACAGAATGCGTTGGACACTATGCTGGTCTCATCAGCCCCGTTTACCCTGCTCGCCATTGTGACTCAAGTGTGGGCGAAGGCGTGCGTGGAAGGAGGGAGCCACAAGGGAACGGAGATGATGAGGGAGTTCATGGAAGATACAATGGCAGATATGGCGATATGAAAAACCCATTGCACTTCCCAAGGAACGAAGAGGTGGGGAACAAAAGCCGTTTCCTGGAGAGAGCGAAAGGAACACTAGAATGTGCTGCGTGTGGGACGCAGTACAGGGACTTTGGGGAAATATACATCACTCCAAGATGCCCAAGATGCGGAAAAAGCATATACTTTGAGGTGAGTGAGGGAAAACGGAAGAGCTAACAAACCCACTGAACAAAACAGGGAGGGGACCAAAAATCCCCTCCCTGTTCTGTTGCGTGATAGTAGGGAATATTTCTATATGGTTGCGCTTGCCAAGAAGAGAGAAATAAACTTGGCAAACTCAACCATATGGTATTATTACCATAGTATCCTCGTGGTTGCATAAGGAGGTGATAAAAGGGTAGTCTCTGGTAACAGAAAGGGAGGAGATATATGTTACCAGTAGGGGCATTCAGGGCGCTTCTGTTAGCGGGAGCTATTACCTTACAGGGGATGGTTTCCCAGGTGGCGTCGTATAATGGAATCGACCCTGATGTTGCGATGTCGGTTGTCCAAGTTGAGAGTGCGTGGAATCCTCAAGCCATAGGGGACAATGGGTTATCAGTTGGCTTATGGCAGTTTAGAGGGGCGGATAGCTCCAACACTTGGAGTTGGTTGTGCAAGGTGACTGGGTATCCAGAGTGGGGCGACGACAGTAACAGGAGTGACCCAGTTCTGACAACCATAGTTGCAACAAAGGCGATTAGTATGGGATATGGTGACCACTGGAGCGGATGGAGATTGGTGGTTTATGGTCGTCCATAAAATCCAAGTGGTCATTATATTATATGCGCGTGCGCGTAGGGAAGGAGGACGGTATGAGTAGCAGGCTGGAAAGGGATACGAGAGTACGGAAGGCACAGCGGTATATTATTCAGGATGAGAGAAGGAGAGTGAAAGAGGGGTTACTAACTCCACCAACGATGGATGAAGTTGAGGAGTGGATGACAGAGGATTCGTGTCAAGCGACCGATGGGTGTTGGGTGGAGCCAGATGGGTGGTGCGAACACAATCACCCATCATGGCTCCTAGTATTGGGAGTAATCTGATGGAAGACGAAGAGTTCCTTTGTCCTAGTTGTGGAGGAGTGTTGTCCGAAGACGTTCTGGAATCCAGCGTTTGTGATGTTGAGGTGGATGACGGGCAGCTCATCCAAGGAAAACACAGAACTACCTATGACATAAGGATAAAGGTGTTCTGCCCAGAATGTTCTAAAGAGTGGATGGAAGAGGAGTTTCAGGAAGAGTTCCTTAGAAAGGAGTAGGGATGCACGCTAGGAACTTTGTAATAACCGACAACCAAGAAGGCGATACTTCGGAGTCCGTGCGAAGACGGGTTCTGGGAAGATTGGAAGAGGAGGGGTTTGCGGGAACGAGTGTGTTCATCCAGCATCCTTGTGATTGGTTCGTAATAGGAGGAAGGTGGAGTGGAGTTCTCTCTGGAGAGCCAGTCTCTCCGCGTGACTCCTATTGTGATATTGGTTACGAGGATGACGCTGCTATCCTAACTGAACCACTGTGGGATAAGTTTGTTACAGGAGGGAAGCAGTATCCGATAGAGGGTCCCCAAGAGATACTATGGGAGGGGGTGGCGTTTATTTACCTTGACCATCCTTACAGTGGGTTGGTAAAGGAGAGTGCTATTGGTGGAAGCAAATGGATTGTGGTTCTGGATATTCACTACTAAAAGGAGATAAAAGATGGACAGCAGGGAAAACGTGGTTGTGAAGATGGAGGGGTCGGTTTTGCACATTATGGTAGAGACCGACCAGAAAAAGGTAAGCGCTACCCCCAGTGCAAGTGGGAAGACAGTGACTCTTGCGACTACTGGCGGATACCAGTGGGGAGTTGCGGGGAGCGACGTAGGGGTGAATCTCACCGTCTCGCGTAGACGGTAGGGGAGGGGTGCCAGTCGATGAGGACGCATTGGGAATGGTCCAAATGGTGTGGCAACCGTCAAGTCGGCGTATCATTCGGCACTCTGTATTGGGGACTAGGGGTGTCCCATGAACCAGGCTTGACAATCTTATGGTTGCTCCTTATCCACATATGGGTGTGCTATCGCTAAGAGAATGGCAAAGGGAGGAGGAAACTCCTCCCTTTTCTTGTTGCCAAAAATAGGAGATAAAAAATGAGGATAACGGCAAAGGTTCTCAGGGATATGGTTTCCGGGTTATCATATATCACCGGTCTGGACTTGGAGCTTGATGCTCTTGGAAATGGATACAACAAAAAGAGATACAGGGTTGTGGAAAAGAAATCCAGAACTCCTTATCCAAGTAGATTTACTGGGTCTGAAAGGTTGACGGCAGCGGAAATGTACCGTTGCCTAGACTGGTCTCAAGAGATAGAGTATCAAAGAAAAAGGGAAAAGGAAGATGCGGGAGCCAACGGGTAGAAGAAAGCATGATTGGGCAATAGTCCCGTTCGTTATCATATACGGGGGGTTGATTGGTATAGGGGTTGCCAAGGGGGATATCCTTTTGACTATCCTTATAACAGCCATTCTCCCTCTGGCAATGTTCATCATTATGGAGGCATCATGACTGGCGAGATGGCTTGGGTTGCACAAGACGGGAAAGATAGTAATGGAGATATATGGGCGTATCACGCCATCCTAGCCAAAGCTGTTGGTGGGGAACTGCGACCGTTCGATGTTTACCAAGGACCATATGTGGTCGTTGGTCCAGACATGACGGTAGGAAGATCTCCGTACTCGCATCCCGTACAGAACATGGGTGTAGTCAGGCTTTGGCTTGGCTACAACGAGGAGATGGGTGACTATATTTATAGGGAGGATATAGACGAGTCCATTGCATTCTATGACGAGAAGTCCCTGGTTGCAGCGGCAAAGGAGATAATGACATGGAAGAAAAGGTAGTCCCCAGTGTTGAGGAGATTAGAAGCTGGCTCAAGCCACTATCGAAGGAGGTGATTGATTCTTTTGAGGAGGGAGCGCATAGCCAAGCCGACTTTGTTCTTGGATTATACCGATATGCATTCGGCTCTCTATGGGACAACATTACCTCTTTGGACGGCTATCCGTCTGTTTCGTCCAAAACCTGGTTATATGTCTGTGAATGTGCCATAAGGGTTGACAAGAGGTTTCACCCAGAGGTACTGGCTGGAGGGCTATGGATGAACAGAGGTTTCTCAACTGACGATTCTATTGAGGAGTGGGCTGTTGGGTTTGGTTCAGTTAGAGAGATAGAGTTTGGGAAGGAGTAAGGTGAAAAAGGAAAAGAGACTTGCGGAACTTCTTCCAGCGGGGGAACTGATTGTATACGATGGGTCGAAATGCCACAACCACGGATGCAAGGACTTTGCCATCATCAAGTCTCAAGGAGACGGGTCTGGAGTCGTAATCGAAGGAACCTCTTGTCATGACTGTTGGCAAGTTGGTCATGATGAGAACCGCGTATTTCACCAGAAAGGAGATGTTATAGACTTGACGGATATGGTTGTGGTCAGGACAACTGTTTGGGGAGAGGCTAGATGGGAAGTAGACGGGTGGCTACCATACTGAAAGAGAGGTTATGATGGCAACCGACGAGTGGGTAAATAGAACTGTTTCGGAGGGGACTCTTGTCCCAACAGACCTGATAGCCGCATTCAGGGAAACGCTAAGCGAGCTTGACCCAGAGAGGGAAAAGGAATGGGCAGAAAGCTGGAAGGATACGGATGTCAACCCAGAAGAGGTAGATGGGTTTATGTTACAGGAGTTGTTTGAGATACTGGACGACCTTGCTCCTGAGGGGTGTTACTTTGGTTCGCACGACGGTGACGGGGCGGTGTTTGGATTCTGGACTTGCTTTTGGGATAACGAGGAGGAATGGTGAATATTTATGAGTACGATTACGAAAAGAGGGAACGGGTAGTAAAAGAGGAGGTTAACCTTCACGCCGTAGCTCGCTGTATGGAACTGGAGGATATGACGGAACTTTTAGACCACTACTGTAATGGTAGAGGAGGGTATTTCCAAGGAGTAAAGATTGGCAAGCTTCTTCACCGATCCCACCGATTTATCCAGGGTCAGATTATCATGACTCTTATCGGTATCCTAGCAGGGATGTCTGAACAGACCAGTTGGGACGCTCGCAATGAGGATGAGTTGAGAAGAGCAAGGATAGTCAGAGAGCAAGCTGGACTCCTATAGGTAAAAGGATAAAAGACCATGGATACAAAAGAGATACTTATTGGGATGCTAAAGGAGAATACCGGCGAACACTTCCTTGATAGTGGTGGCGCTTATGGTCGCCACTGGCAGCAGAATCAGGACAGAGATTTTGAGAAGGAGGAAGAGGTTGTCCTAGACGTTTGGAATAGTTGGTTCGCTTACTCGGTGAACGTTTTCCACTTCCTATCGCGCAAGCTCTCCTACAGAGAGGATGTGCAAGAGTTGTTTGAGGAATTCCTGAAAGAGAGAGAGGATACTTATTGGCTAGAGGATATGGAAGAGTTTCCTCTATGGTTGATGTGGAAGGGACATAAGGTTGGTTGTCGGATACTAACTTGTAAGACCAAGTTCCCTATCAACCAGAGCAGCCCGTGGCTAGAGATTAGGTCTGGCTACACCTTGGATGTTACAACCGATAACACGTACAACGGGGAAAGTAACCTTTCCCAGGTGTTGCAGTACGCGACCTTTGAGTTGGATGATTCCCTTATTGTGCTGTTACAAGTCCATAATGGGTGTGATGTGAGAGGGGGATATACAGCGCCCAAAGCTTTCGAGAGTAGTGATGGGGATATCTTTTGGGACTCAAGCGCCAGCGCAACCCTATACTGCCAGTCTTGCCACGCAGAGTGGCGCACTGATGACGGTGGATACAGCTGGTATCCAGAGCATAACACAAACATAATGTTGGAAGATAGGTTGACCTCAGTTACTATCGTCCCTGATGACTACAAGTGCCCTCCTCCGTCCAAGCATCGAGTTACTAACCCCACCTCTCTACCAATCTACCCTCCTGACAACAAGGTGTTCTGCCCTCATTGCGGTCAACCGCTAGTGGTTGGTGTGCTATGAGTACAGGGAAAAAGTACAAGATTCCACCCAAAGAAAGCCTGACAGAGGTTGTCTCTTGGCTCCCAGAAGGAGAGACTTTTGAGGAGGACTTATATTGGGAATGGATTTGTATGGCTGAGGAGCTACAAAATAAGATGGAGGAGTTGGATGATAAAGGAGAGATGATATGGGGCGCAAGAGTTGAGAACTTTGGTTGGCGCAAGCTAAATGGGTTGTCTGGACCGATAAACCTAAGAAAGGAGGATGCTCCTGGACTAGAGTTGCTAAAGAGGGTTCTGCCAAGAACCGACTGCCGCTTTACAATCTATACAGACGGCAAGGCTCTCTACCTAAACAACTTCCATCATGACTCTCCAACGGGAAGAGAATGGTATGCCATTGTCCCGATGAGAACGATAGCAAGGGAATTGGCGAAAGAACTGGCTGAGAAGTTTGGATTGGAAAAGAGCCGTGTTGAACCCGTTGAGGAGTGGCTAGTGGAGGTGGGCTATGACGCTAACCTAATGAACGAGTACTTAGTGAGAAGCGCAGTGGATGAGGGTGTAAAGTTTGGAGATTGCCCACTATCGACTGAGTGGTGGGAGAAGGATAAGAGATAGTCCCTCTTATAGAAAGGATTCACCATGGCTGCAAAGAAACTGAATAAGAGGGCAACATTTTCCCCAACATGGGACGAGTTTGTTGGAAGAGAAAGGGAACTAGAGACCCTCAAGGTAGCAAAAGAAAAGGCAGTCGAAAGGGTAGAGCCCTTGAGACCAGTACTGTTGTGGGGTCCAACGGGGTGTGGAAAGACCACTCTTGCTAGATTGGTAGCAGACAATGTGGTTGAGGTCAACGGGGCGTCACTAGATGGTATCACCATAGCAAGAACGGTGTTTGAGATTAGAAGGAAGAAGGGGACACTCCTGATTGACGAGATACACGCAGTGGCTAAGAGTGAGCAGGAGTTGCTTTACCCAATAATGGACGGAGGGAAGTTCTCATGGATGGGTGAAGAGATAGATGCGAATATCTCGGTGATTGGAACAACTACTGAAATAGCAAGGCTAAACCCACCGTTGAGAAACAGGTTTTCCATAACTATCTATCTTCCTAACTATACAAAGGAAGAGCTGAAGGAAATATTAAGGAAGGCCAGTTCGAAGATGGGGGTTATGTACACCGATGAGGGAGGGGAGGTACTAGCCTTTCTATCGAGAGGGGTTCCAAGGAATGCCATAGCACTTTTGGATATGGCAAGAGACTTCTCTGATACGCTGGACGAGAAGACTGCAAGGAGAGCGGCGTTCGCTCTCGGATATGACGAAAGGGGATTGACTCCAGTCGAGAAAGCGTATATCATGGGACTATACGCTCTTGGTGGGAAAGCCTCTTTGGTGGTAATGTCATCGACGCTAAAGCTAGACCCATCCTCCGCCAGAAGCATCGAGGAGTTTCTAATAGACATTGGTCTTATAGGCATCTCCTCTGGAGGTCGCGTTCTTACGGTTAAGGGATTCGGGTATGTTGAGGAGATGACCAATGGATACTAAGGCGTTCGAGAGGCCGATATAGACCGAACAAGGAAGAGGGGTTCGCCCCTCTTCCTTTATTTTTTTGTCTGGCTCCACATATTTATTGCCGTTGCCCATGCAAAAACAGCTAAGGGTTACGGGCTTTTCTTGTCTCTCAATAAGCCTAAGAGGATAATATGGTTAAGCAACTATCTTTACTTGGCATGGGTGAAGTTGATGTAGCGAAGTACCTAGCCCATGTTCTTTATGTTTCATCATGTACAGATTGGGTTACTCGGGCCATGGTTAAGAATGCCGCTCCTTGGATGAGATCGTCGTCTGAAATAGCGTTCCAAAGATATAAGATGGAGCCTCCGCCACAAGATAAACTGGATAAAGCCAGAAGGATGGTTGAGTGGGGCCAGAAATATCTCACCAGAGAGTTCCTGTCGCCCTACGAAAAGTCAATTGGTCAGTTGTTAATATGCGAAAGGGTTCATCGTGGCGAGATTGGCCTTTTAGCATCATTCGTTCCCTACTATAGTGTAGCCAGATGGGCGGTGTTGTCGTCGGAGGCTTATGGTATTATAGACAACCGATATGACCTTGGCCCATTGTTTCTTGTAAGCTCAATATCCGTTTCCTCTGAATGGGGGTCCGTTAACAAGTATACTCTTTTGGATTTAAACCAAAGGGTCTTTGTTTGGCAAACGGGGGTGTCGCTTAAGGATAGTGCTATGTTAAGCGGAAGAGGGACGGTTAAGAGATTCAAGGATGTTTGCAATGGGATTGTTACAATATTAACAAGGTGTAGATTTAACGAAATTAAGGATTCGCACTTGACAACCGTTGATGAGTTTAGTAAGATATGGATGATAGGCGATGAAGGGGAGTGGGGAATAAAAGAACTAGGTGAGTAAATGAAAATACTTTGGCACTCTAACGCTCCATGGACAAAGACTGGTTATGGAATTCAAACCTCTCTGATCGGGAACAAAATCTCTTCTCTGGGCCACGAAATCCATTATAGTGCTAACTACGGACTCCAAGGGGTCACCGTAGCACTGGACGACAAAAGCAGAATCTACCCCTCCCTAAGCTCTGAGCAACGAGACTACTTTCTTCTTCCGTACCATGCTAAGAACATGGAAGCCGATATAGTTATTACCCTCTATGATGTTTGGACTATCCCACAACAAATCACTACTTCGTTCAGATGGGTGCCGATGGTCCCTATTCAATGGGAGAAAACCCCTGAATATGTAAAGTATATTTTGCAAGGGGCCTTTAGGGTTATTGCATATTCTAGATTCGGGGTAGATAAGCTCAGGGAAAGCGGCATAGATGCTTACTACCTTCCCCATTGTCTAGACGGGAAGATATATAGGTATCATGAACAGAAGGACGCTAGAGACAAGCTTGGAATACCTAATGACATATTCTTTGCTGTTATGGTAGGAATGAATAAAGGCTTCCCTTCTCGTAAGAGCTTCCCGGAAACACTAGACGCTTGGAGCAAATTCATTGTTCGGCATCCTGACTCCAGGCTTCATCTTCACACATCCCCCCGACCTATATCTAATGGTGTGGATATAAACGCAGTTATTGGCTCTCTTGACTTGCCAGAGGGGGCTATAACTATCCCTGATATCTATGAATATCTTAATACAATCGACAGCGAGAAAATGGCACTTTTGTATAGTGCGGCAGACGTTCTTCTTCTCCCCTCTCGCGCAGAAGGGTTTGGCGTTCCTCTTATCGAAGCTCAGGCTTGCGGTTGCCCAGTAATAACGTCTGACTTTGGCCCGATGAGGGAACTTTGCATGTCTGGCTGGCTTGTTGATGGACAAAGAGACTGGGACCAAGGGTTACAACAATGGCAGTTTCTTCCATTTTCTCATTCCATTCTTTCGTCTCTGGAGCAAGCCTATCAAGGTAAGGTTTCTGGTAAGAATGCTCAGATGAGAAACCATGCTTCCGTTATGGCCAAAGAATATGACGTAGAGGTTGTGACAAGGGAATACCTTGTTCCAGTTCTTGAGTCTCTTGAGGAGGCGGTTGGTGGAGTTGGGTCTCTAGACATACTACAAGAGTTGTAATGGTTGTTTTTATAAGGGTTAATGGAAAGGTATTGGGAAGCTGAACCAATGAGAGCAGTCTTGCTAAACCCTCCTGTAAGTTATTACACGGGGATAAATTTACGACTCAACCCAACCCTTGCTTTACCGTATATTTCCGCCATGCTTAAGAGCAAGGGCCATAGAGTTGCCATCGTTGATATGGAAGCTTTAGAGATGAATCTTTCTAGCGTCCAGGGAATTCTTGATCGCTTCTCTACTTTTCCGGATGCAATAGGCATCACTGCTCTAAGCGCCTCTGCTCGTGGAGCCGAAGAGACGATTAAAGAGCTAAGGAGATGTGGATACAAAAACAGAATTATCGTAGGGGGAGTTTACGCATCTCTTTATCCAGAGAAGGTATTGGGCTGGGAGGGGGTTAACACTGTTGTAACGGGAGAGTGTGAAGGGAATGTTGTTAGTATTTTTGAAGAAGAGGTAGATGGGATTATTGAAGGAGTTCCAGTTTCTTCATTAGCTGACCTTCCCCTACCGGACTTTTCTACTCATATCCCATCGTTCGACCACTATCACGGCAACCCTCCCTTTCTCCTTCATCCGGAGGCGATAGCCATGTGGAGTCGCGGGTGCCCGCATCGTTGTATCTATTGTGGCAATAAGGTATTTGGTCATCAGAGAACAAGGTTCCGCCCACCCCCCTCTATTCAAAAAGAGGTTGAGATGCATACAAGGGGCGGGATTAAAAGTCTGTTTGTATACGACGATGAGCTTGCTGGTATTAGAACTCCCAAGGGTTGGATTGAGGAGTTGAGCGAAAGACTCTCCTCCTCTTCTATGGTATGGAAGTGTCAGGGAAGGTGCTCCGCGAAACACGTTACCTACGAGACAATGAAAAGGTTCTACTCTATGGGGTGCCGCGCCGTTATGTGGGGAGTAGAGACGTTTAGCCAGAATACCTTAAATAATATTAAAAAGGATGCAACTGTAGAGGATATCTGGGCGACCTTAAGAGCGTCAAAAGAGGCTGGTATTTTCAACTGGGTTTTCACCATGATAGGCAACTATGGCGAGACTGAAGAGGATGTGATACTGACGCTTAAGGGATTAGAGAAGGCGTATAAAGAGGGGTTGATTGATTATCGTCAAACAACCGTCGCAACTGCTCTTCCCGATACGGAACTGGAGAGGCTGCAAAAGAGCGAGGGTTGGTATCAAGAGCCTCCCGAAAAGGGTCCGCTTATGTACCAAACTTATCACAGTACTCCCTGGCTGACCGCAAACAAGATAGACTATTATCTGAGAATGTTCAACTCCGTTTGCCCTGCTAACATTGGTGTTAGAAAGCTCATTACAAAATGAACAATCCATACTCTAATTCCTGGAAGCCACAAGACGTTAAGGAGGCTATTTATCAAATTGCCCCAAGGTTTACGGATGATGAGAAAGGCTTTTGGGAAAGCGGGAAGAGAGATGCAGAGAGGATGCTTTCATACTGTTCTCTTTTTAACCGCTCTATCATAGTAGACTATGGATGTGGAATTGGTAGGGTTTTGAGGTATATGAAGGGGGCCATACGGGTTGGGGTTGATGCTTCTGAAGAGATGTTGAGAATAGCATTTAGAGAGTGGGCTGGAGAAAGAAACGATGTTGTTCTTGCGAGAACCCAGGATGGGGTTTCTATCCCACTGAAAGATGGAGAGGCGACGTTTGTCTACTCTCTTATCACTCTACAGCATATGGACTATGACGACACAGAGAGAGTGTGTTTGGATATATCTAGGGTTCTTTGCAAAAGTGGGGAAGCGTATCTTTCGTTTTCCTCTTTTGGGAAGATTGAGGCTCAAAGAGGAGCCACAATCTCTCGTGATGATATAGAGTGGACTGGGGATAAAGAGAACTCAAGGTTCTCTCCTAACCAAGTGCTGAGGTATTCCAAAGAAAGGTTGGATGAGTTAGCTAAAAAGATGAGCTTTGAGAAATACAGTATTGTTAACGGCGGCGGAACGCAAGAGTTTCCATATATAGCTATCTACGGAAGGAAGTAAGATGGGTAGTGTAGAGGTCGAAGAGATGGGTAATGTTGAGGTTATCAACGAAGAGGAACGACCGAAGAGGGGGAGGAGAAAGAAGGTTGAAGAGGTTGTGGCAGTTGAGGAAAATGTGACCGAAGAGGTGGTGGCTGAAGAGGAGAATCCACAACGCACTGCTTTGGTTATTGGTCACAAGGGTTTCATGGGGTCGTTCATGACCCCGGTTATCGCAGAGACGTTTAACGTACATGGTTACGATCTACTGGATGGGCAGGACGCCCGCGACTACAACACTCTTCTTGAGGCAATGGGTGGAGTTGATGCCGTCCTCCATCTCGCGTCTATTCCTATGTATTCGGAAACTATTCAGCCTAGCAGGTACGTGACGCAAAACTTCTTTGCAGTAGCGACCGCTTTTGAGGCCTTCCTGAATAGCAAGGCTCGTCATTTTGTATTTGTCTCGTCAGGGGCGCTATATGGGTTTGGGCCAAAGAGACCCTTGGAAGGATGGGTAAAGCCTCCTATCAGAGAAAGGCTACCTAAGAGCCAAGAGGAGCTTGGGATGCTGGACTCTTATAGTGCTGTGAAGGTTGCAAGCGAGAGACTGTTTAATATTGTTTGCTCAACC
>Ga0172382_10011077_pt1 | contig 11970 bp, 4 predicted proteins | sample Leawel138RmetaG_FD_122245 | JGI IMG/M metagenome (GOLD analysis project Ga0172382, IMG submission 122245) | Leachate microbial communities from a municipal landfill in Southern Ontario, Canada - Leachate well 138R metaG | ecosystem: Engineered > Solid waste > Landfill > Unclassified | place...
ATCAACAAACGCATCATCATCAGCAATCCCGTGAATGGTAAAGACCAATGGGCTTATTTGTACAGCCTCACCGGTGAGATAATGGTTAAAGAATTCTTGAAAGCCGGTGCAACCATCACCATAGGTCAGCACATAGAGCTTCCTGCCGGTGCATACATCCTGACATGCAGGGATGATGAAAATCAATCAGCATCGAGGAAGGTGATGTTGAGGTAGGAGAGGTGCGGGATCCGGGTTACGGGTTGCGTGCTTCGGGTTGCGTGTTCTCGGTCATTGCGCCTCCCTAACCGGTCATTGAGCGTAGTCGAAATGTCCGAGGGGAGTTTGAGCGCGCAAAAGATGAATTATTGCACAAACCAAAAGTCTCCCTGGGATTTAGGGGGCTTCCGGATTATTCTTCATCTGCCTGATTGCCGGCATGTTTTTTTATAAAATCTTTTGGAAGCATGCCGAATTGCTTTACAAAACATTTGGTAAAATAAGATGCAGAACTAAATCCGACTTCGAACGCTACTTCGTTGATACGCATCCCGTCTTCTAACAAAAGCTGCGTAGCTTTTTTAAGGCGATAAGTACGTAAATATTCACCTGGAGTATATCCACAGATACTTTTGAGCTTGCGCTGGAAATTTGATCGACTGATAAATAATCTGTCGGTAAGGGATTCGATGGAAAAGTTATTGTCTGAAATATTTTTATCAATTTCTTCGTTCAAACGATTGATAAAGCTCATGTCGCTTTTGTTGGAGGTCAGAATTGAATATGGGATTAAAGGCGACCGATTGAAAGAATCAAGTATAGCCATACGATTGATTAACAATCTTGAAATCTGAGCTTTCAGAAATGACATTGAAAAGGGCTTGTCGATGAATACATCCGCACCGGCTTGTAAGCCCTCGATTTTAGTGGCATTATCTGTTTTTGCCGATAGCAATATAACCGGGATATGGCAATATGCGATATTTTCTCGCAATTGTTTTGTAAATTCGATACCATTCATTTCCGGCATCATAATATCGATGATAATCAAATCATAGGAATCCTCTTCTATCATAGTAAGTGCTTGTATGGCATTCTCTGCGACACTTACCTTATGTTCAGATTTGAGACTGTTTTCTATAAAATGAAGCATCTCCAAGTTGTCTTCTACTACCAAAATACTCGTCTTCTCATTCGGGTTATATAAGAGATTTTCATCTGTCATGTCTATGTCGTCATCCGAATAATCCATTACAGGCTTATTCTTAGGCAGCTCATTAAATGTAAAACTAAAAACAGAGCCTCCACCCGGATTGTCTTCTACCGCAATATTACCTCCTAAAATGTCGGACAAGTGTTTTGTCAGTGATAGCCCAATGCCGGTTCCTTTATTGGTTTCATAAAATTTTATCTGATAGAACGGATCAAATATTTTGGTTTTTAATGAGTCCGGAACGCCTTTCCCATTGTCACTCACCGCAATAGTCATGCTTGTATCCGGATGCTGAATGAGTTTCAATTCAATTTTATTTTTACAATATTTGAGTGCATTGGTAAGGAAGTTCCCCGTAATCTTGATCAATGCATCGGCATCAAAGTATATTTCGATTTTCTCCTGAGGAACAAGAATTTGAAATTGAATATTCTGCTGTTGAGCTGTTTTCTTAAATCTATCGTATAATTCATATAATAGTTTAACCAAATCAAATCTTTTCGCAACAATGGTATATTCTGCCGAGTCCATTTTACGGAAGTCAAGCAATTGACTAATCAAAAAATTCAAGCGTTCACTGTTCCTTTCGATAATCGACAGGTTCTGTTGCGTTGTGGCATTACCATCCCCTGAATTGATGATTTCTTCCAAAGGTGCTTTGATTAAGCTGACCGGCGTACGTATCTCATGCGCAATATTCGTGAAAAAATCAATTCTGGATTTAAAAGACAAGGATTCCTGTTCCACTTTATAAGCCTCTAACTGCCGCTGTTGTTTGATGCGGTGTTTCTTCGTATAATAAAGCATAATCAGGTAAAGTAGCAAAAGAGTAACAACAATATAAAGTATCTTGGCAGGTAAAGAAAGCCACCATGGGGGTAAAATTTCAAATCTGAGGGCTGTCCCGTTTTCATTCCATATGTTGTGGTTGTTGGAGGCTTTAATCCGGAAGATATATTTTCCCGGAGCCAGATTTACATAGGTGACGCTTCGATTGTTCCCAACGTGATTCCAATCATGATCAACGCCTTCAAGCTTGTAGGCATACCGGTTTTTAGTGGGGGAGATATAACTCAGACTGACGAATGAAATGGTAAATGAGGCATTGTTGTATTTTAATTGCACAGGCTTGTTGTGATGCAGACAGTGTGCAATATAGGCTTCAGTGTCTTTGTCGCTGTTTTTCAATATTGTTAAATTGGTTATTTCAATGGGCGGAATAACTTCATTGATGTTCGCAATCAACTCCTGAGGATAGAAACTGTTGAATCCGTTGATTCCTCCAAAATACAGTCTGCCGTCACTTGCTTTGAAATATGATTTATAATTGAACTCGTTGCTTTGCATGCCATCTCCTTGCGTGTAGATCCTCAAAGCTTTGATGTCATGAGGTGGAAAACATGCAAGTCCTTTGTTGCTGCTGACCCAGATATTTCCAAACTGATCATCGAGAATACCGTAAACAACATTATTTGGCAATCCGTCTTTTTCCGAAATATTTAAAAAACTATCTTCTTCGTAATTATATAGAAATATCCCCCTGCCTTCGCTTGAAAACCACAAACGTTTTTGATTGTCTATATGCATGCCGGTTAACTTGCTGTTTACCATTGGATCATTTTCTGGCAGGATGTTGTTGTAGAATGTCCATTTGTCAGTTGTCATGTTCAGCTTGGCAGTACCGTTGTTGTCGTACATAGCCAGCCATAAATTCCGGTATGAATCCTCCCTGATATCATAAACAAAGGCAATGGAGTCAGAAATGATTCTTGTGAAATTGTCATAGTGAGGATTGTATTTGTTAAGCCCTTTCGTTGTGCCGACATATATATCACCGGAAGTCGTCTTAAATAATGAAAAAATACAATCGTCATCTAAGGTGTTGATATCTTCGGAGCTGCTGTGGTAGTTACGAAGTTCTTTTGTTTTGATATTATAAACATCCAATCCGCGTGAGAATGTCCCTATCCAAAGCTCATCGCCTATCATTATCAAAGGGTGGATATTGTGATAGCTCGTTCTCACAGGCTGGGAAATTTTTTCGCTTCTGATGTCATAATAATTTAATCCGCCATCTTCAGTAGCAATCCAAAGATTTCCGAAATCATCTTCACAAAACTGACTGACAGCTTTCCCCGACAGTGAACCTTCCTTGTTGTTTGGCAAATAACTTTTGATATTTAATGCTCCTTTGTTCAAATAATTAAGACCGCCAAAATAAGTCCCGATCCAGATACCTTCCTCTCTATCACGATACAAGCTATATACATTTTGATCGCCCAAGCTGTATTTATCGTAAGGCACATCAATTCTGTCTGTTTTTTTTGTAACAGTATTGAATAAATAAAGTCCATCATCCGCACCTACTAACAGATGGTCTGCATCATATTGAAGAAAAGTACGAATGTGTGTGATGTATTGATGGGGATTGTTGCGACCACAAAATGTATTGACTCTCTTTTGTTGTTTGTTGTAAAACAAAATTCCATCCGACCAGGTACCGAGCCAGAGATTGCCTTTTTTGTCTTCATAAATAGAAAGGATTTCCATATGGGAATTATCACCGAAATCAGTCACTCCATATGCAGCTTCCAACAATTTTTTATTGGAATTATATTGAAATAATCCTGAACGGGTTCCTACCCATATACCACCGGACTTATCTTCGAAAATAGTCCAAACCGTTGTCTTAGTCAACTCATATTCCATACAACGGATGCGACTAAGTTGTTTGTTTTGTGGATCAAATACAAAAATGCCCTCTTTTTCGGCAGCAATCCAAAGCGTACCGTTTTTATCAAAAAGCAAAGCCGCAACCGAAGTGATGACTTTACCCTCTATATTCAATCGTGTTTCAAGTTTCTCAAAATTCCCGGTGGACACATCCATAACAAACAGTCCGTCGTTGGTCCCTATATAAAAAATATTATCAGTCCCTTCAATGATTGATTGTATGTAATTATTTCCGATGGATTTATTATTTCCCTCTATATGACGAAAGACCGTGAAATTGACACCATCAAACTTATTCAAACCGTCTTTGGTACCAAGCCATATAAAACCTTTAGTATCTTGCATAATACAATTTATGGTATTTTCAGACAGTCCGTCATTCACTTGGTATTTTCTGAATTGAAATTGTGCAAAAATATCAGTGGAACAAATGAGTAAGAAGAAAAGGAAAAATAGATGAGAGTTTTTCATGGAAAATAAATATTGAAATTATGCTGTACAAAAATATAACATTTTCTTAAGCTTTGAAACGAACATGAAATAATTTAATCAATTATTGATGTATGGGATTTTATACATGCAATTATTGTAAATATTGAGTCATATAGTATGAATTGACGGTAAACAGGCTATCTTGCTCAGGTATTCACATTTTTCGACCTTAATTTCTTATTTTTTTGTTTGGATTTGTATTACTTTTGGCCTTACATGTAGTATCAAAACGTAAAACACAATGTCTCTCCATGAAATACTATACGACTGCCCGGCTTTTCTCATTGCAGGAAGTCACATAGCAACCGTTAGGTAAATATGAACTTTTTTGTACAATAATTTTTTAATGATAATCTTAGATAAAAGTATGGTTAGAAAAACATTTTTTTATTCGACTCTCTGTAAATCAACAATTGATTTTACCGAAAAAAGATTAGCTTACATGCTACTCTGCTTCTTCCTTGTCATCGGTGTATCGTTTCCGACAGGGTTAAAAGCGCAACAAAGTACAACAGTGCTCGTTACCGGAACGGTAATCGACAATACCGGAACGCCACTCGTAGGTGTGAGTATCAGAGAAAAAGACTCACCACTCGGAACAGTAACCGATTTTGATGGTAATTTTTCTTTGTCTGTGCAAGCTAATTCCACATTGATATTTTCGTATGTTGGATATAAGTCGGTGGAAAGGAAAGCGACTGCCCGCCTGAATATTGTCTTGGAAGAAGACATCAACATGCTGGAAGAAGTTGTTGCAGTGGCTTATGGAACACAGAGAAAAAAAGAAATTACCGGTGCAATTTCGGTGGTTGATGCCAAGCAAATTGAGAAGATGACACTACCCGGCATCGGACATGCCCTGCAAGGTTTGGCAACCGGTGTACATGTTACTACATCAGGTGTTCCCGGTTCGAGTGCTGATATTGTGGTGAGAGGAATTGGCAGTTTCAACAATGTGTCACCACTGTATGTGATTGATGGGATGATACTTGAAGGTACGCAGCGAGAATTCAACATGAACGACGTGGAAAGTATGCAGGTGCTGAAAGATGCCTCTGCAACTGCTCTGTATGGTGCACGTGGTGCAAATGGCGTGATCCTTATTACCACAAAAAGAGGAGAAGAAGGTGCCACAAAAATCAGCTTTAACGGTACTATGGGAATTGCTCAAATTGCCAATCGTTATGAGATGATGAATAGTGTGGACTTTCTGCGCATCAATCGTATTGCCTATGAAAATGCCGGCAAAGTATGGCCCGGCGAACCGGCTCAAGGTCAGAAGCTGGTTAATACAGATTGGCAGAATGAGTTATACAAAACAGGGATTACTAAAGATTACAACCTCAATGTGTCCGGTGGTCATAAAACAGGAAAATACATGTTTTCGTTCGATATGTACAACGAAGATGGTACTGTGGTCGGACCTTACCACAACAGATTGACAGTGCGTAGCAATACAGAAGCTACAAAAGGAATTTTTACCGTTGGGGAAAATTTGATGATAGGTCATTCAGAAACCAAAACATTGCAAGGAAATCCCTTTATTGATTTGGCAAGAATGCCGCCCATCATTCCTGTACGCAATCCTGATGATCCGGAAGAATATGGTTTCGGAAGTTCTGCCTATCAGACTTATGCCACAAACCCAATCGGCTTGCAGGAAACGCGCGATAACAGACAATATAACTTACGCATTATCGGATCTGCCTTTATACAAATTGAACCGATCAAAAATTTACAATTTAAATCCAATGTCGGTATCGAGTACTTTAATTGGTTCGATAAATATAAGACTGTTCATAAGCAACTTCGTTATTTATCAACAAGTCAGTATAAAGATGAACTGTATGAAGGCAATGGTGCCATGCAATCTTGGTTGTGGGAGAATACGGCATTCTATAAAAAGAATATTGGTAATCATGATTTTGATGTATTATTCGGTTATTCTGCACAATTGAAAGAACGCCGTGGCAATGGTGTTACCGGCTATAATATAACGCAAGAAGGGTTCTGGGTGCTCGATCGTGTGTCAAGAGAAGCTGATGCGAGTCCTGCCGTTGGCGGAAGTAATAATGCAGTAGCCATGACTTCCCTGCTTGGGCGCATCAACTACAACTATGCTGATCGTTATTTGCTGCAACTGAATGTGCGTCGTGATGGTTCTTCGCTTTTTGGAGCAAACTATCGTTATGGAGTATTCCCCGGCGTATCGGCAGGTTGGCGTATCAATAGCGAAGAATTTATGAGCGGAATAGATTGGATAAGCGACCTGAAACTACGTGCGAGCTATGGGAAATCAGGTAATCAGAATGCTGTGCCTGCCTACCAGTTTGCAACTTATATAGCTTCTGGCGAACGTGTGGGTATTTTCGGGCTTGATCCCAAGCTTTATACAGGCTTAATCCAAAATGGCTTGGCAAATAATAATTTACGTTGGGAAACGCGTGAAACCTATAATGTAGGTTTAGATTTTTCATTCTTTGATCAACGTCTGTACGGATCTGTCGAATACTTTGATGCCAGGTTATACGACCTCTTGATTACCAAAGCACAATCATGGATGAAAGGTGTGGACATCAATCCTTGGGTAAATTATGGTAAAATCAATAACAAAGGGATCGAATTGCAGGTTGGCTGGCGCGAAACACAAACGAAATTCAAATATGATATAGCTTTGAATTTTACGCATACCAATAATAAGTTGTTAGAATTGGGAGGTGATGAATTCTATTATGCCGGTATTGGTCAATCAAGTTATTCTGCCATTGGTCGGTCATTGGGTGATTTTTATGTGTTGCGCACAGACGGTATTTTCCAAAACTGGGATGAAATTTATCAATACACACACACTTCTACCGATCCCGTAACCGGAGTTGAGACATCTAAAATGATACAACCCAATGCCAAACCGGGTGATATCCGCTATAAAGATATCAATAAAGATGGTGTTATCTCAGTGGAAACCGATCGTGATTTTGTAGGGTCTCCTTTCCCGAAATTTGAAGCCGGATTGAATTTCAATTGCTCCTATCTGGGTTTCGATCTCAACTTATTTTTCTATGGTGTGTTTGGGAATTATGTTTTCAACAATACCCGCTTCTGGTTAGAACGTATGGACGAGACTGCCAACCTTCCTAAAAATCTAAACCCATGGTTAGGAGAAGGAACATCGAACTCTACGCCGCGTCCATATATGAATACTACGGATAATGTACTGACTACTTCCGATCGTTGGATTGAGCGGGGTGACTACCTGCGACTGAAAAATATCCAGTTAGGCTATACGCTGCCGCGGAATATTATACAAGCTACTAAAGTAGTGGAAAGACTGAGGGTGTATGTTGGAGCACAAAATCTGATGACGCTCACCAACTATTCAGGTCTTGATCCTGAAATATCCGGGGGCAGCATTTATGCAAAGGGATACGATGACGGGCATTATCCGCCGGTAAGGACTGTAACATGCGGTTTGCAAATTTCCTTCTAAATAATGTAATTGATAAAAGAAAAAACATATGAGACACTTAAAAATTATATTAGTTTTACTTTCAATTGGGATATTATTTTCCTGTGAAGATATTCTGGAACAGAGGAATCCCAATGAAATGGACACTACCAACTTTTGGAAAACGGAGGGTGATCTGTCGGCGGGCTTGAATGCTACCTATCGTTCCTTGCGTTTCAACGGTTCTTATCGACGCTGGTTGCACTTTTTGTATATATCCCGTTCAGACGAAGGGTATTGCGTATCTCCTGACCCTACGTTGATTACATACTCGAATTTTTTAATCAATGATTATACAAAAGATGCAGTTATTTTTACCTGGTTAGATTTATACAAAGGTATTTTTTGGGCAAATCAAGTATTGGACAATGCTCCCAAAGTTGAAATGGATAAGACAAAACGTGATTATATTATGGGACAAGCTTTATTCCTGCGAGGCATCCATCTTTTCAATGTAGCCGGAGTATATGGTCGTGGAGGTATTCCGCTATCTGCAGAAGCAGAGGAAGATCCGGAAATCCATGAACAGCCCGCTATTTATCGACAAGCACAGAAGGACTTTTATGAAGCTTCAAAACTGTTGCCTGCAACTTGGACCAGTTCTTTGGATGTTGGAAGAATAACCAAAGGAGGAGCTTTAGGAATGGATGTGAAAGTATCGGCACAATTACATGAATGGGATAGGGTTAAAACACGTTGCGAAGAAATTTTCGACTTAGGTATCTATAGTTTACGTGACGAGTATAGGGATAACTTTACCGAGGAACATGAAAATAATGAAGAGTCCCTTTTTGAGATTCAATTCATGTCAGGTCCCGTAAGTGGTGTTGGGCAACTTAGTCACGAACGTGCAAAATTCTTTGGCTTGCCTGCTACCGGGTGTTCATGGAACGATGCCACGGCAGGCAATATCATCAAAACAGATTTGGAGAAAGAAAAAACAAAAGCAGGAAAAGTCGATCCTCGCTTGAAGAATACGCTTTTCTATCGTGATCCGGATAATCTCAGTGAGCTTTTTTATGGCAAAACATGGGATGCCTTGAAAGTTGGATCGGATATAAAAGATGATAGGGTATATTGGAAAAAATACACTTGTTGGGATACTAAAACAGCTGAAAGTCATGAAGACAATGGCATTAATTTGCGTATTGTTCGTTTGGCGGATATCTATCTCATGTATGCAGAAGCCCTGAATGAACTTGATCCCGGCAATGCTGATATCGTTACTTACATCAATAAAGTACGGGAACGTCCGGGCGTGGACTTGCCAAAATTAGAGAACTCCACCGTGTTTACAGGCTTTTCGGCAGCCGGTAATGATCAAGAAAAAATACGCAAACAAATTCAACATGAACGTGTATGCGAATTGTCGAGTGAGGGATGGCGCTGGTTTGACTTGGAGCGTTGGGGTATGTTTGAGACGCCGCAAAACATTTCTTTCTTGAAAAATCGGGACAGTGAGTTTGATAATTTTGAAATTGGAAAAAGCAACCGCTTCCCCCTTCCCTTACGCGATATTTATTTAATCTCCGGATTAGAACAAAACCCACACTACAATTAATAAACATATAAATTTATGGAACATATGAAGAGGATATTTATATCAACATTAGGCTTAATACCCATCACCTTGATGCTCTTTGCATGGGCGTGCACCAATAATCACAATGAAGAAGATTTGTATTGGAATGATCCCCCCACTACTGCGGATACAGTCTATCAAAATCCTGTTTTTGAACCTGATTTGGCAGATCCCTCTGTTATACGTGCAGCCGATGGCTGGTTTTATGCCTATGGTACTCAGAATCATTGGGCATCCGGCATCAACCGTATTACGCCTATCGTTCGCTCTCGTAATCTTGTCAAGTGGGAATATGTGGCAGATGCATTTACACCGGAAACAAAACCAGCCTGGCATAACGGAGGTATATGGGCACCGCAAATCACGCCACCTACAACAGAAAACGGCGGCATGTACTATTTATATTACAGTAATTCTATTTGGGCTGATCCGAATCCGGGCATCGGTGTTGCTAAATCTCAATATCCCTTCGGACCTTTTGAAGATGTAGGCAAAGTGCTCGATAGCCAATCAAGTGGGGTTCGCAATAGTATCGACCAGTTTTTTATTACCACAGGCTCCGGTAGAAATAAAAAATCATACTTGTTTTGGGGTAGTTTTGCAGGACTGTATATGCAGGAAATCAGTGCTTCTGATATGAAAACGCTCAGTGGGAGTAAAATAAAAATTGCCGGAAACGGATTTGAAGGAGTATATATTTATCCACGTGACGGAAAATTCTGGCTCTTCGCTTCTTCTAACTCCTGTTGTGAAGGTCCGAACACCAAGTATTTCTTGTCTGTAGCTTGTGCCGATAAAATTACCGGTCCCTATAAAACCAAAACTGGCATCGATATCAAAACCATCAATGAGTTTAATGCTCCTAACGCCACTAAGTTTTTGGAAGGTGATGGTACTGTTTGGGTGGGTCCCGGACACAATGGCGAAATCATTGAAGATGATAAAGGACGTACTTTCATGCTTTATCATGCGGTTTCTGTTAAAAATCCCTGGCTTATCAACGAAGGCGGAGCTACGCGTCGTCCACTTTTGATGGATGAGGTGCATTGGGGTGAAGATGGTTGGCCCTATATTGAAGGCGGTGTGCCGAGCACAACCAAAAAAACAGCGCCGTATTTCGATTTACATTAAATAGATAATTAAGTTTTAAATTAAAATTTTACACGTATGAAGCCTTTCTTTAATAGACTGTTTTTTGTGATTTTTATCACTGTGGGTACAAGTATGGCTGCATGGTCGAATGATTATATTGAAATTGCCAATGCAACAGATCTTCAGAAAATAGGACATGATGAAGCTTACCCGTTAAACGGGCATTACATCCTCATGTCGGATATTGATCTTGAGCAGGTTGATGATTGGATACCAATAGGATCCCTTGATGCAAATGATAAGAATCCACGTAATTTCGATGGTGTTCTGAATGGAAATGGTTACAGCATCAAAAATTTGACAATCACTACCTCTACAAACTTTAGAGGACTCTTTGGTCGATTGTATCATGCCGTAGTTAAAGATTTGGATTTAGTGGATGTTGATATTGTTGGATTAGCACCAACGGGTGGAGTAACCGGTGCCATGATAGGTGAAAGTATCATAGAACGGGTTTCTGTGAGTGGAAATATTATTGGCGGTTCTGAAATTGGCGGTTCTGAAATTGGTGGCATCGCCGGACGAATTGCTCGTGACCCGACCTTTACCGGCTATAATATCATTCGTGATTGTTATGTTACTGCTGATATTACTGCAACAAAACGTTCGACTGACATGAACCAGCCATCAGTGGCAGGCGGTATTGCTGCATTTTCACACGCAACTACTGAAACCGGAAGTGGAAAAATTGATATCCGTCGTTGTTATGTTGCCGGTTCGGTTATTTCTTTAGAAAACGAAGACGTTGCCGGAAATGCGACAGGAATACTAACATTTTATGATGGTCATCATTTTATTAAAATGGAAGAACTTATCGTCTTGTGTGATACCATTGGAGCAGCCACATCTAGCCTGTTTTTCAGTCGCAGGGGTCCTACCTACGATCAATTTGAACTTTTTGATAAAATGTATGCGCGAACAGGCATTGAGTTGTTTTATTTAGTTGAAAATAACAAAGGGCGCGGTGGTGAAATTCCTGATGGTGTCATTCATTACAATCCTTTGGAAACCTACAAAACAAAAGCGTTTTATGACGAAAATCTTTCCTGGGATTTCGAAGATGTTTGGACGATCACAGAGGGTTCATTGCCGGTGCTGAAAAGAGTTCATGGTCCCATTTCTCAAAATATTGATCCTAAGGCATCAGACAATTGTAAGATTTCTGTCAAATCGGGCGTATTAGAAATAGAACCATACACCACCATCAGTGTTTATGTTTTTGACATGACTGGTTCAAAAGTTTACACCGCTGAGCATGTAAGTTCTAAAATTCTTGTTGACAAGTTACCTGAGGGAATTTATGTTGTACAGACA
>Ga0172382_10011078_pt1 | contig 11969 bp, 9 predicted proteins | sample Leawel138RmetaG_FD_122245 | JGI IMG/M metagenome (GOLD analysis project Ga0172382, IMG submission 122245) | Leachate microbial communities from a municipal landfill in Southern Ontario, Canada - Leachate well 138R metaG | ecosystem: Engineered > Solid waste > Landfill > Unclassified | place...
ACCACGTTCACATCGGGCCGCACCACCGGCACGAACAGCATCTGGGCGATGCGGTCGCCGGGAGAGATGGTGATGACCTCGCCGCCCGGCGGGTTGCGGTTCCAGACCGAGATCATGATCTCGGCGCTGTAGTCGGCGTCGATCAGCCCGACCGCATTGCCCAGCACCAGCCCGCGCCGGTGGCCCAGCCCCGAGCGCGGCAGGACCAGCGCCGCAAGGCCGGAATCGCCCATCAGCAGCGCGATCCCCGAGGGCACCAGCGCCGCCGGATCGCCGGGGGCGATGGTCAGCGGCGCATCGACGCAGGCATGCAGGTCCCAGGCGGCGGCAAGCTCGCTCCGGTAGCGCGGCAGGCCCCAGTCGTGCAGCCGCTCGTCCAGCACCCGCAGCTCGATATTGTGGACCACATGCATCTCAACCCTCCAGCGCCCGGGCGATCCGTCCGGCCAGGCGGCGCGCGACCTCGGATTTCGGCAGGCGCGGCCAGCTTTCCTCGCCCTCTTTCGTCACCAGCGTGACGGCGTTCTCCGCCCCGCCCATGATCCCGGTTGCGGGCGAGACATCGTTGGCCACGATCCAGTCGCATTGCTTGCGGGCCAGCTTGGCGCGGGCATGGTCCACGACCGCCTCGGTCTCGGCGGCAAAACCCACCACCAGCGCCGGCCGCCCTGTCTTCATCTGCGCGACCTCGGCCAGAATGTCGGGATTCTCGGCCAGTTCCAGCGCCGGCGGGCCGGCGACGCCCTTCTTCACCTTCTGCAATGAGGCGCCGGCCACCCGCCAGTCGGCCACCGCCGCCGCCATCACCGCCGCATCGGCCGGCAGCGCCGCCATGACCGCGGCGCGCATCTGTTCCGCGGTCTCGATCCGCACCACATCCACGCCGGGGGGCGGCGGCACCGTGGCGGGGCCGGTGACGAAGCTCACCCTCGCGCCCAGATCGCGCAGGGCTGCCGCCAGCGCCGCCCCCTGCGCGCCCGAGGAGCGGTTGGCGATATAGCGCACCGGGTCGATGGGTTCATGCGTGGGCCCCGAGGTGACGATCACATGCCGCCCCGCCAGCGGCCCGGCGCCCAGGGCGCCCTCGATGGCGGCCAGGATCGCCGCCGGCTCCGCCATCCGCCCGGGGCCGAACTCGCCGCAGGCCATGGCGCCGTCATCGGGCCCCGCGAAGAGGATACCGTCGGCGGCAAGCTGCGCGACATTGCGCCGCGTCGCCGGATGGGTCCACATCCGCACGTTCATCGCCGGCGCCACCAGCACCCGTTTGTCGGTCGCCAGCAGCAGGGTCGAGGCGAGGTCGTCCGCGAGCCCCGCCGCCATCTTGGCGAGCAGGTCGGCGGTGGCCGGGACCACGGCGATCAGGTCGGCGGCGCGGGACAGCTCGATATGGCCGATCTCGGCCTCGGCGGTCAGGTCGAAGAGATCGCGGAACACCGCCACCTCGGCCAGGGTCGAGACCGAGAGCGGGGTGACGAACTGCTCGCCGGCGCGGGTGAGGACCGGCGTGACCTTCACCCCGCGCTCGCGCAGGCGGCGGATCAGCTCGAGCGCCTTGTAGGCCGCGATCCCGCCGCCGATGATGAGCAGGACATGCCGCCCGTGAAGCATCGCATCGCCTTTCATTGACGGGGGGAATCTAGGAGCGCGGCCGGCAAAGGGCAACGGCCGGGCGTGTCGCGCCCGCTCTCCGGCCGCCGTGGCAATCCGCATGTGCGGGCCATGGCCGGAGTCGCCGGCGCCCGCGGGGACGCCGCCTGCGCCTTCAGAAGAACCCCGGCCCGGCCCGGCCCAGCAGGCGTTCGGCCAGTTCCCGGCCCAGCGCCGCGCCTTCGGGCACCGGGCCCGTCACCTCGTCCGCATGCGATTGCGCGCCGTCGGTGCGCAGGATCTGGCCGCGCAGCCGCAGCCCGCCGGGGACATGTTCGGCCAGGGCCGCAATCGGCGTCTGGCAGGAGCCGTCCAGCCGGGCCAGAAACGCGCGCTCGGCCGCCAGCCGCTCGCCGGTCGCGCGGTCGTGGATCGCGGCCAGCAGTCCGGCGGTGCGGGCATCCTCCGCCCGCCGCTCGACCCCGATCGCGCCCTGCGCCACCGCGGGCAGGATCACCTCGGGGGCGATCGCCTCGCGCACCACATCGGTGCGGCCGAGCCGGTTCAGCCCCGCCATCGCCAGCAGCGTGGCCTCGGCCACCCCCTCGGACAGCTTGCGCAGCCGGGTCTGGACGTTGCCGCGAAACTCGACCACCCGCAGGTCGGGCCGCGCGGCCAGAAGCTGCGCCCGGCGCCGCAGGCTCGACGTGCCGATCACCGCCGCCCGGGGCAGGTCGGCCAGCCGCGCATGGGCAAGCGACACGAAGGCATCGCGCACGTCCTCGCGCGGCAGGTAACAGTCGAGCGCCAGCCCCGCGGGCTGCTCCACCGGCATGTCCTTCATCGAATGCACCGCGATGTCGATGCCGCCCCCGAGCAGCGCCTCCTCGATCTCGCGCGTGAACAGGCCCTTGCCGCCAAGGGTGTTGAGCGGCCGGTCCTGCACCATGTCGCCCGTCACCTTGATGACCACCACCTCGAAGGCATCTTCGGGCAGGGCGAAGGCCGCGCGCAGCCGGTCGCGCACCTCATGCGCCTGCGCGAGCGCGAGCGGCGAGCCGCGGGTGCCGATGCGCAGCGGGCGGGCGGGGTCGGGCAGGTCATCCATCATGGCCCCGACCTAATGCGCGGGCGCCGGGCTGGCAACCGTGGCTTGACTTTGCCCCCCCTGCCTGTGAGGGCAGGCCCGCCGCAAGAGGAGGGGACCATGGCCGACAAGCTGCTGCTGCGGGCGCTCGGGGGGGAGATCCTGCCGGTGCCGCCGGTCTGGATGATGCGGCAGGCCGGGCGCTATCTGCCGGAATACCGCGCCACGCGGGCGCAGGCGGGGGATTTCCTGTCGCTGTGCTACACGCCGGAACTGGCCGCCGAGGTGACGCTGCAACCGATCCGCCGCTTCGGCTTCGACGCCGCGATCATGTTCGCCGACATCCTGCTGATCTGCCAGGCGCTCGGCCAGCATGTCTGGTTCGAGACCGGCGAGGGCCCGCGCCTCGACCCGGTCGCCAGCGCCGATGCCGTGGCCGGGCTGCGCCCGGCCGAGGCGGTGCACGAGACCCTTGCCCCGGTCTACGAGACCCTGCGCATCACCCGGCGCGAGCTGCCGCCCGAAACCGCGCTGATCGGCTTCGCCGGCGCGCCCTGGACGGTGGCGAGCTACATGATCGCCGGGCGCGGCACCCCGGCGCAGGAGCCCGCGCATGCCTTCATGCACGAGGACCGGGCGGCCTTCGCGGCGCTGATCGCGCGGCTGACCGAGGCGACGGTGCTGTATCTCAACGCCCAGATCGAGGCCGGGGCCGAGGTGGTGAAGCTGTTCGATTCCTGGGCCGGCAGCCTGAAGGGCGCGGATTTCGACGAGTTCGCGCTGGCGCCCGCGCGACGCATCATCGCCGGCGTGAAGGCGCGGCATCCCGGGGTGCCGGTGATCGCCTTTCCGCGCGGCGCCGGCGACCGCTACAAGGGCTTCGCGCGCGCCACCGGCGCCGATTGCCTGGCGCTCGACCAGTCGCTCGAGGCCGGATGGGCGGCGCGCGAATTGCAGCCCGACGGCTGCGTGCAGGGCAATCTCGACCCGGCGCTGCTGGTCAGCGGCGGCGAGGCGCTGGTCGAGGAGGTGCGCCGCATCCGCGACGCCTTCGCCGGCGGGCCGCATGTGTTCAACCTCGGCCACGGCATCACCCCCGATGCGCAGATCGACAATGTCGCGCTGATGATCGAGACCCTGCGCAGCCCGCGCCGCTGATGCTCTGGATCGCCGCGACCATCACGGCGGCGGCGGCGCAGACCGGGCGCAACCTCGCGCAGGCGGGGCTGACGCTGCGGCTCGGCACGCTGGGCGCGACGCAGGTGCGGTTCCTCTACGGCCTGCCCTTCGCGCTGCTGTTCCTGGCGCTGGCGGCGCTGGCCACCGGGCAGGCGCCGCCGCTGCCCGGCCCGCGCGCTCTCGGCTGGCTGGCGCTGGGCGGCGTGGCGCAGATCGCGGCCACGGCGCTGATGCTGGCCACGATGGCGCGGCGGGGCTTTGCGGTCTCGACCGCCTGGCTCAAGACCGAGCCGGTGCTGATCGCGCTGGCCGGCCTCGCGCTGGGCGAGCATCCGAGCGTCCCCCAGGCCGCCGGCATCGTCATCGCCACAATCGGCGTGATCCTGAGCGGCCGCGCCGGCGGGCAGCGGGGCATCGGCCCGGTGCTGACCGGCCTTGCCGCCGCCGCGGGCTTCGGCATCTCTGCCATCGCCTTCCGGGCCGGGATCCTTGCGCTCGGGGCACCGGGGCCGTTCCTCGGCGCCATGACCGGGCTTGCGATCGCGCTGACGATCCAGGTCGGGCTGCTGGCGCTGTGGCTGTCGCATTTCCGGCCGGGCGCCATGGCGGCGACCCGGGGCGAATGGCGCGGCTCGGTCGCGGCCGGATTCCTCGGCGCCTTCGGCTCGGCGATGTGGTTCTTCGCCTTCGCCCTGACCTCGGCGGCGGCGGTGCGCACGCTGGGGCTGGTCGAGGTGATCTTCGCGGCGCTGCTCGCCCGGGCGCTCTACGGCCAGCGCCCGCCGGGACGGGCGCTGCTGGGCATGGCGGTGATCGTCGCCGGGGTCGGGCTGCTGCTGGCGGGGTGAGCGGCGCGGCCAGCGAGCGCCCTATTGACCGGGCCGCGCCGGGGTGCAGGATGGGCCTCGGGCCCGGCCCGACCGCCCGGCCCCCGCTTTCATCCGGCCCGCACCCCGCGAGGGGCGCCGCCCTTCAGCACGAGGCCCCCGATGGACACCCTCATGACCAACGATCCGCGCGCGGTGATCGAAGCCGACCGCGCCCATGTCTGGCACCACATGGTCCAGCACAAGCCGTTCGAGACCACCGATCCGCGCATCTTCGCCGAGGGCAAGGGGCTGCGGCTCTGGGACATCAACGGACGCGAGCATATCGACGCGGTCTCGGGCGCGGTCTGGACCGTCAACGTGGGCTACGGGCGCGAGTCGATCGCCAATGTGGTGCGCGACCAGCTCATCCGCATGAACTATTATGCCGGGGCGGCCGGCAGCATCCCCGGCGCCCGCTTTGCCGAGCGGCTGGTCGAGAAGATGCCCGGCCTCACCCGGGTGTTCTACGCCAATTCCGGCAGCGAGGCGAACGAGAAGGCCTTCAAGATGGTGCGCCAGATCGCGCACAAGCATCACGGCGGCCGCAAGCACAAGATCCTCTACCGCGAGCGCGACTATCACGGCACCACGATCGGCTGCCTCTCGGCCGGCGGCCAGGACGAGCGCAATGCCCAATACGGGCCGTTCGCGCCGGGCTTCGTGCGGGTGCCGCATTGCCTCGAATACCGGGCGCAGCCGGACTATGCCGGCGAGGATTACGGCGTGCGCGTGGCCGAGGCGATCGAGGAGGTGATCCTGCGCGAGGGGCCCGATACGGTGGGGGCGCTCTGCCTCGAACCCGTCACCGCGGGCGGCGGCGCCATCGTCCCGCCCCGCGGCTATTGGGAGAAGGTGCAGGAAATCTGCCGCAAGTATGACATCCTGCTCCATATCGACGAGGTGGTGTGCGGCATGGGCCGCACCGGCAAGTGGTTCGGCTACCAGCAGTTCGGGGTCGAGCCCGATATCGTCACCATGGCCAAGGGCGTGGCCTCGGGCTATGCGGCGATCTCGTGCTGCGTCACCTCGGAACGGGTGTTCGAGCTGTTCAAGGACGCCTCGGACCCGCTGGGCTATTTCCGCGACATCTCGACCTTCGGCGGCTGCACCTCGGGGCCGGCGGCGGCGCTCGAGAACATGCGCATCATCGAGGACGAGGGCCTGTGCGACAACGCCGCGGCGATGGGCGCGCATCTCATGGCGCGGCTCGAGGAGATCAAGGACCGCCACCCGGTGGTCGGCGACGTGCGCGGCATGGGGCTGTTCGCCGGGGCCGAACTGGTGAAGGACCGCGACAGCCGCGAGCCGGTGAGCGAGGCCGAGATCGGCGCCGTCACCGCCGACTGCATGGCGCAGGGGGTGATCATCGGGGCCCAGAACCGCTCGGTGCCGGGGCATAACAACACGCTGCTGTTCGCGCCGGCGCTGATCGCCACGAAGGACGACATCGACCAGATCACCGGCGCCGTGGACCGCGCGCTGACCAAGGTGTTCGGCTGAAGGGGTCGGGGGGCGGTCGGGGGCGGCCCGGGACGGCCCGGGGCGGCCGCTCCGCCCCGGTCACTTTTCCGTTGACGAGCGAATCAGTCTTGTCCTAGAAGTTGTGTCAAGGGGCGCCGCTACCTCCAGACACGGTGCGGCGCCGGGATGTGGGCGCCTGGCACCGCATCGGCACGACGGCGAGGGCAAGACCGGAACGGGCAGAGAACAGGGGGCCGGTCAACGGCCCCCATTCCTTTTGGCCATCCGCGCCGCGCCCCAGTCCGCGGCCTGCATCTCGGTCAGCCGGCTGGCGGTGCGGGCGAATTCGAAGCTGCCCTCGCCCTCGACATAGAGCCGGTCGGGCGCGGCGGCGGCGGTGCAGTAGAGCCGGGTCCCGGCCTCGTAGAGCGCATCGACGAGGATCACGAACCGCCGGGCCTGGTTGTAGTTCTCGGAACCCAGCCGGGGAATGTCCTCGAGCACCAGCACATCGGCCGCCTGCGCCAGCGCCAGATAATCCGCCGGGCCGAGCGGCTGGTCGCAGAGCTGGTAGAAGCTCGCCCGCGCGGCGCCGTCGTTCCATTGCGGGATCAGCACCTCGCGGCCGTGGACCTGCAACGCCCGCGGCCCGCCCTGCCCGCCGGTCAGGCGCTTCCAGATCCCGTCCACCGCCGCCCGCGCCGCCGCATCGGCGGGCGTGAAATAGCGCCGCACCTCGCCGGCATGAGCCTGGCGGTGATCCTCGCCGCCGGCAAGCTCGACCACCTCGAGCCGCTCCTCGAGCAGGGCCACGAAGGGCAGGAACAGCTGCCGGTTCAGCCCGTCGCGATACAGGTCGTCCGGCGGCCGGTTCGAGGTCGTCACCACCGTCACCCCGCGGTCGAGCAGCCGTTCGAACAGCCGGCCGACGATCATCGCATCGGCGATGTCGTTGATCTCCATCTCGTCGAAGGCGAGGCAGCGCAGCCGGTCGGCGATCGCATCGGCCACCGGCAGGATCGCGTCGTTCACGCGCCGGGCGCGGGCGGCCTCCATGCCGTCCTGCACCGATTGCATGAATTCGTGGAAATGGCGCCGCTCGACCGGGACGGTCAGGGCCTCGACCATCAGATCCATGAGCATCGACTTGCCGCGCCCGACCCCGCCCCAGAGGTAGAGCCCGCGCACCGGCGGCGGCGCACGGCGGAACAGGTGCAGCCGCGCGGGCTGGGCCAGCTCGCCCGCCACCCGGTCGAGCGCATCAAGCGCCGCTTCCTGCGCCGGATCGGGCACGATCCCGCCACGCGCGGCGCGGGCATGGTAGAGCGAGGAGACGAGACCGGATGCGGGCAGCGACATGCGCCCCATCTAGGGGCAGGCCGGCCGGATGAAAAGACCGGCGGCGGGACGCGCGGGCGCCCCCGTCATGGCGAGGCGATTCACGGCCCGGACGTGTGGATTGCCACGGCGGCTTCGCCGCCTCGCAATGACGAAGAGCGAGGGGGCAGGCATCCCGCCCCGGGCCGGACCAGCGGGGCACCGCCCCGCTCGGCCCGCCGCCCGCAGCGGGAGCGGAGGGCGGGGAAGCTGTCCGCCCGCGCCTCGCTCCGGGCACGGCCGGCGCCCGCCCGGCGGGCGCGAGTAGCGCCCGCCCCCCGCAGGGCGGGCGCTGGCCGTGCGCGGGGCGCACGGCCGGTTCTGGCGGATGTGGTGGTGAGGGCGCGAGGCGATGGCCTCGCGCCGGCCCGCCCCCGCTCTCTCCCGTCATTGCGAGCAGCCGGCGAAGCAATCCATCCCCGGCCCATGGATTGCCGCGGCCGCTGCGCGGCCTCGCAATGACAGGCGGCAGGCGTTGGCCGCGATGCTCAAACCTTCACGGACAGACCCCGTCCAGGCGCAGGTAGCGGCCGTAGACCCAGCCGCGCGGCATCGGCGGGCCCCAGAGCGGCTCGGTGCACTGGCCGGCCATGCAGGTGACCGCATACCAGTTGCCGCTGCGGTCGAAGACCGCAACCCCGTCGCCGCGATAGAGCTCGCCGGTCTGCTCGAACCCCGCCCCCGGGCCGGCGCGGACGGCGAGGAAGCCCTCGCCCCGGGCATGGTCGTATTGCAGGACCGGGCGCACGTCGATGACATGGCCGGTGCAGTCCCCGGCCAGCGCCGGCAGGGCGGGCAGCACCGCAAGGACGGCCGCGCCGATCCCGGACCTCAGGTTCTCCACGCCGCACCCCGTTTCTGCTGCCGGCGGGATCGTGGCCCCGGGCCCGGCAAGGGTCAAGCGGGGGCGGGCGCGGCTCACGCAGGCTTCATCGGGGGTGGCGCCCTGTGCCGCCCCTCGCCCCCGTCATTGCGAGGCGGCGCAGCCGCCGCGGCAATCCATGAGGCCCGGGCCATGGATTGCTTCGCCTGCGGCTCGCAATGACGGGGCGGGGGCGGATGCCCCGGGGACCGGGGGCACCCGCACCCGGCCCCGCCGCCCTTCTTTCCCGCCGCCGCCCGTGCTATCCTTCCCGCAACCCCCGGCCCCGGAGATGCACATGCGCCCGGCCCTGCTCCTCTCGCCGCTCCTCCTCGCCGCCTGTTTCGCGGCCGCGCCGGGTGCCGGGCCCGCGCCCGCTCCGGCCCTTGTCGCCGCGCAGGAGGAGGCCTGCACCGCCGCCATCGCCGCGCATGTCCGGCGCCCGCAATCCGAGGTCGCGGCCCGCTGGCTGTCCTCGGCCGGCGGCATCGCCACCGTCGAGACGCTGGACGGCGGCCGCCGGCATCTGTGCATGGTCGATGCCGGGGGGCGGGTGCTCGACTACCAGCATCCCGATGCCTGAGGTCCGGGTGGACCCGCGCCGCGCTTGCGCCTAGGTTCCCCGCGCCACCAGCCCGAGGCCCCGATGTCCGACCCGACCCCCGCTGCAGACGCCGCCGATACCGCCGCGCCCGCCTATCAGGTGCTCGCGCGCAAATACCGCCCCGAGACCCTTGTCGATCTCGTGGGGCAGGAGGCGATGGTCCGCACGCTCAGGAACGCCTTCGCGGCCGGGCGGATCGCGCAGGCCTTCGTCATGACCGGCATCCGCGGCACCGGCAAGACCACCACCGCGCGCATCATCGCCAAGGGCCTCAACTGCATCGGCCCCGACGGCACCGGCGGCCCCACGACCGAGCCCTGCGGGGTCTGCGAGCATTGCATTGCGATCATGGAGGGGCGGCATGTCGACGTGCTCGAGATGGACGCGGCCAGCCGCACCGGGGTCGGCGACATCCGCGAGATCATCGAGTCGGTGCATTACCGCGCGGCCTCGGCGCGCTACAAGATCTACATCATCGACGAGGTGCACATGCTCAGCACCTCGGCCTTCAACGCGCTGCTGAAAACCCTCGAGGAACCGCCGCCGCATGTGAAGTTCATCTTCGCCACCACCGAGATCCGCAAGGTGCCGGTCACGGTGCTGTCGCGCTGCCAGCGGTTCGACCTGCGCCGGATCGAGCCCGAGGAGATGATCGCGCTCCTGCGCCGGATCGCCGATGCCGAGGGGGCGCGGATCGACGATGCCGCGCTCGCGCTCATCACCCGGGCGGCCGAGGGGTCGGCCCGCGATGCGACCAGCCTGCTCGACCAGGCGATCAGCCACGGCGCCGGCGAGACCGGCGCCGACGAGGTGCGCGCCATGCTCGGGCTGGCCGACCGGGGGCGGATTCTCGACCTGTTCGACCTGATCCTGAAGGGCGAGGCGGCGGCCGCGCTTGACGAACTGGGCCGCCAGTATGCCGAGGGCGCCGATCCGGTCGCGGTGCTGCGCGATCTGGCCGAGGTCGCGCATTGGGTGAGCGTGGTGAAGATCGCCCCCGGCCATGCCGAGGATCCGACCGTCTCGCCCGACGAGCGGGCGCGCGGCCTTGCGATGGCGCAGGCGCTGTCGCAGCGGGTGCTGGCGCGGGTGTGGCAGATGCTGCTCAAGGCGCTCGAGGAGGTGGCGATCGCCCCCAACGCGATGATGGCGGCCGAGATGGCGGTGATCCGCCTCACCCATGCCGCCGACCTGCCGAGCCCGGAGGAGCTGATCCGCCGGATCGAATCCGGCCCGCCGCCGCCCGGGGGCGATGGCGGCGGCGGCGCCCGGCCCGCCCGCCCGGCCCCGCAGGGCGGCGGCCCGGCCGGCGGCTTCGGCGGCGGGGGTGGCGGCGGCGGGGCGCGGATGCAGGCCGCGGCGGCGCTCGTGCCCGGGGCGGTGCCGGCGCTGGCCGGCTATGCGCGGTTCGAGGACGTGCTGGCGCTGGTCGCGGGGGCGCGCGACATGCCGCTGCTGGTCGAGATCGAGCAGGGTCTGCGCCTTGTCGCCTATCGCCCCGGCCATATCGAGTTCGAGCCCGCACCGGGCGCCAGCCCCGGCCTTGCCCAGCGCCTTGGCCAGCGGCTGCAGGCCCTGACCGGCGCCCGCTGGGCGGTGGTGGTGGTGGCCGGCGGCGGCGCCCCGACCGTGGCCGAGGCCCGCGCCGCCGCGCAGGACGAGGCGCAGTCCGGCGCGCTGGCCCTGCCCCTGGTGCAGGCGGTGCTGGCGCAGTTCCCCGGCGCGCGGATCGCCGAGATCCGCCCCCCCGCCGCCCCGGACCTGCCGCCGCCCGGGACCGCGGACGACAGCCCCGACGACAGCCCCGACGACTGGGACCCGTTCGAGGAGGGCTGACCCCTACCCCCGGCGCCCGCGCCAGGCCTGCAGCATCAGCACCGGCCACAGCCGGCTGGCCCAGTCGCGCCGGCCGGAAAGATGCTCGGCCCAGGCCCGCCGGACCGGGGCCGGGTCGAGCAGCCCGTCCCGCGCGAGAAGCGCGGGCGCCAGCAGCTCCTCGGCCCAGGGCCGCAGCGGCCCGCGCAGCCAGTCGCCGACCGGGATGCCGAACCCGGCCTTGGGCCGCTCGATCAGCTCGCGCGGGACGCGGGTGTAAAGAAGGCGCCGCAGCGCCATCTTGCCCTGCCCGCCGGCGATCTTCTGCGCCAGCGGCATCCGCAGGGCCAGCGCGACCACTTCGGGGTCGAGGAACGGCGCCCGGGTCTCGAGCCCGATCCCCATGGCGGCACGGTCGACCTTGTGCAGGATGTCGTCGGGCAGGTAGAGGCGCATGTCCTGCACCATCATCCGCGCCGCCGGATCCTCGAGCCCGGCCGGCAGCGGATCGTCGAGCGCCGAGCGCGGCTCGGGCGGCGCCCCGGGGATCAGGCGGGCGGGGTCGGGCCATTCGGTGACAAGGCTGCGATAGAGGTCGTCCATGGTCGCGACATGGCGCAGCCGCGCCGCCAGACGATGCGCCTTGTCCCCGGCCCGGGCGACGCGCGGCCCGCCGGCGCGTCCGGCAAGCCCGGCCAGCGCATCCCAGCCCGCCACCGGCAGCGCCGCGATTCCGGCGCCCAGCAGGCGGCGCGCCGGATGCGGCAGCCAGGCGAGCCGGTTCCAGATGCGCGGCCCCCAGAAATAGCGGTTATAGCCCCCGAACAGCTCGTCCCCGGCATCGCCCGACAGCGCCACCCGCACCTGTCCGCGCGCCGCCCGCGCGACCAGATGGGTCGGCACCTGCGAGGAATCGGCGAAGGGCTCGTCATAGAGATCGGGCAAGAGCGGGATCACCTCGCGGGCCTCGGCCGAGGTGACGGTCATCTCGTGGTGGTCGGTGCCCAGATGACGGGCCACGGCGGCGGCATGGGGGGCCTCGTTGAAGGCCGCCTCCTCGAAGCCGATGGTGAAGGTCTGCACCGGGCGCGGGCTGCGCTCCTGCATCAGCGCCACGATCAGCGA
>Ga0172382_10011079_pt1 | contig 11966 bp, 15 predicted proteins | sample Leawel138RmetaG_FD_122245 | JGI IMG/M metagenome (GOLD analysis project Ga0172382, IMG submission 122245) | Leachate microbial communities from a municipal landfill in Southern Ontario, Canada - Leachate well 138R metaG | ecosystem: Engineered > Solid waste > Landfill > Unclassified | place...
AGGTGCGCTTCGCCGACAGCACGCTCGTCAGCCAGGTGATCAGCGGCGCCCCCTGCGAGCTGGAATTCGCCTACGGCCTGACCTCGGGTCAGAGCTTCACCTTCACCGTCCACGCCGTCTATCTGCCGCGCCCGCACATCGAGATTTCCGGACCGCAGGGCGTGCAGGCCAGCTTCGACTGGCAGGCCGCGCGCGACTCCGCGCTGGGGCGGATGTGCACCGCCGTTCTCGTCAACGACATCGAAAGCTACTGACCATGATCCGTCTCGACCTTTCCAGCGAGCCGAAATGGCTCGATCTCAGGGCTCACCTGCGCCTGCACGTCCTGCCCGTCACCACAGCGATCATGGTCGCCGCACGCAACGACCTAGTTGTCGAGGCGCTACCCGAAGGGGCGAGCAAGGAGGAGCAGGCGCTGGTCATGGCCAAGGCGGTCGCCCGCCGCGTGGTCACCGGTTGGGAAGGTGTCGGCGATGCCGACGGCAATCCCGTTCCCGTCACACCGGAAGGCATCGACGCGCTTCTGGACATCTGGCCGGTGTTCGAGGCCTTCCAGACCCGCTGCCTCGCGCCGCATCTGATGCTGGACGCGGAAAAAACGCCTCCGCACCCTCGCAGACTGGCACTTCGGCGAGGGCGAAAGCTACTGCGCGGCCTGCGAAGGCCCGTGCCCGGACTGCCCGGCGCGGCTGAACCGTCCGGAAACTCCGGAAGGTTGGCAGGTCTGGGATCTGGCGCAGCGCCTTGGCGGCCAGTTGCGTGTTGCAGCCGGCATGGGCGGCGCTGCGGTGCTCGGCTGGGACATGACGGCGGCGCTCGCCATGGCGCGGGCGCTTGGGCTCGATCCGCTGATCGCCGCAGAATGCCTGCCCGAGATCGAGGCCGTGATGGTCCGTAAGCTCAATGAACAGATGGCCGGCAAGAATGCCTGACCGGCTCAACCGGTCAGCGTACGCTGCACGATCTGCGGATCCTTGGCAATTAGCGCCAGAAGCACCCGCGCCGGCCCGTCCGGGCTACGGCGACGCTGCTCCCAGTTCAGAAGCGTGCCCTTTTTCACGCCGATGCTGCGGGCGAAGTCGCCTTGCGACAGCCCGGTGCGGGCGCGGATCGCCTGCACGTCCGGCTCGGGCAGTTCGATCTCGTGGACCGTGGCCGCGCCTCGCCCCGCGCATGCGCCAGCGCCTCTTTCAGACCCTGTTCGATGCTCTTGAATGCCTCGCTCATGTCGTCCTCCTGTAACTTGCCGCCAGCAACTGGCCCAGTTCACGCACCACGTCCGCCTCGGACGGGGTCAGGTTCGCCTTCTCGTTCTTGGCGAAGACGGTGATCAGAAAGATCGGCATGTCACCCTCCGGGCTGAAGAAGTGGATAACCCGGTAGCCGCCGCTCTTGCCGCTGCCCTCACGGGCAAAGCGGAACTTCCTGACCCCGCCGCCGATCGAGACCCCGGTCATCGGGTTTCGCGCCACGAAATCGATAAGAGCCATGCGCTCGGCCTCGGACATGAGGCTGCGCGCACGGCGCTGGAACTCGGGCAGTTCGACGACTGAGACAAGGGTCATGAGGCTATATGTGCGTCACTGGCGCACATGTCAATGACGCATTCACCCTGACTGGATCGGATCATGGCTCAGAAGAAGGTCTCCGTCCGTCTCGTCGCTGAAGGCGGTCGGCAGGTGAGGGCCGAGTTCCAGGGGATCGGCGACGCTGGCGAGAGCAACTTCAAGCGGATCGAGCGGCAGGCCGACATCACCGGCGCGGTGGTGCGGCGGGTCATGGGTACGTCACGCCAAACGAAGCAGAGGAGGCCTTCTACGCAATCTTGAACGCTGACGAAAAAGTAGCCTAATCATTGAACCATAAACTCTCCGGTAAACCCGGGGCGGTTCAATGCGGTGGACGGGGGCCAGCGAGCGGACCGTGAAATACTGGATCGCGGGCGAGCGGGGACCGAGCCGCGAGCATCTGATTGCGCTGGCCAGGCATTCGGACATCGTGTTCCATATGGTCCTGATGCTGGCCGATCGATATGACGACGAGGATCCTGCGATGCGGTAAGGTGCCATAGAGACGCGGCGGCGGGCCTGCGATGGTCGATGCCGCCGCCATCCTTGATCTGTAGTTATTTTTGGTTATATTGAATACGCACCTATCAAGAGGAGCCTGCCATGTCCCGCACCACGACCATGACCGTCCGCCTCAGCGGCGCGCTCAGCGACTTCGTTGCGGCCAATGTCGGCGAGAACGGCTCCTACGAGAACATCAGCGAATACGTCCGCGACCTGATCCGGCGCGACAAGGAGCGGGCCGAGCGCGAGGCCTTCGATCGGCTGAAAGCCGAGCTGACCCGCGCCTTCGCCGCGCCTGAGGACAGCTACAAGCCACTGACCGCGGCCGAGGTCATCGCCCGAAACAGGGCCTCCTGACCGGATGGCCATCCGCATCCAGGAGGCGACTTCGCTCCGCCTCGACGACATCTACCGCTACACACGGGACCGTTGGGGAGAAGCGCAGGCCGACCGCTACATCACCGGCATGTTCGAGGCGTTCGACCGGATCGATACGCACGGGATCTTATCGAAGCCCATCCCCGCCGCATTCGGGCTGGAGGGGTACTTCTTCCGCTACGAGAAGCATTTCGTCTATTGGAGACGGCTGTCGAACGGCGATATCGGTATCGTCACCATCCTGCACGAGCGGATGCACCAGATCGACCGCTTTAAGGAAGATTTTCGCGACTGAAACGGCAGGTACCCCAGTATGCAACGCTAACACGGATCGTCGGTGGTTTCTGTTGCTGGGGAAGGTTGGACTTCAGGCCCGCGCCCTCCGGGCGATGTCCACGCCGACGAAGCACAGGCCGCCCTGGTAGCCGTCCGGCCGACCTGCATCGGGATGCTCGCAGGCAGAGATCAGGTCGTAGTCAAGCCAGACGCTGGCCTCGTCGAGCCAGGCGAACTCGAACTCCTGCACCCACGCGTCCTGATCCGCCATCCCCGCGCGCAGCTCGTCGATGTTGACGTCAAGCCCCTACCGGACGGCCTCGTAGATGTCGACATGATGCTTCGACCAGCCGTTGTCGGCGGCGGTCATCAGCTCGTAGAACTTGTTCTCCTTGCCGTTCGGGGTGGAGATCACGCGGATCTTGTGCCCGCCCCGGGCTGCAACCGGGAACGCCGACCCCAGATGCGGCGGCTGTCCCGGTGGAAGGCCACGGGGATGGTCTTGTTCTTCGCCTACGCGATCTGGCGCAGTTGCTCGACACGCCCCGCAGGAAGCCGGATATGGTTAACCCGTCACGAGACTGTCTTTGCTGTAGCCTCGCTTGGCTGCCTGATGGAGCCGGTCGAGTTGGCGACACCAAGGGCCGAGGTCGCGGCTTTCGCAGCGCACCGCCTTTTTCTACCGGGACCAGATCGACGAGATCGGGGATACCGACCAGATTTTCCTGCACCCCGCATCCGGGCGGTGCCTGGCCTTCATCAGCGGGCTCTACGGCTGAGTGACCACCGGCCACAGCGGCGGACCGCTGCCTACTCCTCGATGATCGCGCGATAGCCGTGGCGCCAGTCGGGGTATCGCAGGCGGAAGCCGGGCAGCGCCAGCAGCCGGTCGTTCCGCAGCCGCCGGTTCTCGGCGTAGAAGCCGGCGGCGCCGGGGGGCAGCCCGGCATCCTCGAAGGCCACCTGCGGCGGTGGCGGCAGGCCCAGCATCCCGGCCACGCCCAGCAGCAGTTGCGAGGCCGGACAGGGCGCGCCGTCCGACAGGTTGGTCAGCCGTTCTGTCACGGGAGAGGCCATGGCGGCCAACGTCGCGCCGACGATGTCGTCACGGTGGATGCGGTTGAAGACCTGCCCGGGCTTGACGATCGCCCGCGCCGTGCCCGCCCGCAACTGCCCCAGCACGTTGCGCCCCCCGGGCCCGTAGATACCGGCGATCCGCAGGATATCGAGCGCCGCGCCCGCGCGGGCGGCGGCCTCCTGCCAGGCGGCCTCGGCCACCAGCCGCCCCTTTGCGTCGGCGGTGCGCGGCGCGGGGGCGCGGGTCTCGTCGATCCAGTCGCCGCCGCAATCGCCATAGACCGCGGTCGAGGAATAATAGCCGATCCAGCGCAGCCCCGCAGGCAGCGGGCCGAGCGCGGCCAGCGCCGGACACCCCTCCGGCCCCGGCGGGGCCGAGATCAGCAGGTCGCTCACCCCTTCCAGCGCCTGCGGCGACAGCGCCACGGTGTCGATGCCCTGCGCCTGCAATTCCGCCGCCCGCGACGGGTCGCGCAGCGTGGCGGCGACGCCCCCGCCCTGCACCAGCACCCCCGCCGCCACCGACCTTGCGGCATAGCCGGGGCCGATCAGCAGCAGGCGGCGGCCCGACAGCGGCCCGTTCATGCCCGCCCCGGCAGCCGGGCTTCCAATGCGTCGAAGGCGGCGATCTGGGCCGGGATCAACTGGCGGTTCCCGTCCCGGCCGAGATAGACCTTGAACAGGCAGCCGCCGTCCTGGCCGTAGAACTGCACCGAGCGGGTCTCCATCGAGAACAGTTTGCGGCGGACGAAGGCCACCTTGGCGCAGGCGGCGATGTTCAGGTGGCCGCTGATCGGTTTGCCCTTCAGGTTGTACATGCCATGGGCGACGGTGCCGCCGTGCATCGGCCCCTTCGCCTCAAGGATCACCGGGCCGGTGTTGACGATGAAGGTGATCTCGCCCCAGCCCGCGACATCGTCCAGCACGGCGACCATGTGTTCGCCGGGAAAGGCGGTCACCTCGCCCGCAGGCAGTGCCAGCAGCACGTCCAGCGGCGTCACGCCGGCGGCGCGGGCGATATCTTCCAGCGCGGCGGTGGGATTGGTGGCCAGCGCCTCGGCCAGGGTCGGGCGGGTGATGGTTTCGGCGGTCATGTCGTCTCCTTCAGGTCGGGGTGATGGGCCAGCCAGCCCAGAAGCCGCCCGGTCATGGCGACCTGCCAGAAGCGGCCGGCCCGGGTCAGGCGATAAAAGCGATGATGCGGGGCCAGCAGCCCGGCCTTTGTCCATTGCACCAAGAGCGGCGCCAGATGATCCCCGATGCCGCGCGGCGCGGGGGTCAGTGCGGCAAGGGCGGCCTCGGCAGGGCGCAGGTCCAGCAGTCCGCGTTCCATCCCCTGTTTCAGGGCATGGGTGACGGGGGCGTTGCGCGACTGGCGCATCATGCCGCGTGTCAGGCATTCACCCGCCCGGCCGCCACGGGCGGCGTAATCGGCAAGGTCGGAAGTGATCCGGTAGTTCAGCCCCTGCAAGAAGCCCCCCGCCCCGGCGCCGAAGGCCAGGCAATCCGCCCCGCCCTTCACCGCCAGGTTGTAGACGTTCCGCTCTCGCAGGGTGCCCTGCCAATGGGTGGTGGAGATCGGGGTCCAGCCCTCGGCCTCGGCCGCCTCCTCCCCGGCGGCGAAGAATCGGCCCAGTTCGGCGGGACCGGCGGGCAGCATCTTGCCCTTCTCCACCGCCGTCAGCAGCGGCGTTCCGGGGATCAGGTTCAGCGAATAAAGGTCCAGCCCGTCCAGACCCAGCCCGGCGCACAGCCGCACGTCATCGGCCACGTCCTGCGGGGTCTGGCCGGGCAGGCCGTAGATCAGGTCCACCACCACGGTGCAGCGGTCCAGCGCCACCAGCGCGGAAAGAAGGCGGATCACCTCCTCGCGGCTGGCCTTGCGGCCAAGCGGGCGGCGGATCGCGTCGGAGAAGCTTTGCACCCCCAGCGAGATGCGGGTGGCGCCCGCGTCCAGCGCGGCGCGGGCCTTGTCGAGGCCGAAGGAATGGATGCGGCCCTCCAGCGTGATCTCGCAGTCCGGGGTCAGCGGCAGGTGGCGGCGGATCGCCGCGATCAGCCGTGACAGGTCGCGGGCGGCCAGCGCGGTGGGGGTGCCGCCGCCCAGATACACGGCCTGCAACGGCGGGCCTTCCACGGCCGGGGTGGCGGCGAAGGCGGCCAGCTGGGCGATCACCGCATCGACATAGGGCGCGCCGTCGCGGGGGCGCCATGCGTTCTGGTAGAAGCCGCAGAACAGGCAGTGGTTCTCGCAGAAGGGGACATGCAGATAGGCCACCGCCCGCTGCGTCCGTTTCTGCCCATGCATCGCCGCCCAAAGCGAGGGAACCCCGGCCGCCTCGACCGGGGTCATCCCGGTGAAGGGATGCACCGCCCGCTTGCCGGGAAAGGCCACGGCCAGGGGATCGCCGCCGGTCTGCGCGAAGAAGCTTTCCAGCGGCGGCGCGGCCTGCGCCAGGGGGGCCGGATCAGCCATCCGACAGCACGCTCTGGCCCGAGCGGGCACAATGGACGGCCGGGTCGGCGGCGGTGTCGGTATCGGGGGTGCAGTCTTCCCCCTCGGCCAGCGGCGCGATGGCAAAGCCGCCCGCCTGCGGCAGTTCCACCCGGTAGCGGTGGATTTCCGCCTCGGGCGGGGTGCCGTGGACGAAGGGGGTCAGCCGCAGCCCGCTCTCGCCGCAAAGCGCGGCGATGGGGGCGCTGCCTGCCTCGGTCAGGATCTGGGTGACGACTTCACGGTTGGCCTCGCAATCGGCGGGGCTGTCGTTCTCGGTCAGGGTGACGCGGATATCGCCGCCCGCGGTCATGGTCAGGATCAGAAGTGCGGTCTTCAACATGGACGGTCCCTCAGAAGGTCTTGGTCAGAAACAGGTTCACCGAACGCTTGGCGCCTTGCATCTGGTCGTAGGGTTCATAGCTGCGGTTGGTGATGTTGTTGACCTCGGCCACCAGGCTGAAGTCGTTGCCGAGGTCCATGTCCGCCCGCAGGTTCAGCGTGCCGTAGCCGCCGGCACGGCCGACGACCGCGCCGGCGTCGTCACGGAACTTCACGCCGCTTTCGCCCTGCACGAACACGTCAAAGGTGCCGGAAAGGCGCGCGGTCTCCCACCCCTTGCGCAGGCCGAGCTTGCCCGAAAGCGTGGGCGTGCCGCTGTCGGAGGTTTCATAGCCATTGGCGTAGATCAGCTTGCGCCGCATCGCCGCGGCCGAGCCGTAGGCAGTAAGGCCCCAGGCGCCGAGGTTCTGTTCGGCGTAAAGTTCCAGTCCCCAGCTGGTGGCGGCATCGACGTTGCGGTAGGTGCCGGAGGCGCCCGAAACCACGGTGGCGATGTAGTCGTCTGCCTTGGTGTAGAACAGCGTCGCGTCGATCACCCCGCCGCCCCGGTCGTAGCGCGCGCCCAGCTCGAACGTGGTGGCGGTTTCCGGTTGCAGGTCGGGGTTGCCGATCAGGGTGACGCCGCCGCCGGTGGTGACCAGGAACATCTGCCCCAGCGTCGGGTAGATGTAGCCCTGGCTGAGGTTCGCCCGCAGCGCCAGAGTCTCGTTCGGCGCCCAGACCAGCCCGACCGAGCCGAGCGCGAGACTGTCCGAGTTGGAACTGGTCGGGTTCGCCGCGCCGTTGGTGGTGGAGACCTCGTGGTCCGCGGTCACGTCATACCAGCGCGCGCCGAAGGTGGCGGTCAGCTTGTCGGTAATGTCGATCTCGTGCTGGCCGTAGACCGAAAGCGTCCTGATCCTGGCCTTGTCGTAGCGCAGCGAGGTGGTGGTGGTGGTCATGCCGGGCGGCGTGACCGTGATGCTCGTCACCGTATCCTTGTCCGAGGCCAGACTGTCATCTTCATATTCCAGCCCGACCACGGTGCGGCTGTTCGGGGTGAAATGCATCTCGGCCCGCAGGTTCAGGCCGAACGTCTCCTGATCGTCCAGCGAGGTCGACAACACGTTCATCGAGCGGGTCGGCCCCATGGCGACGGTCACGTCGTTGGTGAACTCGCGGCCGATGGTCTGCCTGTAGGCGTCCAGATGCAGCCGGTCCAGCCAGGGGGTCAGTTGGGTGCCGTCGTAGAAGACCGAAGTCTTCCGCAGGTCGCGGTGCGGCAGGTCGATCAGGAAGGCCGGGTCGCCGGTATGCACCTTGGCCGCCAGGTCGTAGGCTTCGGCCCCGAAGCCCAGATGATGCTGCCCCCAACGGTAGCCCAGTTTCAGGGCCAGCGTCTCGTCGGCGACTTCGGAATCGTCCAGCACCCCGTCCGGCGTGCGCCGGTCGCCCTGCTCCATCCTGCCATAGCTGAGCCGGTAATCCAGTTCGCCCGTCCCCAGATCCACCGTGCCGCCGCCCGACAGCGACAGCCGGTAGCCCCGCGTCGCCGACAGGTAGCCGGTGGTCGCCGACAGCCGGAACGGGCCGTCGCCGCCCGTCTTCGTCACGATGTTGATCACCCCGCCGATGGCGCGGCTGCCCGAAACCACCGACGACGACCCCCGCACCACCTCGATCCGCTCGATCCTTGTCGGGTCCACCAGGATCGGCTGGCCGTAGGGGGTGTGGTCGGTCAGCTTCTGGCCGTCGATCATGATCGCCACGCGCCGCGCGGTCTCGCCCCGGATCGCCACCCGTTCGATGCCTTCCTCGCCGATGTGCAGGCCCGGCACGTCGCGCAACAGCGCGGCGATCGACACCGGAGCCTTCTTCTGAAGGCTGTCGCCCTCGATCACCGTGATCGAGGCGGGGCTGGTCAGCACATCGGTCGGCAGGCCGGTGCCAAGGACCGTGATGGTGCCAAGGTCGATCCATGCGGTTTCTGCAAGGGCGGCAGGTGCGGGGGAAAGCGCCGTGCCGATCAGCAGCAGGCGCAGGAGCGGTTTGCCGGGAACAGCCATGTCGTCGGATCCTTCAAGCCAGGGATTTCGGGTCCGTTACCTGGCAGAAGGCTAAGATCATCGGGACACGGAGGTGAAACTAGTGAACGCTCTCGCAGGGCGTCCTTGACTTATATCAAAATCTTAGGAAATCAGTCAACAATTGTTCCTGTCGGGAATACAGATGATATTTCAGATGGTTCGTGGTATCTGCGCGGCTCCGCCCCGACAAAAAGCGTGATGTTATTACGCCACCTCCTGGGGCGTAGGCGGATCTGCTGTCGGCGACCTCTTTACAGGAAAATCCGTGCTGCCGGGCTTTCGGCACGGTGAACGAACGCGCCTGCGGTCGCGGTCGATGGCGGCAAATTCAAGGCGGTCAACAATTGGGACCGCAATTTCAGCAAGGGGAAGGCCGCCAACCGCCTGGCGCATCTGGAGCCGAGGTTGGGGCGCCAGATCGAGGAAGCCGAACGGATCAACCGTCCGAAACCGGCGAGGCCCACGCGGAACGTGCAACCCACCTGACAGGCCGATATGATGGCATCCGGCGAGAGATCGAGCGGGTTGTGGCTGTAGAAAAGGCTTGACCATCAACGCCCATTCACCGCAACGCTCTGTCAGGCTTGTCACACGTTGCCCAAGCCCCCGTCACCGATACCCCGCCGCCTGCAACTCGAACAGCTCCGCGTAGCGGCCGTTCGCGGCCAGAAGTTCCTCATGCGTGCCCTCGGCCTCGACCTTGCCGCCTTCCAGCACGAGGATGCGGTCGGCCATGCGCACGGAGGAGAAGCGGTGCGAGATCAGCACCGCGGTCTTGCCCGCGCTCAGGTCCTTGAACCGCTGGAACACCTCGAACTCGGACCGCGCGTCCAGGGCGGCGGTGGGCTCGTCGAGGATCAGCACCTCGGCGTCGCGCATATAGGCGCGGGCGATGGCGATCTTCTGCCATTCGCCGCCCGAAAGCTCGACCCCGTTGCGGAACCGCTTGCCGATCATCTGGCCGTAGCCCTCGGGCAGGCCCTCGATCACCCGGTCGGCCAGCGCCCGCCCGGCCACGTCGCGGATGCGGGCGGCGTCGTCGCGGGCCTCGATCCGGCCCACGGCGATATTGTCGGCGGCGGTGAAGTTGTAGCGCACGAAATCCTGGAAGATCACCCCCATCGCGCCGCGCAGCTGGTCGAGGTCGTAGTCGCGCAACTCGCGGCCATCCAAAAGGATCCGCCCCTCGTCGGGGTCGTAGAGCCGGGCGAGCAGCTTGACCAGCGTGGTCTTGCCCGCGCCGTTCTCACCGACCAGCGCCAGCGTCTCGCCCGCCCGCAGCGTGAAGGAAAGCCCCCGCACCGCCCAGCGTTCCGCGCCGGGGTAGCGGAAGCCCACGTCCTCGAACACGAAGCCCTGCCGGATCGGCCGCGGCACCGGCAAGGCGCCGGGGGGCGAGAGGATCTCGGGCGCGGTCTTGAAGAAGTCGAACAGGTCGTCGAGGTAAAGCGCCTGCGCGGCGGTGGAGGACAGGCTGGACAACAGCCCCTCCAGCAGGGTCCGCAGCCGCCGGAACGAGGCGGCGAGGAACGTGAGGTCGCCGATGGTCAGAACCCCCGCCAGCGTCTGGCCGATGATCCAGACATAGGCGAGGTAATAGCCCCCGGTGCCCACGCCCGCAAAGACCGCACCCCAGAGCGCGCGCTTCCGCGCGATGAGCCGGTTCGCGGCGTAGAAGCGCAGCGACAGTTCCCGGTAGCGGTCGGACAGGAAACGGTTCAACCCGAACAGCTTGATTTCCTTGGCGGTATCCGCCCCGGCGCCGATCTGGCGGATATAGTCGAGCTCGCGCCGCTCGGGCGTCCGGCGGTAGTCGAGGTTGTAGCTCTGGGCCGAGAAATGCGCCTCGCCGAGGAAGGCGGGGATCAGCGCCACCATCAGCAAGACGATCAGCCACGGGTTGTAGATCAGCAGCCCCCCGGCGAAGGTCGCCACCGTCACCAGATCCTGCATCTGGCCGAGAAGCTGTCCGAGCAGCGTCATCCGCCCGCTCGACTGCCGCCGGGCGCGGTCGAGCCGGTCCTGGAACTCGGCATCCTCGAAGTCTTCGAGGTCGAGCGTGGCGGCATGGTCCATCAGCCGCAGCGAGGAGGCCATGGTCAGCCGCTCGGACAGCAGCGTTTCGACCAGCCCGACGGCGCGGGCGAACAGGTCCGAGAGGATCGCAAGGCCGAACTCGGCCGCGACCAGCCAGATCAGCCGGTCGATCTCGCCGCTTTCCCACCAGCCGGTCGCGGTGCCGGGGCGGGCGTCCAGCGACGACAGCCGCACCACCTCGTCGATGATCAGCTTGCCGAACCACAGCGCCGCCACCGGCAGCACGGCGCGGGCAAGCCGCAGGACGATGCTGGCGAGGAACAGCCCCGGACTGGCCTGCCAGACCATGCCGAGGAAGGGGCCGATGTTGCGCATCGCCACCCAGCGGGCGCGGAACGACTTCGGCGGCTCGGGGTCGATCCGGGCGCTCATCGCGGGTCAGCCTGCGGGAGGAACGGCACGATCAGAGGCCACGCATGTCCGACAGCAGGATATAGGCCGGGCCGTCCTTGTAGCGCTTCCAGTAGGCCAGCGCGTAGTCGACATATTCGCTGGCGGCGGTGCCGGTCCAGGTGATGCCGGTGGCGGGCCGGTAGGGGTTGTATTGCGCGACGCTGCGATCCGCGCTGACCTGCTGCTTGATGAAGGCGGCCCCGGCGGTGTCCATCGCCTTGGAGGCGAGCTGGAGATACTTCCCGACCGGGATCGCGGTCGCCACCATGTCGAGCGTGTTGAGCCCGGTCATGGAGGCGATGGCGCCGGTCTTGTCGAGTTTCTTCTCCATTTCCTCGATCACGGGCTTCGCCACGTTCACCCCGGTCTTGCGGAACAGATAGGCGAAGACGGTGGCCGAGATCGGGTTGCTGAAGGCATAGGCGCCGACGATGAACTGGCCGGAAGCGGTCTTGCCGGGTGGTCGATAGCCGACAAAGGTGCGGCTGGCGGTGTCCGTGCGGCCCTTGACCCGCACGGAGGGGTCGATGCGGAATGCCATGATGGCTGCTCTCCCTGCGGTGATTCCAAACGGTCATTTCAAAATATTTTCTCAATGAAAATAGCAGGGAAAGGGTGTTGCGTCCAGCACCGTTCAGAACCTGTCCCCCTCCTGCTGCCACGGCTTCACCAGATTGCCGAACCGGGTGAAACGGCCCTCGAACGACAGTTCCACCGAGCCGGTCGGCCCGTGGCGCTGCTTGCCGATGATGACCTCGGCCTTGCCGTGGA
>Ga0172382_10011083_pt1 | contig 11964 bp, 8 predicted proteins | sample Leawel138RmetaG_FD_122245 | JGI IMG/M metagenome (GOLD analysis project Ga0172382, IMG submission 122245) | Leachate microbial communities from a municipal landfill in Southern Ontario, Canada - Leachate well 138R metaG | ecosystem: Engineered > Solid waste > Landfill > Unclassified | place...
CGTACCGCGCCTCCGACGACGTATGCCTCGGCTCCGGACTGTTTCAATTTCCGGATAGCCCAGATGGCGTCGAGATCGATGGAGCGGGAGTCGATGGCATGTTCCTTCGCCGAATAGATCTGCGCGACCGGGACATTCGACCCATCTTGTTCTTTCTTGTAGCGTGTCAGCATCAGTGCGTACCGTCCGGCTTATTGCAGTTTCCCGGGGATTTGTTTACACTACATTGTGTATACCATCTCATCCAAAAATGCAACAGGAGCGGTTTCGCATGATCCAACCCAAGATATTGAAAGGCTTCAGGGACTCGGTCCCCTCCCAGGAAATCATCCGCAAGCAGGTGATGGCCCGCCTGGAGCACGTGTTCACATTGCATGGGTTCGTACCGATCGACACACCGGTGCTGGAATATACCGAGGTGCTGCTCGGCAAGGGCGGAGGTGAGACCGACAAGCAGATATTCCACTTCGCCGACAATGGGGGACGTGATGTCGCGCTCCGGTTCGACCTGACCGTTCCGTTCGCCCGTTTCATGGCAGCACACCTCCAGGAGGTCTCCATCCCCTTCAAGCGGTTCCACATCGCCAAGGTGTGGAGAGGAGAGAACCCGCAGAGAGGCCGCTACCGGGAATTCTTCCAGTGCGACTTCGACATCGTCGGGGTCGACTCCGCCTCCGCGGACCTCGAGATTCTCTCGATGATGGAGGCCTCGCTCAAGTCGCTCGGGCTGGATCGGTTCTCCATCCGTGTCGCACATCGCGGCCTCTTCAATGCTTTCCTCGGACATATCGGGCAACAACAGCACTCCGTCGAGATACTCAGGACCGTCGACAAGCTTCGCAAGATCGGATCGGACGAAGTCTTTTCGCTCTTGCGGGAGATCACGGGATCGGAGCATGCCGCGGCATCCATACTCGAGTACATCCAGGCGGACACCTCGAAGGGCGCTGCGCATACGCTCGACCTGCTCAGCGCGCTCGCAGGAGATGAGTCGGAACACACCTCTCGGATGCGCGAGATATTCGGATACCTGGAGAAACTGGGAATCGCGAGCCGCTTCACGATCGATCCCTCGATCACCCGAGGTCTCGACTATTATACAGGAATCGTCTACGAGACATTCCTGGACGACTTGCCGCAGATCGGTTCGATCTGTTCGGGCGGACGGTACAACGACCTCGCCGGTCTCTATACGAAGGAACACCTACCGGGCGTCGGTTCCTCCATAGGCCTCGACCGATTGCTTGCGGCGCTCGAGGAACTGGGCAATCCGCTGTTCACCGACGCATCGGGCAGCGATGTCATCATTTTCAACCAGGATGTCGCATCACAGGACCGCTACCACCTTCTAGCCAACCGGCTCAGGGGAGAAGGAATCAGGTGCGATGTCTACCTCACCCAGAAGAAACTTCCGGCGCAATTCAAGTACGCCGAGCTGAACGGCATCCCGTTCGGCATCATCATGAGCGAGGAAGACCTGCAAGCCGGCACGTGCACGTTGCGCCGCCTCGCCACCCGGGAAGATATCGGGAACCTCACGTTCGAGTCCCTTCTCTCCCACTTGAAAAGGAACAAAACAGATTGTTGACCATGACACACCTTCCGGTCTACCAACACCGGAAGGAGATTCTCGAAGCACTGAAGACCAACCAGGTCATCGTCGTGGAAAGCCCGACCGGATCGGGAAAGACGACGCAGATCCCCCTCATACTCCATGAGGCGGACTACACACGGCAAGGAATCGTAGGAATCACCCAACCGCGAAGGATCGCCACCCTCTCGGTGAGCGACTTCATCACCCGGCAACTCGAGGCTGAGGCCGGCTTCGTAGGCTACAAGATGCGATTCAGCGACACCACTGCACACAACACACGGATCAAGGTGATGACCGACGGCATCCTCTTGATGGAATTGAAGGCGGATCCTCTGCTCAGCCACTATTCGGTGATGCTCGTCGACGAGGCCCATGAACGAAGCCTGAACATCGACTTCGTGTTGGGGTTGTTGAAGCATGTGCTCGCACAGAGGCCCGACTTCAAGGTCATCGTCTCATCGGCCACCATCAATACCGCTGTGTTCAGCTCATTCTTCGACAATGCTCCGATCATCAGCATCGACGCGAGGGTCCACCCCGTGGATATCATCCACCGTCCGTTGAAACATCCCGACGAACCCGACGAGATCTTCGATACGATCGTGCAGATCATCTCCGATCGGATGAAGAGGGACAGCGGGGACGCCTTGGTGTTCCTCCCCGGGGAGTTTGACATCAAGCTCTGCATGCAACGGCTCCAGCAAGCCCCGATCGCAAAGCGATTGGTGATCCTTCCCCTCTTCGGCCGTCTCTCCAAGGAAGAACAGGAACGGGTGTTCGTTCCCACACCCAAGGGGAAAGTGAAGGTGGTGGTCGCTACGAACATCGCAGAGACGAGCGTCACGATCGACGGCATCACCACGGTGATCGACTCCGGTGTCGCGAAGATCAATTATTACAACCAGAAAAATTTCACCAGCAGCCTGATCAGCCTCCCCATCAGCCGCAGTTCCTGCGAACAGCGCGCAGGTCGCGCAGGAAGAACCGCTCCGGGTACCTGCTACCGGTTGTATGCGAAGGAGGACTACGCATCACGCCAGCAATTCGGCCTCGAGGAGATACTCAGGACAGACCTGTCGGAGGTCGTGCTCCGCATGAGCGAACTCGGCATCTATGACTATGAGCGGTTCCCCTTCATCACCCGACCGAAATCGGGGGCGATCTCGAGCGCCGAACAGACACTCAAGTTCATCGATGCGATCGATGCGGATCGCCGCCTGACCACCATCGGGGAGCACATGGTCCGGTTCCCCCTCCTTCCCCGGCATGCCAGGGTACTCGTCGAAGCGATGCTGCGGTATCCTTCGGTCATCGAGGAGGTGATCATCGCGGTCGCGTTCCTCTCCTCGAAGACTCCGTTCATCCTTCCCCCCGGCCAGGAAGACGAGGCCAGGAAAGCCCATCAGAGCTTCAGCTCGGAACAGGGCGATTTCATCAGCTACCTCGATATCTACCGTCATGTACGATCGCTTCCCTCGAACGAGGCGCGCGAGGCCTACTGCAAGAAGAAGTACCTGGATTATCCATCGATGGCAGAGATCCATCACGTCGCGGAGCAATTGTCCCAGATCATCAGCGAGATGGGGTTCCCCATTTCAAACGGCGGCACCACCAAGGATTATCTTTGCTGTCTTGCCGCGGGACTGCTCCAATACGTTTGCATCAAGGAGAAACGGCATGTATACAAGAGCCTTACCGCCGACCAGATATACATCCATCCCGGTTCCGCTTGGTTCAGGGAAATGCCGCAGTACATCCTTGCCGGTGAGATCGTCCAGACCAGCCGCATGTACGCGCGTACCGTCTCGCCGCTGAAGCGTGAGTGGCTCGACAGCATCTCCGTGGATCTGCGCAAGAGACTCGGGGGGCTGCACCAAGCCGATCCGAAGCGTGAGCGTGAGGAACGGATCACCCGCAGGGAGAAGCGCCAGGGAGAGGGAGAGACAGAGAAGCTCACGATCTTCGACAGGCAGTACCCGCTTGTCGATGCACCCAAGGGGAAACGGAAGATCGTGGTGGTGCCGCTGCAGGACCTCGCCTATCTTGCCGCAGCGAACCAACGTGCGCGAAGGCAACCGAAGAGTACCGCGGCGGCCTTGGAATTCCAAGGACACTACATCCATTTCGGAGACAAACTTCATACCCTGTTCGAGTTGCACGGAAAGCTTGCGCCACAGAAGGGAATACTCGATTCCCCGCCCTCAGGAAGCTTCAGCTCAGCCGAACCGGCCACGCTTGTCGAGAACCTGGAATGGATCGGTGCGTTCTGCCGCCTGAAGAAACGACGGGGAATGCTCGGATTCTGTCAGCTCGAATCCCACGGGAACGGTCAGTACCGCTTCAGCGCGAATGGGAGCGCATTCGAAGCACTGGACAATTCCCTCTATGCGCTCGGACAGCTTGTCGATGAGATCGACGCGCAACGCCAACCGCTCCTGTCTCGTGCCACGAAAAAGAAATTCGAACAGCTGCTCAAGTCATTCGACACCTGAGAAACCGAGCACAGCCATCACCTGTTGCTGCGTCAACGGCTGCAACAGGTGTCTGCCCTGCCCCTCCATCAGGACGAAACGGACCTGTGATGCGCGTTTCTTCTTGTCATGTCGCAGCGCCTCGAAGAACCTTCCGCGATCGCTGACGGTCACGTCCACATCGAAACCATACGATCTGATCAGCTCTTCATGACGCGTGGCGAACGGCACCGGGGTGACGTGGGAGGACACTCCTGCGTGCAAAGCCTTCACCACTCCCCACGCGACCGCTTCGCCATGGCTGAACCGGGTGAGGTTGCCCACCGATTCCAGCGCGTGGGCGAATGTGTGTCCAAGATTCAATGCATCACGTATTCCCTTGGTCTCGGTCGGATCGGATTCCACATAGGATTGCTTGACTTTCAAAGAATCGACAATCATCCGCTCCATCGAAACGATGTCACGTGAAAGCAACTTTCCACGGTTCTCCTCGAGATACGTTGCCAAACGATCATCCTCGCTGAGGATGGCATGCTTGAGCACCTCCCCCAACCCGTTGCGGTACTCGGCATCATCGAGGGTCCGAAGACTCTGGGCCAGGATGTATACCTCATGGGCAGGATGGAAGGTCCCGACAAGATTCTTCATCCCGAACAGGTCGAATCCGGTCTTTCCTCCCAAGGAGGCATCTACCATCGCCAACAGGGTGGTAGGAACCAGGCTCACCGCACAACCGCGCATGAAAATCGAGGCTGCGAACGCTCCCAGGTCGCATACGACGCCTCCCCCGACCGCGATGATCTTCCCGTCCCGGCCAAGGCCCGATGCAGTGGCCTTGCCAAGGATAGTCTCGATCGAGTTCCACCTCTTCGCACCCTCACCGGAAGGAAGCACCACACAGTCGGTTCCCTCAGGCACATACATCCGGGTATGCTCATCGCAGACCCACAGGATCTTGCCCATCCAGGAACCCTGGTCTTCCAGGATCTCGTTGACGGATGCTACGGAGATGACACGGGACAGACGGGAACCGAGGGCACACGAGAACAGGTGTTTCATACCCTGTTATACCGCGTAACATCCCGGTCGACAAGGCGGGTTCTTGCAAAAGCTTGCCTTTTATCCCATGATGCACCCATGACAGTGCAGTATTTCGATTGGGCAGCGACATCCCCGATCAGCGAACGGGCGCTTTCGGCCTACACCGAGAGTGCAAGGACCTACCGGGGCAATCCCTCGTCATTGCACGAGGAGGGCCGGGCCGCAGCCAGGTTCCTCACCATGCAACGGCAGGCATCGGCACGACTGCTCGGGGTACAGCCACAACAGATCTGTTACACCTCGGGAGCCACCGAAGCCAATGCGATCATCATGCAATCGCTATTGTGGAGGCGGCAACCGGGAAAAGTCATCCTCAGTTCCCTCGAGCATGACTCCATACTCCAGTACCGCAGGTTGCTCGAGACGTATGGGTTCGAGGTTGTCATCGTCGGTGCCCCGAAAGGATATGTCGATCCAAAGGAGATCGCCGCGAATCTTGATGAGCGGACACAGATGATCTGCCTTCTGCTGGTAAGCAATGTCCTCGGCACGGTACAGGATATCGCCTCGGTTTCCTCACTGCTGGCAAGACACCGGCAAGAGACGGGCAGACGGGTTCACCTCCATTGTGACGCGGTGCAAGCGATCGGAAAGATCACGTTCGATCTCGACAAGCTCGGAGTGGACAGTGCCTCGTTCAGTGCCCATAAGTTCCAAGGTCCCCGGGGAACCGGAATGCTGTATCTGGGTACATCCACCGTGGAGGCGCTCAGCAGAGGAGGTGCCCAGGAACAGGGCATCCGCCCGGGAACGGAACATGTCGCCGCGATCGCCGCGATGAACGTCGCCCTCGAGGATGCTCTCGCACAGGAACAGGAACATCTTCTGCGGGCGCGCAGGATCCGCCGGGCGTTCGAACGGAGATTGGAGGATCATGCAGGCCTCATGCTGCTCAGCCCTTCGGTCGATTCGGGTCTTGCGGCGACTCCCTACATCTGTTCCGTCGCCGCGCAAGGAGTGCCATCCGAGGTACTTACGCGGATACTGTATGACATGGGCTATTGCGTCTCAAGCGGTTCTGCTTGCTCGAACAACGCACCGGGGAAGAAGCACGGGCTGTTGGTCTCAGCCGGATTCTCACCCTCGCTCGCATCCAGTGCCATCCGGGTCTCATTCGGTCCGGACACCGCCGAGGACGAGATCATCGGCCTCGCCGACGCGATCGGGACGGAAGCGGGAAAACTCAAGAAGATCACAAGGAAACGTTGACATGGACATGACGCTTTATCTGGTACGCCTCGGGGAGATTTCCCTGAAGGGTCTGAATCGCGATTTCTTCGAACGGAAGTTGAAGGACAACATCAAATACAAGTTGCGGCCCTACCGCAATCGCTTCACCAAGCAGAAAGGCCGCCTCTTCATCGAGGTCGACCGCGATGCTCCGGAGGATCTGGTGCGACGGGCCATCTCCACCTCCTTCGGAGTCGTCGGATTTTCCCAGGCGATACAATGTGCGAAGGACATGGATGCCATCAGCGAGGCCGCCGCGCGTCTGACGAGCCGTCCGTCGTTCTTGTCCGGAACCCGCACATTCAAGGTCGAGACGGTTCGTGCGGACAAGTCCTTCCCGTTGAAGTCCTATGATATCTCGGGACAGCTCGGTCATGAGATCCTCACTGCGCATGAGCAGTTGCGTGTCGATGTCCATCAGCCCGATCGCATCCTCCATGTCGAGATCAGGGACCACGCATACCTGTACGCCTCTCCGGAGAGCGGACCCGGCGGACTTCCCGTGGGGACGGCGGGACGGGGAATGCTGATGCTTTCGGGAGGCATAGACAGTCCTGTCGCCGCGTACCGGATGGCAAAGCGTGGCCTCAGGCAGGAAGCAGTCTACTTCCACGCCTACCCCTATACGTCGGATGAGGCAAAGGAGAAGGTCCTTGCCCTCGCGAAGATCCTCAGCCCCTATTGCAGCGGCATCACCGTGCATGTCGTTCCCTTCACCGATGTACAGTTGCACATCAAGACACACAGCATGGAGGAGGAGAACACCCTGCTCATGCGGGCATGCATGATGAAAATCGCGAACGAACTGGCAAGAAGACGCGACTGTCTTGCGATCGTGACCGGAGAGTCACTCAGCCAGGTCGCATCACAGACCTTGGAAAGTCTCGCGTTCACCAACAGCATGTCCGACTTGCCTGTCTTCAGGCCGCTGATCGGCATGGACAAGCAGGAGATCGTGCAGACCAGCCGCATGATCGGTACCTATGAGACTTCCATCCTGCCCTATGAGGATTGTTGCACGATCTTCAGCCCCAAGCATCCGCTCGTCAGGCCCGACATGCAAAAACTCACCGAATCCTATGCAAGGATGCACATCGAGCCACTGTTGTCGCAAGCGATCGAGGACTCGGAGATGCATGCGTTATGAGGTAGCTCCCGCGTTCGCCGGGCATGTGGCGCACGCACCTTCCTTCGGACTGTCCGATCTCTTGGAATCGTTGCAGTAGAATCCGCTTCCTTTGAAGATCACGGAGCTGAGGCCGAACACGCGTCTCACCGTTCCGTTGCAGCGGGGGCAGGTGTGCAACGGCTCGTCGCGCATGCCCTGCTGTACCTCGAAGTTATGGTCGCAGGAATCACAAGCATATTCATAGATAGGCATTACCGGTTCTCTCCTGTGGAAATTGATGCTAGCGATCCGAACATCGCCGAGAACGATGCGAGCTGCTCATCCGTCAAGGTCATGCCATTGATGTACACAGCATCGCCTTCGAGCACGAACAGATTCGTCAGATCCCCAAGCGGTTCTTTCTTTCGCCGTTTGTCGGAAATATACGAACTTTTCAACAAAATGGAAAGGGAGTTCGCCAGCCGATCGCTTTTCATCGTGATGATTCCGCCCAAAACGGGCCGCTCGGACGTCTCCTCGATGACCAGGACGATCGATTCGCTCTGGAGCAATACCGACTTGGGGATGGCAAGGCCCACATCGATCATGGCCTGCGGGCTGCCGACATAGAATCCGAACAGCGAATTCGCCATGCGATCGGCAAGCGCACGGGGAATCCGGGTCACCCGTTCCTTGTAGCTTTTCCGATAATGGTCCAGATAATCTTCATTGGCAAAGAGCAGTATCCCGTTCTTCGGTGCATAGACTTCAAGTCCGAGCCACTCGTTGCGGTAGTATCGCATACCGGAACCGACGGAAACCTGGTCCCACCCATCGTCCCAGAGCAACATGCTGTTTGTCAGGAACGCAGGGATATTGCCCTCGAGCGCACCACGGAAGCGGTACGAAGAGAGAACTTGGGCATCCAGCACTTGGTCATCCCGTTCGGTGTGATCGGGATCATACAGTTCCACAGAGAGCCGGTCGACCCGTGCAAGCAGCGAGGCGAACGTCGGATCGATCGTCTCGATTGAGATCGGAAGTTTCGAGACAGTCCGGGTATCTGCGGTGACTACGATCTGCCCGGGATCTCCGAGTGCCTGGAAGTAATGCTCATCCTTGAACGGTGAGCGATGCACGCAAGAACTGAACGCAAGCACACACAAGCCGACTGCGAGAAAACCGCGGAGGCTTGCGATGTGCCTGCCTGCCCTCATGACCCGCTCACTCCTTTGTCGCCTTGATGCGTGCCGTCGCATCACCACACGGGATTTCGATCGCATCCTCGCTGTCTGAGAATTCTGAGCTGTATGCCAACGTCTCGCGTGCGATATAGGAGCCGAAGGCATCGAAAGCCTCGCGAACCAGTGCATCGCCGAACAGGGACAGCGCAATCCTGTCGGCCACGTCAAAGCCCTGTTCCTTTCTCAGGTTCTGCACCGCACGTACGATATCACGGGCGATTCCCTCGAGCAGCAGCTCTCGGGTGATCTTCGTGTCGAAGCCGACGGTCAGTTGCCCCTCGTTGAGGACCTTCAAGTCCTCGACCTCGTTCCGCTGTACGATCACCTCGTCGATGCCTACGGAGATTTCTCCCTCCGCGTAGGCGATGGTCTCTCGCCTTCCGTCGAGGAGCGAGGCGATGGTCTTGCTGCTGAGCAGCTGTATCTTCGCGGCGACTTCCTTCATGTGTTTGCCCAAGACACTTCCGAGCACTTTGAAATTGGCTTTGGCCTGGTAGGAGACCAGGCCACTCTCATCCTCCTGGATGGAGATTTCCTTCACATTCAGCTCTTCCTCGATGATCGATCGCATCGAAGCAAGGATTTCCCGCTCATGCTCATCACGGGTCACGAGGAAGAGTCGGTTCAGGGGTTGCCGGATCTTCAGGTTATGCACGCTCCTCAGCGAACGGCCCATCGTGATCGCCTGGCGCGTCAGGGCCATCTGGTGCTCCAGCTCGAAATCACGCTGGTGCGCCTCGTATGCGGGAAACATCTCGAGGTGGATCGATTCGTTCATGCCACTCGTCTTCAGGTTGAGGAAAATCTCATCTGTGGTAAAGGGAATGACCGGTGCGGCTACCTTGATGACGGTCATGAGCACGCGATAGAGCGTATCATAGGCCTTCTTCTTGTCGGTATCGTTCTCTGAGCGCCAGAACCGGCGTCTGCTGCGCCGGATATACCAGTTGTTCAACGAATCGAGGAACGAGACGATAGCTGAGCAACCCCGTTGCGTCTCATAATGATCCCAAGCCTCCCCGACCTCCTGTACGAGAGCCTCGGCTGAGCTGACGATCCAACGGTCCATCGGATTGTCAAGTTCCCCGAATGGCGTCACCGACGGTTCATACCCGTCGATATTCGCATAGGTGACGAAGAAGGAATAGGCATTCCACAACGGGATGATCAGGGTTTTCAAGACATCCTTCACCGAATCTTCGGAGAACTTGAGATCCTCGGCACGGGTGACGGCACTGTTCATCAGTGCGAATCGGAGCGCATCGGCGCCATATTGGTTGACGATGTCCATCGGATCGGAATAGTTCTTCAGCGACTTGCTCATCTTCTTCCCGTCCGCGGTCAGCACGATGCCGTTCGTGACACAGTTGTAGAAAGCAGGTTTGTCGAAGAGCGCGGCTCCCATGATGACGAGGGTATAGAACCATCCGCGGGTCTGGTCCAAACCCTCGCAGATGAAGTCTGCGGGGAAGTGTTCCTCGACGAACTCCTTGTTCTCGAACGGATAATGGTTCTGCGCATAGGGCATCGATCCCGATTCGAACCAGCAGTCGAGCACATCGGGGATACGTCGCATGGTCCCCTTCCCATCGGGACTGGGCCAGGTTATGTCGTCGACGAAGTGCTTGTGCAGGTCGGAGACCCGCACGCCGCTCTTCCGCTCGAGCTCATCGATCGAACCGATCACCTCGAGATGATCGGAACCGTCGCACTTCCACACGGGAATGGGATTGCCCCAGAATCGGTTCCGGCTGATTGCCCAATCCCGAGCACCCTCGAGCCATTTGCCGAACCGGCCGGTCTTCAGGTGTGCGGGCATCCACGTGATCCTGTCGTTCGCCGCGAGCATCGAACTCTTGAGTTTGGTGACATCCACATACCAACAGGCCATCGCCCGGTAGATGAGCGGCTTGTGGGTGCGGTAGCAGAAAGGATAGCTGTGCAGGTAATTTTCCCGCTTCACCAGCTTTCCATTCTCCTTGAGCCACTTGATGATGCCGTTGTCAGCATCCTTGACGAAGATCCCCTCCCAAAGCGGGACCTCCGAGGTGAACCGACAATCCTCGTCGATCGGACAGACTACCGGAATCCCGGTTCCCTTGAGCACCTGATAGTCATCCTCACCGAAGCCGGGGGCTGTGTGGACGATTCCGCAACCGTCCTCGACGGTCACGTAGTCGCCGAGCACCGTAAGGAAAGCTCCCGAGTCCTTCAGATGTGCGAAAAACGGGAACAGCGGTTCATACCGCATCCCGGCGAGTTCGAAACCCTTGTAGGTGCCCACGATCTCATAGGATGCCGGATCCTTGTAGTACGAGGAGAGCCGGTCCTTGCCGAGGATGTAACAGAGGTTTTCCTGCAAGTCCCGCACCTTCACGTAATCGATCTGCGGGCCGAGGGCGAGCGCGAGGTTCGAAGGAAGCGTCCACGGTGTGGTGGTCCATGCGAGGAAGTAGGTGTCTTCCGTCCCGTCGACCTTGAACCGTACGGTGACCGCTTGGTCCACGACATCCTGGTAACCTCCGAGATTGACCTCGAAATTCGAGAGCGGAGTGGCCAGCGCCGGACTGTAAGGCAGGATATTGTAGCCTTCGTAGATCAGGCCCTTCTCGTACAGTGTCTTGAACACCCACCAGATAGTCTCCATGTAGGAGGTATCCATGGTCCGGTACCCGTTCTCAAAATCGACCCAACGTCCCATCCGGTTGATCGTCGACTTCCATTCAGCCGTATAGCGCAAGACGATGGAGCGGCACTGTTCATTGAATTCAGCCACCCCATAATCCACGATCGCCTTGTGTCCGCTGATCTTGAGACTTTTTTCGATTTCGTACTCGACCGGAAGCCCATGGCAGTCCCAACCGAACCGGCGGTTCACACGCTTTCCCTTCATGGTCTGATACCGTGGATACAGGTCCTTGATGGTACCCGGGACCAGGTGACCGAAGTGGGGCAATCCGGTGGCGAACGGAGGCCCGTCGTAGAACACATATTCGTTGTCGGCGCTTCTCTGCTCCACCGACTTGCGATAGATGTCATGGTCCTCCCAATACTTCTGTATGTGCTCTTCCATCCTGGGGAAATCTGCTTTCGGGTCTACCGGATTGAACATTGCTGGAACTCCTGTGCTATGGATACGGGTGGTCGGAGCTGACACTCAAGACAACCATAGGGTCAACTATAGTCATTTTGCCCGTCATATTCAATCTGTATTGA
>Ga0172382_10011084_pt1 | contig 11962 bp, 11 predicted proteins | sample Leawel138RmetaG_FD_122245 | JGI IMG/M metagenome (GOLD analysis project Ga0172382, IMG submission 122245) | Leachate microbial communities from a municipal landfill in Southern Ontario, Canada - Leachate well 138R metaG | ecosystem: Engineered > Solid waste > Landfill > Unclassified | place...
ACCGGTTGCGCTGCATCAGAGGGCGGCTCTGTGTTTCCCGGAACAGATGGGCGTGTTGTGCATAGCAATTGGCAAGCAGACGATTCTGCGAAAACTCGACGATCATCCCGTGAAACTCGGCGTCGCACTGGACTGCACTGACCAGGTCTTCTTCTTGCAGCAGACGGCGGAAATCGGTGAGATTGGCCCACAACTTGTCCAGTTGCGCTTTGGTTGCATCGGTCGCAACCTGCGCCGTGGCATGGCATTCGAGCATGATGCGGAATTGATAGATCTCGCCAGGCGAGGATTCCGAGCGCCATGCAGTGATGTCGGTTGCCTTCGTATCGGCCGCAGCATTGAGGATGATGGCTTTGCGCCGCGGCGCGGTTTTGATCCATCCCAGGGTCTCCAGCGTGCTGATGGCCTCTCGCAATGAAGTACGGCTGACTCCCAGGGCCAGTGCGAGATCTCGTTGTGACGGCAGGCATTGTCCCGGTATCAGTTCGCCCCTCCGGATCATGTTCTGAATGCTTATGGCCGCCATATTGGCGATCTTATCGGTTTTTCTCTTCTGCATAGAAATACGATGCTGCCTGGCAGCAGCGGCCCTCTGACAAGCCTTGGTCAACCCGGGAGAAAAACTATAGCGCGAAACGCATACGTTCAGGGACGGGGGTTTCCTGATATTGAACGATACGTAAAAACCCGGATCGACGCTGTTTCCCGTTTGTTTTTAACATCTGGTCAAACCAAATTATTTTGGTCAGTCCAGATGCATTCTCTCAGCTCGACAAGATATCCAGACCTGACCATGTGACCGTCGCCCTCGGGCGTACTCAACTTCAAGTCAAGGTAGGTGAGTTATGAAACGTCGTTCCTTTCTGAAATTGGCAGTCTCCGCACCCGCTGTGCTGGGGGTCCCCTATGTGCATGCGAATTCCAAACGTTTTGCGGGAGTCACGCTGAATATCAACGGCTATGGGGGCGACTACAGCCGCTTGATGACGGAATATGTGGCCAAGCCGCTCGAAGCAAGCACCGGCCTGAAAGTGTCCTACCACAACAGTACGGTATCGGCGGCAGTCGCGAAGCTGATCGCATCGAAAGAAAATCCGCCGCTGGACGTCATCATGGCGGATAGTCCCAATATTCCGGAACTGATCAAGGCCGACGTCGTGGATACGATCAGCGTAGCGGAGTTGCCTGCCATCGGGAAACTCTTGCCGGGTGTGCGTCAGTTTGGCGATTATGGCATTCCATTTCTGACCAATGCTGTCGTGCTGACCTATAACACCAAGCTCAGTAAGCAGCCTGTAACGTCATACAAGGATCTGGCGGACCCGGTCTGGGCCAATCGGCTGGGTTGGTTGAGTCCAGAGAATACGGCGGGTCTGCTCAGCTTGCTGGCATTGGCCGAATCCAATGGCGGCAGTCTGGATGACATGGAGCCGGCGTTTGCCACGCTGGAGGCCATGAAAGGAAATATTGCGGCCGTTACGCCGGCGACGGTCAACCTGTTGCAGTTGCTTGAACAGGAAGAGGTGCTGGCGGCGCCATTCTGGGACGGTCGTATTTATTCGATGCGCGCCAAGGGGCTTCCCATGGCAACCGTCATTCCGGAAGAAGGCATCTATGCGCTCTACAACCATTTATTGCCTGTCAAGGGCAGCCGCCATAAAGAGGCAGTCCTGGTTTACATGGAGCAGGCATTGTCCGATACGGCCGTGAATGCACTGGTCGATTTCTTCCGCTATGCGCCCTGCACTGATGTGAAGCTGAGCCCGGAGGTTGCCAGCGAGGTCGCGGTATATGGCGAAAACCGCAATAAGGTCAATCCGGTGGATTGGGACAAGGTTTCCCAGATGCGGGGCGAGTTGCTGGAGAGATTCAATCGCGCCATGCGTTGACCGGAAGCAAGGCGGCACGGCCGAGCGCCGCCTTTCCCGGTAGACCGGCCAATCACCTTGAACCCAGGCCAGGCGTGTGATCACACGGCGGGCCTGAAGGATGTTCCATGCTTGATTCTCTCGCACCCCGCCGGAGCTGGCGCGATCGCGCACCGCTGCTGATATTGCTCGCGCCGCCTCTGATGCTGTTGATCATCTTTCTGATCCTGCCCATGCTGGGCTTGGTGCGTTCCAGTTTTTCCGAAGGTACCGGACCTTCGAGCTTTGGTTGGACGCTGGGTCAATACAGCAAGTTTCTGACGGACACCTATTATTTGGCGGTATTGGCCGAGACCATTGGTTTCGGCCTGATCGTGGCAGTGGCCTGCCTGCTGATCGGATTTCCCGTCGGTTATTCTCTGGCTCGTCTGCCGCCGCATAAGCGGCGGTGGCGGCTGATCGCCGTAATACTGCCGCTCACGCTCAGCCTGGTGGTGGTGGTCTTCGGCTGGCTGGTGGTGTTGGGGCGGACCGGGCTGCTGAACTCCATTCTGATCGGCTTGGGCGTCGTCGATACTCCGCAGCGCCTGTTGTTCAACCGCACGGCTGTGCTGGTTGTGCTGGCGCAGCAGTTCCTGCCGTTCATGATCCTGTCGGTCATGTCGGTGGTTTCTCAGGTGGATCCCGTTCTTGAGCAGGCCGCCTCGAACCTTCGGGCTGACAGGTTCACAACGTTTCGGCGTGTGATCCTTCCGCTTTCCATGCCGGGAATTCTTTCAGGCATGACGTTGGTATTCATTCTGACGGTTTCGGCATTCATTACGCCGCGCCTGATTGGAGGCGCCAGGATACAGATGGTGGGCAGCTTGATTTTTGAACAGGTTCTGACCGTTCTGAACTGGCCTTTCGCAGCGGCCATGTCATTCATACTCTTGACCATCACTTTGCTGGTGACCGGACTTGCGAACACAGCGCTTGCAGTCAAGATGACATCTGGAGGGCGCCATGCAAACTAGCGCGCGTGATCGTGGTCTGGCCGTTCTCGGATCGGTCGTCCGGCCTGTTGTCTATATCGGCTTGTCCCTGCCCGCCATCCTGATCGTCCTGGCATCGTTCACTGCGGGTGATAACCTGCGCTTCCCTCCAGAAGGATTTTCCCTGCGATGGTATTCGGCCGCGATTGCCAGTGAACCCTTCATGAGCGCCTTGTGGACCAGCACCAAGCTGGCTTGCATCGCGACAGCATGTTCTCTTGCTATCGGGTTGGCCGCGGCAACGGCCATGGACAGATATACCTTCCTTGGCAGGGAAGCATTTCGTACGCTGACGCTTTCACCGCTGATCGTGCCGATGGTTGTGCTGGGCCTGGGCTTGCTGCAATTCTTTGCATGGTCAGGCCTGAACCAGACTTTCTATGGCCTGCTGATCGGTCACGTGCTTATTACGCTGCCCTACGTGGTACGTACGTTGACGGCAGGATTCATCCTGTTCGACAAGACGCTGGAGCAAGCCGCGATGAACCTGCGCGCGCATCCCGTCACCGTGCTGCGTCGCGTGACATTGCCGCTGTTGGCGCCCGCGTTGATATCGGCGGCCGTCTTTGCCTTCGTGACATCCTTCGGCAACATCACGCTATCCGTTTTCCTTGGATTCTCGGGGGAAACCACTTTGCCGGTACAGATCTTCACTTATGTTGAACACAACTACGACCCGATTCTCGCCGCCGTTTCTACGCTGGTGATTCTTGTGACTTTAATCATCATTGCGATATTGGAACGCTTGATTGGCATGGAGAAACTGGCATGATCCACCCCACGACCACTGTTCACCCTTCCGGTACGGTACACGACAGTGGTGTACTCGCTCACGAGAATCTGCCCGCTGTCGTGGCGCTGTCCGGCCTGCACAAGGCTTACGAGAACTTCGTCGCCGTGCAGGACTTCAGCCTGGAGGTCAAGAAAGGGGAGCTGCTTTGTCTGTTGGGGCCTTCTGGTTGCGGCAAGACGACGACTCTGCGGATGATTGCGGGATTCATCACGCCGACCTCGGGCAGCATCCGCATCGCTGATGAAGATGTTTCACAACTGCCTCCGTATCGGCGGGATACCGGCATGGTCTTTCAGAGCTATGCGCTCTTCCCTCACATGACCGTTGCACAGAACGTTGCGTTCGGTCTGGCCAATATCGGCATGTCCTCTGCCCGTCAGCGTGCCCGGGTCGGGGAAATGCTCGACCTGGTGGAACTGTCCCATCTGGCGAAGCGCTATCCCCGTGAGTTGTCCGGCGGCCAGCAGCAACGCGTTGCGCTCGCGCGCGCACTGGCGCTGCAGCCGGCCGTGCTGCTGCTGGACGAGCCGTTTTCCAATCTTGATGCACAATTGCGTGTCCGGCTTCGTCAAGAGCTTCGCAAGCTGATTGATCAGGTCAAGATCACTACGCTTTTCGTGACGCACGATCAGGAAGAGGCGCTGATGCTGGCCGACCGTATCGTCGTGATGCAGCAAGGAAAGATCGAGCAGATTGGTACGCCCAGAGAGATCTATGAACAGCCGGCGACACGATTTGTTGCGGATTTCATCGGCTGGTGCGCCATTCTGGACGGTGCGGTTCGCAATGGTGTGTTTGTATCCCATGGCGGGCTTCACATACCTGTGCAAGCCGGGGATCAGGACAGGGCGTCGCTGGTATTGCGACCCGAGCATCTGCACCCCTCTGCATCCGGCGCGGCCCCCGAACGCGCTTTGCAGGGTGTGATCGAGACTGCCGATTACTATGGTTCCATGACCCGGATCGGCGTACGCGTTGGTGATGAACTAGTGCTGGCGGAAGCCGGTTTGGAGCATGGCATGCATTTCGAGATTGGCAGTACCGTGACACTTTCCCTGGCGCCGCATGGTGGCACCGTGATTCCGGGTGGCCAGGCATGAAGACGCTTTTCTGCAGCATTGATCATGAGCGGGCGGAAGTATTCGCTAAAGCGTTCAATCAGGCATTGCCCGACATGGTGTTTCGTCACGAATCGGAAGAGGGTGACGATGGCCAGGTCGCGTATCTGCTGACATGGGATCTGCCGGCTGACCTGGCAGTGCGTTTTCCTGCACTGGAGGTGGTGTTCGCATTGGGAGCGGGGGTGGACCACATCGACTGGTCGCAAGTCCCCTCTCATGTGAAAGTCGTCAGAATGGTGGAGCCTGGCATAGAGGCATTCATGGTCGAGTACGTAGTGATGGCCGTCATGATGGCGCATCGCGACATACCCGCTTATGTGCAGCTGCAGCAGCAAGGGCAATGGACCCCCCAGGCGTTGGAGACGGCGACAAACCGGACGGTGGGCATCATGGGCGCGGGCGTGCTGGGCACGGCCAGCCTGGAGGCGCTGCGTCCCTTCGGGTTTTCTTTACGCGCCTGGAGCCGCAGCCGGAAGAACATTCCCGGTGTGATGTGCTATGGCGCCGAGGATCTGTCAGCGTTCTTGAATGGCTGCGACATCCTGGTGTGCCTGTTGCCGCTCACGCCCCAGACGCGAGACATGCTGGATCGCCGTTTGTTGGCGCTGCTGCCTGCCGGCGCTTCTCTCGTCAATGCGAGCCGCGGCGAGGTTCTGGTAGAAGAAGATCTGATCGAGGCGCTTGAATCGGGTCACTTGCGTGGCGCCATCCTCGATGTCGCGCGGCAAGAGCCTTTGCCCCAGACCAGTCCTCTATGGCGTACGCCCGGCATTATCCTGACGCCGCATATCGGCGCGCGCACGCAAGCGAGCAGCGCGGCCCAGGTCGTCGCCCGTCAGATACTCCTGCACCAGCAAGATCAACCCATGCTGAATCTGGTGGATCGCCGTACTGGCTACTAATAATGCTCTTCATCAGCTTAACGGAGAACCGATCATGAAAGATCAAATACTGTCTTGGATAGAACAGGATCGAGAGCGTATTGTCGAATTCATCAGGGGGTTCGTGCGTGCGAAGTCTCCCAATCCTCCCGGGGACACGACGCTTGCCATGAATCATGTCCGCCAGTTTCTGGACCAGGAACAGGTTCCTTATGCAATCCGTGCAAAATGCGACACGATGCCGAACCTGGTCGCCAGCACTTCCATGAAGCAGGAGAGCCAGCGGCATCTGGTGCTCAACGGCCACATTGACGTATTTCCGGTCGAGAACGCATCAGAATGGTCCAGCGATCCATGGTCGGCGGATGTGCGTGATGGCGTAATATACGGACGCGGCGTGGCTGACATGAAGGTCGGCACCACTGCGTCGCTGTTCACCTATCTTTACCTGCGCAGAATTGCAGATCAATTGAGTGGAAAACTGACGCTCACAGTCGTTTCCGACGAGGAAACCTTCGGGCCCTATGGCGCCAATCATCTGTTTGAAAGTTATCCTGAAGAAGTGACGGGAACTGCCTGCCTCAATGGTGAGCCCAGCAGTCCGCATACGATCCGGTTTGGGGAAAAGGGCGCGGTTTGGCTGCGGTTCGTGATTACCACTCGCGGCGGCCATGGCGCTTATGCGCACCTGAGCCCCAATGCCATTGATCTGGCCTATGACCTGATTCAGGACCTGCGTCAGTTCAAGTCTTTCCAGTTTCAGGAGCCGCAAGAGGTCGTAGATGCACTGAATGTATCAAAGGAGGCTTTTGATAAAGCCAATGGTCAGGGTGCTTCGGCATTGGCGCGGTCCATTGTCATGAACGTCGGAACCATGCAGGCGGGGCCGAAGGTCAACATGATTGCCTCGCGTTGTGAGTTTGAAGTCGATTTCCGGCTTCCCAATGGGGTCACGAAATCGGATCTCATTGCGCATATCGAAGGCTTGAAGTCCAGCCATGACTTTTCTTACGAGGTCATGATGGTCAACGAGCCAAATTGGTGCGAACCCGACAGCGCGTTGGCCGGTATCGTTGCCGGCAATGCCCAGAACGTCACGGGCATCCGGCCAGTCAACGTGATTGCCATGGGCAATACCGACACCCGCTTGTGGCGTTATCGCAATGTGCCGGCTGTGGTCTACGGGCCTACGCCCTTGGGCATGGGCAGCAAGGATGAGCGGGTTCCCATTGAAGAGGCGCTGAATGTGTTGCGCGTCCATGTATTGTCGGCTTACGACTATCTGACGCAAGCGTAGGCAAGTTTCCAAGGCTGGATGCTCAATATGCCATTAGACATTAACCGATCGGGCGCCAATGCTTCTGCGTCCGACGGTAATCCGCCGGGCCATGAGTTGCCACAAGTCGCACTGCTGACGACGGGTGGCACTATTGCCATGCGGATTGATCCGGAATTGAATGCACCGGTACCCGCATTGAATGGCGATGAACTGCTGGCATCGCTGCCGTCAGGTTCGTGCAAAGCGCGCATTGAAATTCATAATTTGTTGAATGTGGCTTCCAACTGCATGGGGCCGGCCATATGGCGCACGTTGACGCGCCAGGTGCAGGAAGTACTGGCGCGTCCGGATATCTCGGGAATCGTCATTTCACATGGCACCGACACACTGGAAGAAACAGCCTGGTGGCTCGACCTGACAATAGACAGTGCCAAGCCTGTCGTGCTGACAGGGGCGCAACGAGACGCTTCGCAAGGCGATTATGATGGCCCGCGCAACCTGGCTGATGCCATAGCGGTTGCCGCCAGCCCCATGTCGCGCGGGCAGGGTGTCGTGATCGTGATGTGCGGGCGCATCTGCGCGGCGCGATTTGCCACCAAGAGCCACACCATGAACCCCGACGCCTTCCGTGGTGGCGAGGCGGGCTACCTTGGACGTGTCACCGAAGGCCAGGTGCAGTTGCGGCAATCTGTGTCGCGACACGATGTATTCATCCTGCCTTCGGACCAGGCCAAGCCCCGGGTCGATATCGTCCAGGACTATGCGGGGGCGAATGCCGATGCCTTCACCGATGCCGTCGCGCGTGGGGCTCAGGGCGTCGTGGTCCAGGGTTTCGGCATGGGGAATGTCTCGCCCGCTTTGTACGAAGGTATTCTTCAGGGCCTGGCTAAAGGAGTCAAGGTTGTGATATCGACCCGTGTCCCCCATGGGGAAGTGCGTCCCTATTATGGCTATATCGGAGGCGGCAAGATGTTGGCCGAGGCTGGTGTCATCATGGCCTCGGACTTGCCGGCACACAAGGCGCGCATCCTGCTCATGCTGGCATTGTCGAATGGCATTACCCGGCATTCGGAGTTGCAGGCGCTGTTTTTACGTTAAGGGCTTGTCCACCGAAGCGCTGGGCTTTGAAACGGCCACCATTCGCAGTCTGGAAGATCTGGAACAGGCCGCGGCCATGTTGAGAAATCCGGACGGCCCGATTCTGCTGGACTGCAAGATCAACGGTTCGATTCCCGTGGGATGGCTGTACGATTGAGCTTCTTACCGGATGGTGACACCTCTCGGAAGACATCCTGTGCCACGGACTGAAAGTTCCGGATGGTGGCGGTTTCGTTTTCCAGGCGCCACGCAACGGAAATGCCGATGGTGGCGCTGTCGGGAAAGTCGTCAACCGTCTTCCAGGAAAGCAGGTCGCTGGGGGTCTGGCTGACAGAGGGCACTAATGCAATGCCCAAACCGGCTTCCACCAGGCTGATCAGGGTCTGGACCTGCACGGCCTCCTGCGCGATTCGGGGGGAAAAGCCGTGCGTTTCACAAGCGTGCAGGGCGGCCATCCGCAAGCCCGGCGCATCCTCCGTATAAAAGATGAAGTCTTCTTCAGCCAGGTCGGCCATGCATACGGTGTCGGCAGCGGCGAGCCGGTGGCCGCCGGGAAGGGCCAGCAGCAGCCGCTCGGTTTGCAGCGTGAGCATCTTGAGCGGGGTGCGGGTCGGAACCGGTATACGCAGGATGCCTATGTCCAGCGCGCCGTTTTCCAGCGCATCGACAATTTGAGTCGAGCGGGATTCGCGCAGAATGAGCTGCACGCCCGGGTATCGCTGGCGGAAGATGGGGACGACAGCCGGCAGTATGCTTCGTGTGGCCGAACCCACAAACCCGATGCGCAGGACGCCGCGCTCACCTTTGTCGGCAGCCCGGGCCGCATGTATGAATTCGTCTGCATGGAAGAGCGCGCGCTTGGCCTCCTCAAGCGCGGCTTCGCCGCTTTTCGTCAGTTTGACGCCATCCTTGCCGCGCTCGAAAAGTGCCACGCCCAGCTCGGTTTCGAGCTTGCGTATGGAAACGGACAAGGGCGGCTGGGACATATGGAGCCGTTCCGCCGCTTTGCGGAAATTGAGAGTCTCGGAAAGGACGACAAATTGGCGTAGATGGCGGAAATCCATTGATGGGGTAATACGAAAACGATATCGTTATTTAATTAAATAATATTAGACTTTTATGGGGCCATCGTAAACACTCCCTAGGAAAGCTCTGAATAATTCGAGCGGTAAGCAGGCGCCCTGGATCGGGATGGGATGCTAGACGCAAAGCACAGCGATAGCCGTAGCTATCGCGAGCATTTGCAACGCGGCAGACCGCCCGAATCCGGGGATGCATGCGGAGCGACGAGTTGTTCAGAGCTTCCCCAGGCTGCGCATCCGCGTCTTCGCGGTTCATTTTTGGCGCAAGACTTTACCCAGGAGGAGAACAATGCTGAAAACCACATATCGAATGCTCTGCGTTGCGGGTCTCATGGCGGGCCTGCTGGCAGGCATGCCTGCGCATGCCGCCTATCCAGAACAACCGATCAAGATGATTGTGTCTTTTCCGCCCGGCAGCGGCACAGACACCAATGCTCGCTACGCAGCGAGCAAGCTTCAGGAACGTATCGGCGTGCCCGTCATTGTCGAGAATCGGACGGGAGCGAACAGCTTTATCGCGGCGGAAGCCGTGGTGAACGCCAAACCCGACGGCTACACGCTTTTGCTTGCCAGTAATTCACCCGTCACCACCAACGTGGTGATGTTCAAAGATCTTCGCTACGACCCCATTGAGCAGTTGTCGCCCATCGCCAAGCTGGCGTACGGGCCGATGGCGCTCACTGTGAAGGCAGACTCTCCGTTCCAGACGGTGGAAGATCTGATCGAGCATTCCAAGAAAGAGCAGGGTTCGCTGAATTATGGCGAGGGCAGCGCTTCTTACCGCATTGCGACGGAGCTTTTCCTGTCGCAGGCTGGCATCAGCGCCGAACATATTCCCTACAAGGGCGCCGCACCGGCCCTGACCGACCTGGCGGGCGGCCACGTCGACTTCGTGTTTGCAGATCTCGGCGCGGTGGTTCCGTTTATCGATTCAGGCGCGATGCGCATTCTTGCTGTGACCAGCAACGAGCGGGTGAAGGCGTTTCCCGACGTCCCGACCCTGCAGGAGAGCGGGCTGGAGGATTACTACATGATCAACTTCACGGCAGCGTTCGCGCCCGCGGGCACGCCGGACGAGATCATCGAAACGCTTTCCAAACATTTTGTGGAAATCTACGAAGAGCCCGAGGCGCAGGAGTTTCTGGATCGCACGCTCTGGATTGCATTCCCCGATGGACCTGACGCCCTGCGCGAGTTCCAGCTCAGCGAGATTGAGCGCTGGGGCGCAGCCAGGCGCGCGGCCAATATCCCGCAGCAATAACGAAATGAAGACGGCGGGCCAGGCCCGCCGTTGAGTGATTGTGCAGACAAACGGCGCCGGCTCCCTGCAAGAGGCCGGCGCCGTTCTCTCAAGCCTTGCGTTTCGCAGCCATGAATTCGGCCACCGCCTCGGCATGCTGGGGAGACTTGTGGGCAATGGCCTGGAAGGCGGCACACAGTTCGAGATGCGTGTCGAGGCGTGTGTGCTGGCCTTCCCGCATCAGGCGTTTGGCCATGCGCACGCTTTCGGGCGGATTGGCCGCGATCCGGCGCGCCAGCGCAAGGGCTTCGTCCATCAGGGCATCGGCGGGAACCACGCGCGACACCACGCCCCATTCCAGCGCTTCCTGAGCGCTGAATGTATCGCCGGTGAAGGCCAGTTCGGCGGCGCGCGACGGGCCGATCAGGCGAGGCAGGAACCAGGCGCCGCCATCTCCAGGGACGATGCCCAGTTTCACGAAGCTTTCGGCCATTTTGGCCCCTTCGGCCGCGATGCGGATGTCGCACATGCAGGCCAGATCGAAACCCGCCCCGATTGCGTGGCCATTGATGGCGGCGATGGTCGGCACCTCCAGCTGATGCAGGGCCAGCGGCAGGCGTTGAATGCCCTCGCGATATTCGTGACGCAGATCGGCGCTACTGTACTCGGGCGTCAGCTGGCGTTCCATTTCTTCGATGCTTCCCCCCGAAGAAAACACCGAACCTTTGGCCGTGATGATTACCACCCGGGCGGTGTGCTCGGTCTGAATGCGGTGAAAGGCAGCCAGAAAGGCCTCGGTCAGCCCGCTGCCGGTGAGGGCGTTGCGGGTGGGAGGGTAATCCATCGTCAGGACAACGACGCCGTGTTCGTCCTGTTCAAAGTGCAGAACTTCGCTCATGTCTTCCTCAAATAAAAAGCCAATGCGAAGCATAGGCGCGTGCCCTGTTTCCGACAAATATTATTTGTTTACTTGCCGATAGGCTTTCAATATGGCCGGCTCTTCATCCGCGTGATACCTACCCGCTATCGAAACAGAAAATAATAATATTAGACGCGCATATGACTTTGGCCGATAGTGCGAGTTCAGTTTATGACGGACATGACGAGATGACCATTGACGTTCTGGATCTCACCACGATACCCGAAGAGGACGAAGCCCTGCGGGGGCCGGTACGCGCTTTCCTGAAAGAGTCGGTGTTCAACTTGCCAGCAGACCGGCGCGCGCGCTCGTGGATGGGTTTCGATGCCGATTTCAGTCGTGCATTGGCTAAAAGAGGCTGGCTGGGACTGACCTTGCCGAAAGCGTATGGCGGGGCCGAGCGCGGCCCGTTTGCGCGATTCGTGATTTCTGAGGAACTGCTGGCGGCCGGCGCTCCAGTTTCTGCCCACTGGATCGCGGACCGGCAAAGCGGGCCCTTGATTCTCAAATATGGCACGGAAGCTCAAAAGCACTTCTACCTGCCACGCATCAGCAAGGCCGAGGCGTTTTTCTGCATAGGCATGAGCGAGCCGGGCTCCGGTTCTGACTTGGCGAGCATACGCAGCCGCGCGACACGTACCTCGGAT
>Ga0172382_10011085_pt1 | contig 11961 bp, 7 predicted proteins | sample Leawel138RmetaG_FD_122245 | JGI IMG/M metagenome (GOLD analysis project Ga0172382, IMG submission 122245) | Leachate microbial communities from a municipal landfill in Southern Ontario, Canada - Leachate well 138R metaG | ecosystem: Engineered > Solid waste > Landfill > Unclassified | place...
GCCGGAGGGAATCGAGCTTTATGGTAGACGTATCCGCTGGCGTGAGTTAAACCACCCGGGACGCGCGTTTGGGTACCGAGTTGACGAAGGGGACCGGAGCTTCGGGTACATTACCGACATAGAGTTGCGGGAACAGGATTTTGAAAAATCCGTAGAAAACAAAAAATTCTTTGAGGGCCTTGATGCCATGATCCTGGACACGCAGTACACTCTCGATGAGGCGATTGAAAAACATGACTGGGGACATTCATCGTTTAGTCTGGGAGTGGATTTTGCGGTAGCGTGGAATATCAGTAACATGTACATGTTTCACCATGAACCGCTCTACAGCGATAAAAAACTGGATCAAAACCTTCAATCGGCGCGGTGGTACGCAAAACGAATCGGCGGCAATACGCTGGAGATTGAGCTTGCCACCGAAGGTGTCACAATTGATGTCGGATGATGAGCCTCTGATCATACGTCCGGAAGAACGGGCTGAACTGTATATCCTTCTGGCGTCCCGGGAGCATCTGCTGCACCCGGAACTGGACGGACTCAAACAAAGACTGGAATCGGATCTCTACAAGAGGCACTCTATTGAAGAGATGGAAAACCTCATCCGGCGAGTACATGACGACCAACGGTAATATGAAAAAACTCTTTTTTGTTTTATTTGTATGTTCTCCTGTATTCTGGTTCCCGGGGCCGCTGTACGGAGATGACCTCGGTACGGCTCATTCCGTGACACCCGCATTGTGGCGATCTGAACTGATGGGGTCTTCCATTTCTCCACTGCCAAGAGGCGGGTCCGATCCACTGGGGCGATTTTTTCTTCCCCATGAAGGTGCCGAAACGAAGCGGCCGATTATAGCCGGAAGCGGTGGTGCATCGGTGGATGGAACAGGTGCAGGAGGCAGCCTGGGCTTCCTCATTCCGACGCTACGAGGCGTTTGGGGTGGGGTGACCGGAATATATGCTGACGATACGGGAACTCTCTGGCGTGGTGATGTCGGTGTAAGCAGACCGATCGGCCACAGAGTACACGGAGGCGCTTCAGTAACGGTACAGATAGCAACCGATGGGAACCGAACGGATGGAGGTCTCGGGTTTAACTTTGGCGGGGCGTATTATCCTGCGGGAGTCGGCGGAACAAATGGACTGTCGTTTCACGGTGGTATCCGTAATGCCGGAAAGTCGGTTCGGCTCGACCGTGATATGGAACCGGTCTTTCCGTCGTTCACGCCCTTTGCAGGAGTGCAGTTCACCCTGATTTCGACGGACGCCGTTTCAATTGGCCTGGCCGGCAGTACGGCCCTTGAAAGCTTCCGGTACCTCTCCCTGGACGGCTCCATTGCCGTGCATTTTGATAACGGCGTACGGGGTTCGGTGGGATGGTACCATCGTTTCGGCAGTGGAAGCGACGGCCTATGGCCGGGGTTAAGCCTGGGGGTGAGTATCCCTCTGTCTTCAGGAAAAGACGCCGACACGAGGATTCACGCGGCCGGTCAACCGGACCGTCGAGGAAGTGGTGTGGTGACCGGTGGTTTCAGTACTCAGTTACCGAGTATTGATTCGGTTCCTCCTCTGATTACCGTAGACGTCATCTCGCCTGATGTACGTGGGCGTAAAACTGGCGAGTTGGGCGAGACGATCTTCCTTGGACCTCGCCCGGATATACGCGAGTTGTACATTGATCTTCAACTTGAAGACGATCGTTCTGCCGGTGAAATCACGGCTGAGTTGATCGGACCATCGGGAAACACCGTTCAACGCAGGCAGTTTCTCCCCCGGGAGACTAACGTGCCGCAGGGATCGTTGGCCGAACGGCTGACTTCACCTTTGGGGCAGACGACTATTTCGGGGACTCTGTTCTGGTCTGTTGATGCGGCTGAACAGGACGGTTTTTATCGCCTTGCAGTAACGGGACGTGATGGAGCCGGAAATAAAGGGACACCTCAATTTTTCGATATCCTGGTAGATACCCAAAGTCCCGACCTCCAGCTGTTGACGGAAGAGGTCTATCCGGATGACACGTCACAGAACGTCCTGTTGGACGAGGGCCTGTTGGAGGAGGGCCGATCGAAGGGCAACGGATCGAAGGGGAGAGGGGAGTTTCTCGTACGTCGGAACCAGCGGTTCAGCGTCGATTTTCGTGTCCGTGACGCCGAACAAGTATCGGCCTATCTTGTCGACGAGGCGGGTCGTCAGCTCTTTCCACTTGATCTTGATGTTTCCTCAGGCGCCGACGAAGACGGATATCTTCTCGGTACGGTTGTGTGGAACGGAGTGTCACCAGACGGCTTCCGGATTGCTGAAGGAGCCTACCGTATTGAACTGGTAGCCTTCGACTTTCTTGGAAACCGCGCGTCCCTGACCGGTTCTCCGGTGGTGGTCGAGCATGAAGTACCGAAACTGCACCTGGCAGTATCAGGCGACCTGGTGGCCCCGACCGGTAACGGACCGCGGGAAACGATAACACTGGAAACCCGTTTAACCCCCGTGGAAGGTCTCAAAGAATGGGGAATTTCAGTAATCGATGCGGCCACCGGAGATATTACGGCTGCCTGGTCGGGTATCGATTTACCCCCGGAAAAGATAGTTCTTGATGCGGCGGCTTTTCCACGAGACGGTAAGTACTCCATCAGAGGACGAAGTTTGTACCAGAATGGAACCGAAGCGACGGCGCCGGAGCAGACGGTAATTGCCGACAGTAGCGCGCCGTCGATCGAAATTGCCCTTTCCAAACGGACCGTACGTCCGGAAACCGGTCGCGATATCGAAATCTACTTCGAAGGTGATGACGAAATATCTCAGGTCCGCCTCTACGTCGAACCGGTCTCATCCCGTGGGCAGGAACGTCTGCAAATAACCGACTTGAAAGACGATAGTGTCATCGCTCAATTCAGGGAACTCCCGGACCGCTATTCCTGGTCGTTTACCGGGTCCAAAGGAACCCTTCTGCCTCCAGGGATGTACCGTTTGTGGGCGGCGGCGGAAGATGCTGCGGGAAACGTCGCACGGTCGTCTTCCCGAGACGTGATACTGCTCGAACGGCTCGAAGGGGTTGGAATTCTTGCCTTGAAAACGATATTCAGTCCAGGTGGTATCAAAAACGACACAGTGATATTGGTACCTGACGGTCCATCTGAAGAGGATGGCTCTTTCTCCGTGGAAATCCAGGACCGTACAGGAACACCAGTGCGTTTGTTTCGGGGAAGTCTGCCTATGCCGGACCAGATCGAGTGGAATGGACGAAACAACAGCGGCCTCGTCGTCCAGGATGGACGGTATCGGCCGGTCCTGACGGTAGGTGTCACCGGTGTGGAGCAGATGAAGGCTCCGGGAGATTGGATTTTGGTAGATACCACAGCGCCTCAAGGCCGCCTCGCCATAACCGGGCCATCCGTGGTGTCTCCTGACGGCGACGGAATCCAGGATGAACTGATTTTCGATCTGACGATCATTGGTGAAGACCGATGGAACGATCTCTCCAGGAAGTTTTTTGTCTCTATGGCCGAAGACAACGGATTCCGGGTACTCGAAAACGTACGTGTACCCGAGCTGACGCCGGGAGAGAATTCATGGAATCTGCGACAGTCTGATGGTCTGGCCCTGCCGGACGGTGCCTATCGGGTCGGTGTTGAGCTGGCCGATCCAGCCGGTAATACAACGGTCCTGCAGAGCGAACCATTCCGGGTCGACACCCGCCCGATTACGGCGTTTGTACGGGTTAACCGAGGTACAGTAAATCCCAAAGGTAAGCCACCGATACGTACCGTCACCGTATCTCCTGTCGTCAGCGACGTTACAGGTTTGCAGTCTTGGTCATTGCGAATAGTCGATGAGTCCCTCGGCCAAACTGTCTTTGAAGATACCGGGAAGGATGGAACCGTTCCGGTGCCGGTTGTCTGGCCGGTTGAGTCAAACGGAGATTTGGCCGGGACACACGTTTCCGACGGTGTATATTTCGCCATATTTGAAGCCTCATATGACCACGGACCTTCTGTTCGTCGGGAATCGCCGAGATTCCGGGTGGACGCTTCGGGACCGGAAGTGACCGTCACGGTCATACCGCAACCGTTTAGTCCGGATGGTGATGGAATCGACGATGTCCTTTCGTTTTTCCTTGAAGTAAGAGACGCATCGCCGATTGGATACTGGTATCTGGAAATATTCGATTCAAGAGGAGCCTTTTTCTACGATGTTGGGGCGGAAGGCTCGCCTCCCGATGTGATCAGATGGGACGGCCGCGCTCGTAACGGGGAAACGGTTATGTCCGCTGAAGAGTATCCGTGGAGACTGGAAGTGGTAGATTCCCTGGAAAACGTGACCGTTCGGGAGGGGAGTCTTCTGGTCGACATTCTGGTGGAACCGTATGAGGGAGGATACCGAATGCAGGTTCCAAGTATCACATTTCCGCCAAACTCGGCTAATCTTCCGGTCACTGGTGACGACGGTGGAGCTCGGAAGAACAGAGAGGTCCTTGCCCGAGTGGCTGAAATTTTGGCCCGTTTTCCCGACTATTCTGTTGTTGTAGAAGGGCACGCGGTAAACATCACCGGAACCGAGCGGGAAGAAGTTGAAGAACTCCAGCCGCTCTCCCGAAAAAGAGCGGAGGCGGTCCGTTCCGCACTGATTGAACGGGGCGTTTCTGCCCGAGTCCTGACGGCCACCGGCCGTGGAGGCACACTTCCCGTTGTGGATCACCAGGATGAACAGATGCGTTGGAAAAATCGAAGAGTAGACTTCATTCTTCAGAAATAGACTGAGGAAAGAAGATGAAATTCAACCGACATATTTTGCAGAAAATCCGCGAACGGACCGACATTGTAGGTGTGGTTAGTCAATACACGCAACTGAAGCAGCGAGGAGACCGCTGGTGGGGGTTAAGTCCGTTCAAACCGGAGAAAACCCCGTCCTTTGCGGTAAAACCGGAGGAGGGCTTTTACTACTGTTTCGCCACACAAAAAGGAGGAGACGTCTTTCGGTTTATCCAGGAAATGGAAGGACTTTCGTTTCCTGACGCCGTTGCATACCTGGCGGAATCGGCGGGAATCCCCCTGGAGCAGTCTGAGAGTGACGGAAAAGAGGAAAAAGAGCGTAAAGCTCTTTTCGAATTGTACGAACGGGTCACAAAGACATTTCGATACTTTTTGCAGGATGACGAAAAAGGCAAACATGCCCGGGAGTATGTAACCGCCCGGGGGATAACCGAGGATTCAATTGATACGTTCGAATTGGGCTACTCCGTTAACGAAAGTAAATGGTTGTATCGGTTTCTTTTGACAAAATCGTATTCGCCGGAATTTCTGGCGAATTGCGGCCTTTTCTCACAGCGCTCAGTCGAATACTCCCTGTTTCGTAACCGACTGATGTTTCCAATACGGGATGAGAGGGGCAGGGTTGTCGCTTTTGGCGGACGGGCATTAGCAGCCGAAGAGCGGGCAAAGTACATTAACAGTCCTGAGACCCCGATCTACACCAAAAAACGGACTCTCTATGGGCTGTACGCAGCGCTGGACGCGATACGACAAGAGCGGCGCGTTCTGCTTGCAGAGGGGTACACCGACGTTATTGCCCTGCATCAGAGTGGACTCGAGCAGAGTGTGGCACCGCTGGGAACGGCATTTACAGACGAACAAGCACGGCTCATAAAACGATGGGCCGATGAGGTCGTTCTTGTTTTTGACGCCGACAGCGCAGGAGTCGAGGCGACGTTCAGGGCGGCCACTGTCGCTGAAAAGGCGGCGCTGAACTGTATGGCCGTCGCGGTGCCAAAAGGAAAAGACCCGGCTGATCTTTTTCGCAACGAAGGTGCCGACGCAGTTCGTCAAATGATAGACGGTGTTGTCCCTGTTTTCGACTATCTTCTCGACAAATCGGCCGAAAACCTGGACCGAAGCAGCCCCCGCAGCGGGGAGTTGCTGTTGCGGAAACTTTTTCCGTATATTAGTATCATCAGTTCGGAGGTCCGCCGGGAGGCGCTATTCGAGCGGATAGGTGACCTTTTGCATGTTACGGTCCCGGCAGTGGTAGCAGACTTTGAGAGTTGGCGTAAAGGAGAACATCCGCATAGAATCGCAGAGCCTGTACAGCAAAACAAATCGAAGACGAGTCGCGACGTCTCTCTCTTGCTCGCCACCGCGCATGATGGCGAGCTATTTGCGTATTTGAGACAGATTGTTTCCGTGGATGACATTGAGGATGCTACCGCACGACAGCTTTACTACTCATTGGAGGATGCGTATCGCCACGGCGAACCACTTGCCCGCGGGGTTATCGATAGAATATCGGACGAAACGACTCGTGATTTTGTTTTACAGCGTTTGACATCTGAGGAGTTTTCCGGTTGGACAAAGAGAGATATCGACCATGCGATTGGATATCTGCAAATACGGAAGCTGCAAGAACGACAAAGAGAGTTGGAGCGTTTGCTGAAGACTCTGAATGAGCAGGACCAGCATGAAATCAGGCGGGTTCTCGAACAAAAAATGGCCATAGACCAGGAACTGGCAAAACTGAAGGTGAGGGCAGATGACCGAGTTGCAGAATGATCCTGCAATAGCACGTTTAATAGATTATGCAAAATCTAAAACTTCGATCAGTTATGATGAAGTTCACGATTTTTTGCCCGAGGCGATCGTAAACTCGGAGAAAATTGAAGAGGTGCTCAGCCTTCTGGCAAAGCACAATGTTGTTATCGACGAGAGCACCGACGACGATTCAGACGACTCGGATGATTCGGACGATTCAGACGGGAAAGATGCCAAAAAGAACAGCCCTGACGATATTGACGAGGACGATGATGACGAGACTGATGACGATAACGGCGACGATGGGGACAGCCTGACCACAGAAGCTGAAGCGCGGCGAATTGCACAGCGTTCGAAACGGGTCATTGTCGGTGACAAGGACGCCGCCATCGACGATCCGATCCGCCTTTACCTGAGAGAAATAGGAAAGGAGAATCTCCTTACCGCAGAACAGGAAGTTGAACTCTCCAAGGCAATGGAACAGGGCGAGTATATCATCAAAAACGTCATTCGCGGCAGCGGTATGGTCATTCCAGAGTTCTTTGAACTGGGAGAGAGGACCTTTCGCAAAGAGGATCCTCGCGAACTTGGGCTGTCAAAAAAAGAGATTTCCGAATATCTTGCAGAACGTCGAAGGTTAAACAACTTCTATCGTGAGTCGCTAAAAGAAGTGTTGCCCGAACTCCGGGAGTACATCGAACTCAAAAGGGTGACCTATGAAAAAGGCATCGATATCCTTACAGACGACACGCTCGCCAAAAAAAAGAAGAAACTCCTCGGGGCTCTTGACGAAATTGAAATCCATCAGGACGAGATTTTAAAATTCAGCGGTGGCTTTTCCCGGGCAGCCAAACAAATCGAACGGTATCGAGAAGACCAGAGTCGGGTGGAAAAACGGCTGCGAGTCACCAACTTGAGAGAGTTGCGATCCCTCGGACGCGGATTGGCTATAGCTCAAAAGCGTATCGACATTGAAGAGGACCTTGGTCTGTCGGCTGATCAGATCAAAGAAAAAATTCGGCAAATTCAGGTTACGGAGAAAAAACTTCGTGAACTGGAATTCTACTTTGAAGATTCTACCGACGATATCCTGGAGATGTCTACTGAAATTGAGCGCGGCCGGATCATGATGCAGACGGCCAAGGACAGATTGATACAGGCCAACCTGCGGCTTGTGGTCAGTATCGCAAAAAAATACACTAATCGGGGACTTCATTTTTTTGATCTTGTTCAGGAAGGAAATATTGGCCTCATCAAGGCAGTCGAGAAGTTTGAATACCGAAAGGGGTATAAATTCTCCACCTATGCTACGTGGTGGATTCGACAGGCAATAACCCGGTCTATCTCAGACCAGGCCAGGACAATCCGAGTTCCTGTCCACATGATCGAACAGATCAACAAAGTGGTTCGCGAAAGCCGTCAACTCATGCAGGTCCTTGGACGGGAACCGAGTGATGAAGAGATTGCGGAGCGCCTCGGATGGAACGTTGCCCGGGTAAAGTCGGTGAAAAACGTAGCCCGGGAGCCAATCTCGCTGGAAACGCCCATTGGTGAAGAGGAAGATTCTCTTCTCGGGGACTTTATCGAAGACAAAGAGGTAGAAAATCCGGCCCACCAAACGGCATTTACCCTCCTGCAGGAGCAGCTCCGCGGCGTTCTTGGTACGTTGCCGCCGCGGGAACAGGAAGTGCTTAAAATGCGTTTCGGACTGGAGGACGGGTATTCCCTTACTCTTGAAGAGGTCGGTCTCTACTTCAATGTAACCCGTGAACGTATACGACAGATAGAAGCAAAAGCGCTACGGCGTCTTCGCCATCCGAAGCGAAGTCGTCGTCTCAAAGATTATCTTGACAGTTAAGGGGTGTGGAAAAGGATGATCCAGGACACGATCGAGAAACTGAAAATTCTCCAGGATATTCTGTCTCAGAAATACGCTTTGGAGCAGGAAATTGAGGAATTGCCGCGAACGTTGGCAACGAAAAAAGAACTGGTAAGCCGACTGAAAAAATCGTTTCTTGAAAAGAACGAAAAGTACGAGGAGGCACGGCGTAGAGTGGCCGATCTCCGGGTGCGTCTTCAGGAAGCAGAGGCAGATCGTGAGAAATACGAGTCTCAAATGGACCAGATCACTACCGCCCGAGAGTACGATGCTCTTGAAAAAGAGATTCGAGACGCCTCTGATCGGGAACAACAGCACCGTCGCGATCTGCAGCGTGAGGAGAAAGAGCTGGAAGAACAGCGTATCCGGCTGGAACGTGAAGAGGCTATGATAAAGTCGGAGGAAGAAGAACTCGATCAGGAACGAGCCAAAATCGACAGTGAAACAGCCGACCGGAAGGACACACTAAAAGAGCTAACTAAAGGCGAGAACGAGACGGTCCCCGGCCTGGATGAAGATCTGCTCTTCAAGTTTGAACGGATTATCCGCAGTAAAGAAGGTGAAGGGATTGTCGCCGTCAGAAACGGTGTCTGTACCGGTTGTCAGATGATCCTTCCGAACCAGTTCGTCAACGATGTTCGCAAGAGTGAGGAGATTCTCTTTTGTCCATACTGTTCCAAGATCGTTTTTTACACAGATGACGATACCGATCTGGATGACACCGGTTTTTCTGCATCCGATGAAGAATCACTGGCTGATCTTGTGGATGATGATTTCGATGAGAACCTTTTTGACGAAGAAGAACTGACGGGATTGACCGATGAAGACGAACTAACCCCGGAAGAAGAAGCGGAATACGAGGAAGACGACGACGAAGCCGTTGACGATGAAGAAGAGGAAGACGAGGACGTTGAAGAGGTCGATCCGGCCGTCGATCTCGAGGACGAGGATGATTCGTTACTTGACGAAGATGATGATGAATTTGAAGATGAGGAGTCCGACGAATAGATTGCTGATGTAACGTTAAACAGAGGGTCAGGTTGCCGCTCCGGAAAAAATCCGGGGAGGAAAGTCCGGACTCCGGAAAGCACGGTACCGGGTAATCCCCGGCTGTACCGGCAACGGTACAAGAGATAGTGCCACAGAAACCATACCGCCCGTTTCGTTCGCGAAGCGGGTAAGGGTGAAACGGTGAGGTAAGAGCTCACCGGTCTTTCAGTAATGGAAGGCGTCATGGTAAACCTTACCGGGAGCAAGACCAAGCAGCAGAAGGATCGCTTGTTCATATCTGCGGGTAGGTTGCTAAGATTCTTCGGGTAACCGAAGGACCAGACAGATGGCAATCCACGACAGAATCCGGCTTATCGACCCTCTTTTTCACGTTATGCTCCATCGGTAGATGTTCGGGGTTATCGTTCATGAGACTTCCTGAATCACGCTTTCCGACAACCCGACGACGACACGGCGGTGTCCTTGTCATTCTCGTGGTAGCTCTGTTTGTTGCCGTCGCGGGAGCAGTTGCGCTTTTTGTAGTCCGATCACGGGCTCCAATATTTCCGATTTCTGCAACGGAACGTACCGACGACATTGTCACACTCTGGAACAGCGGAGACTACGACGAGCTGATCCGAGTCAGCACCGAACGGCTTCAGGAATACCCCGTTGACGAAACAGCGCTGTCGCTTCGCGGATTCGGCCGTTTCTACAGCGCCATGCAGGAAGTCAAGGAAGAGAAGAAACAGGATCTTCTGATAGGTGCTGTGCAGGATATGCACCGGGTCTTGCTACTTGACAAGCTGAACCTTCGTCGAGAAGTCCATTACGTATTGGGAAAGGCGTTTTTTCATCGGGGTCGTTTCTATTATGATTCTGCGATCTACCACCTTACGGTCGCCCAAAGTGAAGGCCTGCTGCAGTTGGACATGTTGGAATACTTGGCTCTCGCCTTCGAATCCCTGGGTAAATACGAAGATGCTGTAGTTTACTATCGAAAGGCCATAGATTTTGGTAACGAGACGGTACACAAGGTGAGTCTCGCCGATTTACTTATTGAAATGGGGCAATACCAGGAAGCCGATGAGCGTCTTGATGATGCCCGGCGACACACAACAGATGTTTCGGTTATTCGACACGCCTTGTTGTCTGCAGGGCGTTCATTCCAGAAACAGGGCAGATGGAATGAGGCAATTTCGGCCTATGAAGAACTTATTAAATTGAATCCGGCATCGGCGGATGCCCATTTCGGCATGGGCGAAACGTACGCTGCTATGGGGGATTCAAACCTTGCCCGTTTTGAATGGCGGGAAGCGGTAAGACTCAATCCCAACCATATTGAATCTTTGCAACGATTACAGGATGATTAGCGACACTACATCGGAGGAACACTGAAATATGGCCAAAAAGAACATTCTTAGCGCATTTTCGTCGGACATCGGCATAGACTTGGGAACGTGTAATACTCTGGTGTACATCCGCGGAAAAGGGATTGTCGCAAGTGAACCCTCCGTTGTTGCCGTAGAAAGAGGGACAAAAAAGGTCGTTGCCGTCGGGGAAGAAGCCAAGCGGATGTTGTGGAAGACTCCCGGTGACATTATCGCCATTCGGCCTCTTCGGGACGGCGTTATTGCCGATCTTGAAACGACCGAAAAGATGATCCGGTACTTCATTTCAAAAGTCCTGCAGCGTCGATGGTTTGTAAAACCTCGTATGGTAATTGGCGTTCCGTCCTGTATTACCGATGTCGAGAAACGGGCCGTTGTTGAAAGTGCTGAAAAGGCCGGCGCTCGGGAAGTTCGAGTTATCGATGAGTCCCTTGCCGCCGCAATCGGTGCAAATATCCCGATTTTTGAACCGGCAGGACATATGGTATGTGATATCGGCGGAGGAACCAGCGAGATATCCGTCATATCCTTAGGCGGCATGGTTGTTACCAACGCCATCCGCATTGGCGGAGACGAATTTGACGATGCGATAATCAAACACGTTCGACAAGTTCACAACCTGATTGTCGGAGAGAGCAGTGCCGAAGAACTGAAAAAGAGAATTGGAAATGCTACCGCCGACAAAAAAATCGAAAAAATGGAAATAAAAGGGACCGATGCTATCACCGGCCTCCCTCGGCGCCTGGAGATAGACAGTGTGGAAGTACGGGATGCACTGCAGGAACCGATTACCGCTATCGTTGAAGAAATCAAGCGTACTTTGGGACAGACACCACCAGAGCTTGCTGCCGATATTGTTGAGCGGGGCATCGTTCTGACTGGAGGCGGGTCGTTGCTGAAAGGACTGGATACGCTGATTGCCAATGAGACGGGTGTACCTGTTTTTCTTGCGGAAGACCCGATGAACTGTGTGGCCATTGGCGCCGGTATGTACTTTGAATATGAAAAGGGTCTTCGCCACGAGAACAACATCTACCGCAACTTATAACGGATGAAGCAGTCTCGACGAACCCTGTTGACGACAATCATACTTGTGCTCGTCGGACTCATCCTGATAGGTCTCAATTCAGGCTTTCAGCCGTTTCGACCCGAACAGGTTGCACTGGGATTCACTTCAGGATTTCAA
>Ga0172382_10011086_pt1 | contig 11961 bp, 18 predicted proteins | sample Leawel138RmetaG_FD_122245 | JGI IMG/M metagenome (GOLD analysis project Ga0172382, IMG submission 122245) | Leachate microbial communities from a municipal landfill in Southern Ontario, Canada - Leachate well 138R metaG | ecosystem: Engineered > Solid waste > Landfill > Unclassified | place...
CACAACCCCAAACCAAACCCCTAAGTATTTAAAATTAACCATTTTAGAAATCTATTTTGCACATACCTCAAAAATGATTAAAACATGGGCTTCATATTTTTTTTATGCCAGCTCATTACTTTTTCAATAATATCCAAAATCCAAAATCTTCATTTATTATCTCATGAATCGGGATTTTTGTTTCTTTAAGTATTCTTTCTATCTTTGAAGCGTCGTCATTTTCAAGCCTCTTTTTACGATTCTCATCCCACTGTGGATCTATTTCCTCCATTTTTTTCTTTACTTCTCCAAACAATTCAGCTGTTCCAAAGCCGCACCCTATGTAAGCCATTCCATTTGGTTTTAGGACACGGTATATTTCCTTAAACACTTTTGTTTGATCATTCCAGAAAAACATGGAACCACGACTAACGATTAAATCAGCAAAATTATCTTCAAATGGCATAGACTCCGCATCATTTAGCATTGGCTTAATTCTATTTGACAGGCCCTCAGTTTCTATTTTATCTTTTAGGAGGTCAATTGCTTTAGTCGATATGTCCAATGCATAAATATCAAGATCAGTTATTTTTGCAAGCATTATTGATAGTGGCCCTGAGCCACATCCAACGTCTATGCAGTTTCCACTTGTTATCTTGCATTTGTCAACTATCTGTTTTGCAATTACAGGGTATATCGGGGCAAACGCTCCTTTCACAATTTTTTCAAAATCGTCTCCAAATCCGGCCATAATCATCACTCATGAACTAGACTCGTACATCAATTAGACTACGATATGCTTATTTTTTCATGACGCAATAATTTATAATCCTATTGGTTTAGAATGTACAATATGATGCCATGAATGAAACATATTGTAAAACTATAGAGAACTATATCGATGCTTACAATAAATTTGATATTGATATGATGATCTTGGATATAGACATAGATATAAAATTTGAAAATATTTTTAATAATGATATTGACATGAAACTAAATGGCATTGAAAACTTTAAAGAGCAGCAACAAAGAGCAAGTATCTGTTTAAGTATAGAGAATAAAAGATAATCAACATGGAATTTACTGGTAATCAGGTGAAAGTTGATATAATGTATCACGGCATATTAGCATCTGATTTACCAAATGGCCTAAAAGCCGGGGATAGAATTGAACTTAAAGGGGTATCTATTTTCATATTCAATGACAATAAAATCATTGAAATAAGGGATATAAGTTAGATAGACAATACCCTTCTAAATATCAATATATCTAAGGAGAAAAGAAAAATGCCACAGATAGCTAAAGGTGGAAAATTTGTATTTGGCTGGTCAATTATTAATCCAAAAGGCTGTGTAAAGATCCCAGAAACGACTTTTAATGAATATGTGCTAACAACAGATGAAAATGTTATTTTATTTTCAGGAAGCAAAACGTCAGGAGGCTTTTGTGTATCTAATCGTACATTGATTAACAAGTCAATCATAAAGCGTTTATTCGATGAGCACCCAGAAATTGATGATTACTCGCTAAACGAAGGAGATAGTGTAAAATATAAGGGAAGATTATATTCTTGGTCAAAGATACATCTAGGGGGCATATTAAGACTATCCCCTCATACCATGGAACTATTCGGCGTAAGGCCAGGGGATAAGCTTCTCTCAATTAGGGGCAGTAACATAGCCTTTGTATTGGCAGTAAAAGGACCCATAATCGAAGCTGCAAATAGGTACAATGGTGTAATCGAGGAATATGTCTGTTAGGTATAGCAGAAAATCTAGTGGAAAAATAACTAAGTAAATTATATATACTAGATGAATTAATATTCAGAGCATAAGGGGAGATTTTTTTGGGGAATCTTAAAGCAGAGATGTTTAATAGAAAGGCTTCAAATCCTAAATCCAAACCTTATGAAGTAATTGAGATCCTATCAATAAAGAAAGGTGAAAGTATATTGGACGTTGGCTCAGGCGGCGGGTTTTTTACTTTTCTTTTTGCAGAAAAAGTTGGAGATAATGGAATAGTATATGCTTCTGATACAAACAAAGAGTTCTTAGATTATATTGAAGAAACTAAATCTTCCAAAGGGATTTCAAACATTAAAACAATTTACATTTCTGAAGGAATTCCAGAAATAAGTGAGGAGAGCATAGACCTTATATTCATGCGAAATGTTTACCATCATTTGAAAAATCGTGTAGAATATTTTTCAGAGTTAAAAAAGGTGTTAAAGCCTAAAGGAAGGGTGACCATAATTGATTATGTCAGAAACAAAGGCTTTAGCTTTCATCGGATGATGGGCCATTCAACTGGTAAAGGAACTACGATAGAGGATCTTGAAAGCTCAGGATTTAAATTAATCAAAGATGCAAATATACTTCCAGAACAGAACTTCCTGATATTTCAACTAAAAAATAAGTAGCCTTCGAGGGATATCATGAATAGAAGAATAGAACACAAGACATCCAGAACGGCCGAAATGACATGCATGTCTAGGGCAGCTTCTTACTTTGAGAAAAATTCTTTGTATAAATCCGAGGATTTTATTGCACCAATCTTATTACCAAAGTATATGTCCCCGATAGTAAGTTTTCCTCTAACTCGCTCTTTTTTGATGAATAGACTTGCCCCCAAAGGCATGTATGAATACGTAATAGCAAGAACAAAGTACATTGACGAAGTTTTTAGAAATGATATGAATGATAATTTTGACCAGATTCTTATATTTGGGGCTGGATTTGATTCAAGGGGAATACGTTTTACAGCTGACAAGTCGAAGATAAAAATATTCGAACTTGATGCACCACCTACGCAGAGAGCAAAGATAAAACAGTATAAAAATAGAAAAATCGAAATACCGAATAATTTAATCTTTATCCCAATTGACTTTGAGAAGGAAACTCTTGTTCAAAAGTTATCAGATGCAGGATTTAAGAAAGGTAAAAGAAGCCTTTTCATTCTAGAAGGATTACTTATGTATCTACAAGAAAATTCTGTTGATGAAACTTTCAAAATTATTGGCGAGTATGCGGGCAAAGGAAGCATTATTGTATTTGATTATGTACATTTATCAGTATTAAAGAATAGTAAAGAATTTTATGGGCAAAAAGAGATACTCAAAATGGTATCAGATGCTAATGAAATGTGGACTTTTGGTTTAGAAGAGTATAAAATCAACGATTTTCTTAATAGGTATGATTTCAAGCTAAAGGAAAATAATGACTCAAAAAAATTAGAAAATAAATACTTTAAAGACTTTAGTGGGGCAATTGCCTCTAAAATCAATGAAACTCACTGCATTGCTATGGCAGAAAAAATTTAGTAGATAATAAAAGTCGGGAATGAAAATGAATTAATATCATTGACCAAGTCCATTTATTTCCATGAACTTTTGTATTTGGGATGATTTAGATGATTATGTAGCTTCAAAAAGATGAAGAAATTCCTTACAATCTACTATTGCTAGCCGATGAAACAATTGAGGCAATTAATAGGTATATCAATGATTCTGAAATTTTCATATTTGAAAAGGATAACGAAACTATAGCAGTCTATGTACTCCAAAAAATAAGTAGTGGCACTATTGAAATAAAGAATATGGCAGTTGGTACAAAACATCAAGGGCAAGGCATAGGTACGCTACTTCTAAGAGATGCTATTTCCAGGGCAAAAGCAAAAGGATTCAAAACAATTGTTATTGAGACTGGTGATACAGCACCTAAGCAATTGTATCATCACATGGTGGAGGCCCTTCTTGAGAAGTAACAATAGACAAACTGGTATCCCCATAATCAAAACTGAAATTAAGGCCAATAATTTTCTCATTTTTTCACTATCCGGATAATGACTACTAATCTAGTCGCATATCTATACTGATTATATTATTTATTTCTTTCGGTAGTGATACCTCTAATCAAGAATTTCTAGAGTATTATACTTAAACGCTATTTGATATTTAGGAAAGTTAAAATAAAAAAGATTGCATAGGAAATCTAGCAATCCCAATCGAATACTCATGATTCTGGGCCTAGAATATATACAAATTAAACTTTGAGGAAAAATCAGCAAATTTAAGAAAAATAAAAACATAATTATTCTTTCTCTTTAACATATTTCACGTCATCTGGGGCTTCGTATTTTGTCCTCATGACAATAGTATTGGATATTCTGTTAAAAAGTCGTAACTTGCTGTTAGGCATAGCTAGCCATCCAATAAGGCAGTCTAAAGGCAAAATAAATGCTTTACCAAAACTTTCTAATGCAGCAATGCCAAAATCTATTTTTCCTCCTTTTCTATCTGCCGTTTTTAGGTTCAATGCCATCTTTCCAATAGATTGCCCACTATATCCTTCAAGAATAGTCCAATAAGCAAACAATAAAATTCCGTTGACTCCAAAACTCTTAACATTTGCAAGGAAAAAAGGACTCATTAATCCATAGTTGCCCAAAAATCCTAGATAATTTGAAAGAAAATTTGATACTATGCCCACCAATATGATGTCGATAAGCCAAGCCCAAAATCTACTTTCCCACTTAGCTAAGTAAATTGTATCCATTTTATCGCCTTTTTCTAAATAATCTTTGTTGGTTCTATCTAGATAATAATCATTAAAAAACACCATATATAACATTTACTTTTTAGCTATTAAACTAGGAAAAATAAATTAAAAAAGTTTAATGCCTCTCTAAAAAATCTTTAAGATCTTGGCTGAATTTTAACGTTCCTTCTTCTATTTGTTCTGTTAATTCATCAAGATTGCTAAAATCTGGATTGTGAACTAAAACATGCTCTATAATAGAGTCAAAACCTTCTGTAGTTGGTACAACATTATATTTGTTCAAGTAGTTTTCTTTGAATAACTTCCAGTATTCCCTTTGAATCTCCTTGTTTTGCCCGCTAAGCCAGACTTCAAATCTAACAGTGTCATGAACAAAAACTATCGCAATTTTCAACTTTCTATCTTTTAATGATTCAGGCGAGAAGGAAAAATATGTCATGTCCATATATCCATAATATAGGCCAGATACGAAATAATCCGGATATTTGTTTTTGAAGTGTGTTCTCAAATCCATTATGTATTCCATCAATCCCTTGTATGCGTTTCTAATTGTACCTTTCTTCATCTCTTTTTTGTATTCTTCCATATATTTATTAAACGATTCCATTACTATCCGCCACAATTATTCTCCATACCCAAGCTCTTTTGCTTTGTTATAGCACACTTGCGCTTCTGCATTCCTTCCCAGTAATTCAAGTGCAATTCCCTTATTGTACCATGCACCGCCATCGTTAGGATCGATAGATATAACTCTATCAAAGCAAGTGATGGCATCTAAATATCTGCCTTGATTTCCCAGCATATCCCTTTGTTATACCAGGGAATAACATAGTAAGGGTCTATAGCAATTGCCGTGTCATAACAGATTAAAGCTTCGGGATATCGCCCAAGATTATCTAGTGAAAGGCCTTTGTAAAGCCAAGCTTCTTTATTTGCTGGATCTATCTCTAAAGATCTCTCAAATTCTATTATGGCTTCGCTATATCTCCCTTGATTATATAGGGATACGCCTTCATTGTAATAATCCATTGCACTTAATGTATTGCTGGCCCCTCCAGAATTTTGCGGCTCGCTGTCATAAGTTACAGTTTCAGGGAAAAAAAGAAGAAAAAACAAATACAGCTATTCCAACTAAAGCTATAAGTCCAATGACTAGGATATGGCCTTTACATTAATCTTATTACTAACAGATTTAGTTTCTTGTCCCCTTGATTCTTCTTTCGGTAGGTCAGTTTTTACTTGTCCAGTTTTTTGAGATTCCGCCCCACATTCTAAGCAAAATTTTCCAATCATCCTTCTTCCTCTTCAATTTCCCGGAAGGGATTTGCAATTTTTATAGAGTATACTTTTCCACTGGCATGTAAAATATCAAGTTTATCCTTCTATTTTCTAATTATTTTTATAATCCAACGCCGGTAACTTTGTATATAAACTTATATCCAAATTATTTTGACTTTGATTCGAACTCCTTTCTTATAGCTCCGAAGTCAAAATTATAGCTGTATTTCTTCCCAAAAAAGATTTGACTGTTCTTCTATGTTTCCCGTCCTTGATCCAGACCTAGTATTGTAAGATTCTTTTTTGGAACTAAATCCAGGGCTCATACCGCTATCAATTCCACCAGAATATACTCCGACACCAGATTCTTTTAGCATCCCGGTAAATCTAACTTCTTTATTTGTATCATCAACATAATTTTGCCGAATATGCCATTTGTTTGGAAAGAAAAGCTTTCCTTTCGGCGACTACTACTTCAAATTCGTAAAATCCTCTTTTCACTAATTTTGGCAGGTATGGTAGAAATCATATTCTTAAGTTCATCGGCTACCGACATATTCTCTCTCCAATCTTTATTATGGACTATTTAGGTATATAAAATAGTAAGATATATTTAATAAGTCTACCCAGATTTGTTAAAATCTTCAATATTTTTATAAACTAAAGAGAAGTATAATAATAGAGGGATTCAATGGAGTTTGTTAATGAACAGAATAGCTGGGAATTAGATACTCAAGCATATGTAGAAACCTACACCAAAGCTATAATTTTAACTGGGAGAGATGGCACAGAAACTACATACAGACTTTCAGTGGTCTCTGATGAAGGGCCATGTAAAAGATGCGGAGGAATAAGATTTAGCTACCTTGCTGAAGTGTGGGATGATCAAACCGGCTGGATTCAGCTACCCGAATATGACGGCAACTACTACTGCTCAAATGACGTCTGCGATGAAGATGGCTTGAAGCCTAATGAATTTGAAAAACTATTTAGGTCTATCCAGCAGAATGCCAAAAGTATAGACTTAGATTAATTCTCTATTTTCCATACCCCTTTTAAAAGATTATTTTCTAAATAGTAAAAACTATTCGATTGTTTGTCAAACAACTGCGTTAATCTTAAAAGGACATTTCTCTTAGCATACACATTACTTATGGGTATTTTTGATTACAAATATTTTGATTATATCAGTAGATATCCATTAAGTTTTAATCGGAGGTTATATTTATGAGTAAAAATGCATCTTCAGGAGAGCCGCCCGGTGGGCGGTGGACGATTGTAATTGTAGGTATCATATTGCAGCTGTGTCTGGGTTCTATTTATGCTTATGGAGTTTTAAGAAATCCGTTACTTGATCATTTCAAGTCGAAGGGACTAAATCCCACGGCCATGGACATGACCTGGCCGTTTATAGTATTTTTGGCATTTTTCGCCATACTAATGCCCTTGGCAGGCCCATACATCCGGAAAATGGGGCCAACCAGGGTATGTATGGCTGGTGGAGTACTTTGTGGAATAGGGTGGCTTGCAGCTTCCTTTGCCACATCACCTTTGATGCTTATCCCATTATATGGAATTATAGGAGGCATAGGTGTCGGTATTGCCTACGGAGCACCAATAACTACTTCTGCCCAATGGTTCCCAGATAAATGCGGTCTTGCTGTTGGATTGACAGTCTTAGGGTTTGGATTTTCCTCTGCTATTATTACCTATGCAACTAGATTCCTTTTAGGGAGTGGTTGGGGGATCATGAACATTCTGCAGATGTTTGGTATTGTCTTCATTGTCATCAGTATATTAATGTCCATGATGCTTAGATTTCCACCCGCAGGATGGAAACCTGCATGTATAGCTGAGACTACAAGTGCAGTTACTAAAGTTGAGTTCATGAGAAATCAGATGTCCAAGACTTCAACTTTCAAAGGGTTATGGGTTTGTTACACAATCGGAACACTAGCTGGACTAACTGCTATTGGAATTGCAGGTCCAGTGGGAAAAGAGGTATTTACTAACGCTGGCATGAGCGCTGATGTTGCAAATAGCCTCATATTTGCCCTGATTTTACCTTTTGCCGTCTGTAACGGTGTAGCTAGGCCGATTTTTGGAGCACTTACAGATAAACTAACTCCCAAAAATACTGCGATAATATCTTATGTTCTCATTATCGTTGCTTGTTTGGTGATGTACACAGGTTATAGCAGCGTGTGGGCATACATCATCTGTTTCTCCCTCTTATGGGGATGTCTAGGCGGATGGTTGGCTATAGCTCCAACAGCTACTGCAAGCTATTTTGGGATGAAAGATAATGCAAAGAATTACGGTCTTGTCTACACAGCATACGGCGCTGGGGCCATCATCGGCGGTATAGTTTCTGCACAAGCAAAGGATATCCTGGGAGCATTCCAACCATTCTTCCTAATTGTTGCTGGGCTCTCTGTTATAGGCATTATCGTTGCCTTCGCTCTAATGAAGCCACCAGCTGCAACGCACGCGTAAAACTAAATTTTTATTTTATTTAATTTTTAATAAAAAAAATCCAATTAAAATAGACTGCACATTTCTTCAGTTAACTTTGAAATTTGTTTCTTATGATCTTTTTTCCAGACAATAAATCCAGACCCGCATACATCTCCACCTTTGGATTCACAGATTCTTTTTATCATCCTAATTGCCTGAGTTTCCCCTAAAATTTATTATATTGTCTTGGTGAATTATATTGGAAGTCCTGCTTTTTCATCTGAAGTTGAGTAAAAAATATCGGTTACCTTGATTAAGAGGGCCCCTTTTGCAGGATATCTATCTCCTTTCGCCTTCATCCATTTTCTAGCTTCTTCATAGATAGGTCCTTTTGTTATGTATTCACATGTTCCTTTAATCTGATATGCTTCTTTCTCTCGGATTATAGCAATTGCAACTCTTGGATTTTCAAGAATATTCTTTAATGTTTTTTTCATGAAGTTGTCAACAATAATTATTGTTTCATCATCTAATGTGTATTTTGCACCCACATAAGAGCAATTTGGCTCTCCGTCTTTTGATGCTGTTGCGAGTTGGTGCATTCTTTCTTTATCAATAATATCTCTAATATTTGCAGGAATTTTCATAATACCACGAAATTTTTAAATAAATCTCATATATAAATACTTCTAAATATGCCCTAACTATCGTATATTGGCAATAAATATGATAAAAATACTTTGTTTAATAATTCAAAATAAACGACAATTACCCCTACTTGTCCTTTCTTTAACTTAATCCATAGACAGTCTTATGATTGCTACGAATTTGATGAAGGATTCTGAGAAAGATAAGCCTTCTGACTTTATCTTTGTTCCTCAGAGCTAGCTCTTCATCTTGGATAGTGTTTGAAAATATTTAATAAAGCAGATATAAGCAAAAATCTTATACTATTCTTTATAAAATAGAAAAGAAGGTGAGGGATATGCACGGTTATTATTTCGATTATAATATTATAAATTTAGAAAAACTCAAAGAAAAAATAAAAAATACTGAACTTTTACCTAGCCAAAAAATACTTTTAGAAAAAATAGATGAAAGATTTGATTTGTTAGAAAGCCATGATATCAAAAATTTACACGATCTTGAAAGGACTCTTAAAACAAGAAACAAATGCGGGGATTTTGCAAGAAAGACAGGATTACCTGAAGAGTATCTTATTGTGCTAAGGAGAGAAGTCAACAGCTATCAGCCAAAATCAAGAAAATTAAATGAATTTGAATGTATAACAAAAGAAATTATTGATAAATTAAGTATACTGGGTATAAAAAATACAGTTAAATTGTTTGAATTTGTTGAAAAAAGGAAAAACAGATTAGAGTTTGCTAAAGATTTGAGTATAAGTAATGACGATATTATGAAACTAGCGAAAATTACTGATATTTCAAGATTAAGGTATGTAAGTCCTGATTTTGCAACTCTACTTATTAACTCAAAATACGATACAACTGAAAAAATCCAGAAAGCAGATTACAATAGACTATATGAAGATTTAATTGAAATAAATAAAAATAAAGAATATTATAAAGGCAATTTTGGGTTAAAGGACATGAAGTTTTTTATCAATGATGCTAATTTTTTTCCACTTGTTATTGAATATTAAAATTTAAGCAACTTCTGCAATTACTGCACCATAGTTCTTTCCATACCTTTAGCACATTTTAGGCAAATAGTATACTACATATGTCATTTCTTTATCTCTAATTTCTTTTTCGTGGAGTAATCTTTAAAATCTTTACGCCATTTCTCAAGATCTTCAAATAGACTTCATACACTTTACTCGAGAACTTTTAGCTGAGAATGATATTTTATTACAAGATTTACTACAAATTATCTTGGGGTAAGTATATTATTATCTATTTAATAATATCAAGAAAAGCCCAATTCCGAAAATCAAGAAGATCATGCTGGCAATCAAAAGATTTTTCATCATTTTTAATTGCCCAATCGTTTTAGGTTTACTTAATCCACCAAAAGATATAGCCATCGATAATCCAATTCCTATTCCTGCAGGTATTCCTAAAGCAAGATTATTAAATGTCACTTGCCCATATGCTAAGCCAAGTGCAACACCCACTACTAGCCAGAGCATCATTCGTTTTGTGAATCTTACCCTTTCTGGAACTAAAGCCTCTTTATCTTCTTTTATGGGTATTCTTAAAAGTGATAATAAAATATACACCCCCATCATTATAACCATTGCCCCAATTATCAAAGATACATTAGATATTTCTACCATAAAAAATATTTGGAAATAGTTTTTTAAAAGAGTATTGTTAGAATAACCAATAAAGATTATTCTAATGTAAGGGCGACATAAATCACGCTTGAAATAACTATAATTGTACCTACAAGGGAATATTTTCTGTAAGATACAACTTCATTAGATGTTGAAGGGCATGCTAAAACTTCTATACAAAGCCCAATATAATGGCCAAACGCAAGACCTATGACAATAAATACGAAATGATTTAAAAAAATACTGATTCCAATCCCAATAAGAATTCCTAAGATGATTCCCAGAATAACCCCATCTCCCTTTCCAAGCCTTGATCTAGGCCTTAAATAAAGACTTTTTTCTATTGCCATGTTCTCAGTCATTCGTGCAAATTCTATTAATCTAAAAATTTCTTATCTTATGATTCCTATATTTTAACTATAACTCTTGAGGGTACAACTTCGAGATTTTTTATATTTACCGGAAAACAGTAGACTCTAAAAATCTATTCTTCTTGACAATGATATACTTTTTACTTTAAATTAATTAGTATTGACCAAAATAGTATAAAATTTTATAAAAGAAAACTACACTTATATTTTGTGATTCCAATGAAAGTTCGTATAAAACAAGAAGAATGCATTTTTTGTGGAAATTGTAGTTCAACTTGCCCCAAAGTTTTTATCTTAGAGCCTGGTGAAAGCTCAAAGATAACTAAAGAGTACAGGGGCAAAAATGATTCTGAAGGAGAGATAGGGGAAGATTTAATAGATTGTGTACAATCGGCAGTAGATTCTTGTCCCGTTGGCATTATATCAATAGAAAAATTATTGATAGAGAATAGATAATTATCTTATTGATTTGCTAGCTTCTACCATTGCCATTATATTTGTATTTGGTGTAAAAGGTGGCGTTCCACATGCAGGTGCCAGGATGTTTACGCCGTCGGCTATGTCTCTTAATGATTGAGTATAAACGTGATCATTAGAGCCCTGCATTATTACGGGGATAGTTTCTACACTACCCACAAGGGTAATTCTGTCTCCGAGACCCATAACCGCTTCCTTAACTGATGTCCCAGGAGCCTCGAATGAGAATGCGTCAAAACCGGAGTGTGGAATTCTATCCATATATCCTCTTGTGTCACCACAGATATGTAATAGAGAGATAGTGTCCTTAGTTTCTTTTGTTAATCTTCGGTAACACGGTTCAAGGAAATACTGGTAATCTTTGGGATCTAGTAAGTCTCCTGATGCTGTTGGATCAGGCATAGAAAATCCATCGACACCACTTGAATCGATAGAGTGTCTAATAATCTCAATACAAAGGTCAGTACAAATATCAAGACAAGCTTCAAACTTCTTTTCTTCTTGCTTTGACCACATTAATATTTTGTCAACACCCCAGAGG
>Ga0172382_10011088_pt1 | contig 11960 bp, 6 predicted proteins | sample Leawel138RmetaG_FD_122245 | JGI IMG/M metagenome (GOLD analysis project Ga0172382, IMG submission 122245) | Leachate microbial communities from a municipal landfill in Southern Ontario, Canada - Leachate well 138R metaG | ecosystem: Engineered > Solid waste > Landfill > Unclassified | place...
GGCGAACAGGCGCTCGACGACGCCGAGATGGAACATGTGCGTGCGACCCTGACGCGACTGCTCGATGCCCATGATCCCTACCCCGGCGTCGTGCTCGATCGCCACTGGAACGTGGTGCTCGCCAACCGGGCCGCCACTGCGTTGACCGCCCTGCTGCCGGAATTCCTGCGCAGCCCGGCGCTGAACCTGTTTCGCGCCAGCCTGCATCCCGAGGGCTTCGCCGCGCACACCCGGAATTTCGACCAGTGGGGCAACTATATGCTGGGCGCCCTGGAGCGGCTGGCCGCCGCCAATCGCGATGCGGCGAGCTTCGAGCTGCTCGACGAGATTCGTGACTACCCCGGGATCGAATCCCTGTCGGGAATCGCCGATGCCGATGCGCCGGGTGCCGGCCTGCTCGTGCCCTGCGTGCTCGAGATCGACGGCGTGGAGCTCTCGATGTTCACCACCCTGACGACCTTCGGCACGCCGCGCGACATCACCCTCGAGGAACTCTGCGTCGAGCTGTTCTACCCCGCCGACGCCGCCACCGAAGCGGCTTTCCGGGGCACACCGTAATCCGGCGCAGGGGCCCCCCGGGCGAGTTCATGACATGATCGCTGATCGGCGCGACCGCTGCGCCGCCTCGACCATGGACCACCCAACGACCCGATGACTTCCGGTGGCGACGATTCGCGCGCAGCGCTGCGCATCGCCATGGCGCTCTCGCTGGCGGCCGCGGTGTCGCTCGGGCTGGCCCGATTCTCCTACGCGCTGCTGCTGGCGCCGATGCACGAGGATCTCGGCTGGAGCTATCTGACGGCCGGCGCCATGAACACGGTCAACGCCGGCGGATACCTGCTGGGCGCGCTGCTCGCGCCGCGCTGGCTGGCCCGCTTCGACGCTCGCGCGGCGCTGCTGGCCGGCAGCATCGGAGCCGCGATCACCCTGGCCGCGCACGGCGCGGTATCGAGCGACGCGGCGCTCTATCTGCTGCGCTTCGCCACGGGGGTCGCGAGCGCGGCGGCCTTCGTCTCCGGCGGACTGCTGGCGGCGCGGACCGCGGCGACGCGCCCGCAGGCCGCCGGCCTGATCCTCGGCATCTACTACGGCGGCACCGGCCTGGGCATCGTCGCATCGGCACTGCTGGTACCGCCCCTGGTCGCGCTGCCCACGATGCAGGGCTGGCGCTGGGCCTGGGTCGCGCTCGGTATCGCGGCGATCGCCAGCACCGCGCTGATCGCGGCCGGCACACGCGGGCTGCCGTCGGGACCGGCGCGCACGGACGGCCATTCGCCGTTCGAGTGGAGGCCCTTCCTGCCCGGCCTGGCCGCCTACTTCCTGTTCGGGCTCGGCTATATCGGCTACATGACCTTCGTGGTCACGCTGCTGCGCGAGCAGCAGATCGCGAACACCCAGATCGTGGTGTTCTTCATCCTCCTCGGCATGGGCGTGCTTGCCTCCTCCTGGCTGTGGGCGGGGCTGTTGCAGCGCTGCCGCGGCGGCGAGGCCCTCGCGCTGCTCAACGGGCTGCTGGCCGTGGCGACCGTGCTGCCGGTGTTCGCCTCGCATCCACTGGCGGTCCATGCGTCGGGCCTGCTGTTCGGCGCCGTGTTCCTCTCGGTGGTCGCGTCGACCACGGCCCTGGTCCGGCACAACCTGCCTGCCACGCTATGGCCCGGAGGCATCGCGGCCTTCACCATCGTCTTCGCGGCCGGACAGATCATCGGGCCCAGCGCGGTCGGCTGGATCGCCGACGGTCCGGGCGGACTGTCCCTCGGGCTGGCGTGCTCCGCGCTGGTGCTCGCCGCGGGCGCGGCCTGCGCCTGGCTCCAGAAGCCCCGTGCGGCGCCGTCGCGCTGACCGGCCCGCCCGGGGATTCCTAATCGGAGTGCGCGCGCGGATCGAGTTGCGCCGCCGCCGGAGAGCTCTCGTTCACGGGTACGAAGGGCTCGCGGTCGGCCACCGGCACCGGCGGCTCGATCCGCATCCGCCAGGCGCAGAACAACGCGAGCACCGCGCATAGAAAAGCCATCGTGATCGGGAACGAACCGGGACCGTACGCACGCATCATGATGCCCATCGCCATCGGTGCGACGATCGCACCGATGCCATGCACCAGCAGCAAGCCCTTGGTCGCCTCGAGCGAATCGCCGGCGGCGAAACGCTCCTGGGTCTGGGCCACCGACAGACCGTAGATCGCGAAGCCAGCCGCGCCGAAGCCGAAGGTGGCCATCGGCAGGTTCTGCGGCATCCTCTCGCCGATCGTCCAGACTCCGACCATGGCCAGGCCCGCCACGATCGCGATGGCGATCAGCACGATGCGCCGGTCGGTGCGACTCGACAGCCAGCCGATCGGTGTCTGGAAGACGGCGCCACCCAGCACCGCCGCCGCGATCGCTATCGCGACCTCGCTCGGGGCAGCGCCGACGCCCACCGCGTACACGGCCGCCAGGGACCAGAAGCCACCGGTCACCATGCCGGAAACGAGCCCGCCGGCGAAGCCGGTCGGTGAGGTCCGGTAGATCACGAGGACGCGCACGCTTGCCGATTCGACTCGCGCCGGTTCGACCACCGGGGTCAACGCGATGGGCACCAGGCCCAGGCAGAACAGGCCCGCGGCGATCGCGAAGAGCGTGACCTCCTCGATCGGGTAGAGGTCGACCAGCGCCTGGCCCGCTGCCATGCCGAGCATGTTCATCGTCATGTAGGCGGCGAGCACCCGGCCGCGCGCCGCGCCCGCATGGGTGCCGAGCCAGCTCTCGATCACCATGTAGATGCCGACGAGGCCGATGCCGTTGACCACGCGCAGCGCGAACCAGGGCACCGGTTGCACATAGAGCGCATAGGCGATCGATACGGCCGCGGTCAGGGCGGCGAAGGCGGCGAAGGCGCGTACGAAGCCCACCCGGCGAATGATCGGCGGGCAGATCCAGTAGCCCGCGACGAAGCCGACGAAATAGCCCGCCATGACGATGCCGGTCCGTGCCGAATCGAAAGCCTCGTAGGCGGCGCGCAGGCCGAGCGCGGTGCCGAGCAACCCCGAACCGGCAAGCAGGATGGCCATGCCGATCAGCAAGGTGGAAACCGAACGAATCATTCTCGGGGAATCGGGAACTCGGGTTGGCGACGACGGATCGGGACCTGCGCTGGGCGACCCCGATGCCGGGCCCGGATGACATTACACCATGCCTGTGAAGCCCGGTGCCTGCCCGCCGATGCGGCTGCCCACGGGCCCCGAGACGACCTCGATGCCGACGCCCACCTGGCGCCGAAGCTCATCGACATGGGAGATGATGCCGATGGTGCGCCCCTGGGCGCGCAGGTCGAGCAGGGCACGCATCGCGAGATCGAGCGCCTCGGAATCGAGACTCCCGAAACCCTCGTCGACGAAGAGGGTTTCCAGTCGGATCCCGCCGGCATGGGCTCCCACCACATCGGACAGGCCGAGCGCGAGAGCGAGCGCGGCGAGGAAGCCTTCGCCCCCCGAAAGCGTGCCGACCGCGCGGGGCCGGCCGGTATCGTCGTCGAACACCTCGATGTCCAGCCCCTGGGCGCTGCGCTTGTCGCCGACCTCCTCGCGCCGGCGCAGCCAGTAGCGGCCACGACTCATGGCACGCAGGCGCTGGCTCGCCTGGACGAGGACTTCGTCGAGCAGGGTCGCGAGCACATAGCGCTGGAAGGTGAGCCGACGCTCGTTGCGGCCGCCCGCGAGATCGGCAAGCCGGCCGACCCGGGCGAAATCGCGTTCGAGTCGGCTCGCCGCCGCGGCGGTCTCCGCAAGCCGCGCCGCCAGCCGGGTGTCTTCCTCGAGGCGCAGCTCCGCCCGCGTACGGGCGGCGACCAGCGCCTGCAGTTCGACGCGCAGCTGCGCCAGCGCCTGCTGCGCAGCCTCGGCGTCGGGACGTTCGCGCCCCGCGATGCCGGCCGCCGCGCGCGCCAGCCGCTCGCGGGCGCCGGCCATCGCCTGTTCATGGCCGGCCACGAGGCGATCGAGCCCGGCGAGTTCGGCCACCGGCAGCATCGCCTCGACGCAGGCTCGCTCATCGGCGAAGCCGGCAACGGCGCACTCATGCAGGAAACCTTGCTGCGCGGCATCGGATTCGCCGGTGGCGACGACCACGGCCCGCCGGGCCCCCTCGGCCGCAGCGGCCGCCACCGCCATCGCCTGGTTCGCCGCCCGCGCCGCCTCGTCGGCACGCCGCAGGCCGGTGTCATGATCCTCGATCGCCATGGCGAGCTGGTCGAGGCGGGCGCGCAGGCGCTGGGGATCGCGCCACGGCTCCGGGATGCGATCGAGGCGCTCGGCCAGCCGCGCCTGCGCTGCGGCCGCCGTCTCGCGGGCTTCCTGTTCGGTGAGTCCGAGCGCGTCGAGCTGGCCGCGCCCGGCGGCGATGGCATCGCGCAGCGTCGCGAGTCGTTCGCGCTGGACCGCGAGTTCGTCGGCGGCGCGCCGGGCGGCGGCGAGCTCCGCCTCGCATCCGGCGAGCCCGGCGGCCTGGGCCACGGTGTCGCCGCCCGCGACGGCCTGCTCGCGCTCCTCCACCCGGCTTCGGGCCACCGCCGCATCGGCCTGGGCGGTCGCGAGCATTCGCGCCGCTTCGGCATCGGCCTCCAGGGACTGTTGCAGCGCCTCCGCGGCCTGTTCGAAGCGGTCGTCGGCGCCATCGCCGCCCGCCGGCATCGAGGCCGGGGCGGGATGCGAAGCGCTGCCGCAGACCGGGCAGGGATCGCCTTCGGCAAGGGTCGCGGCCAGCGCGCCGGCGCGCGCCCCACGCCATGCGGCGAAGGCTCGTTCATGGGCATCGCGCGCCGCCAGCAGGGTCGCGGCGGCGCGTTCGCGCGCCGCCCTCGCCTGCCCGCTGCGCTGGGCCGCTGCGCCGGCGTCGGCGCGGGCCCGCGCCAGCGAAGCCATGGCGTCCGCCGCCAGGCGGGCGTGCTCGACGGCGGCCCGGCAGGCATCGACCCGGGCGGCCTGCGCGGCCAGGGCCTCGACCCGGCCGGCCAGGGCCGTTGCAGTGGCTTCGTCCGCGGCGAACCGGGTCGCCCGGACCTCGCGCGCCCTGGCCGCCTCGGCCAGGGCCGCCGTCGCCGCCCCTGCCCGCCGCCGCGCCGCGTCGAGGTCGTCCTGCTCCTTGGCGATCGCCATCAGACCACGTCGTTCCTCGCGCTGGCGATCGACGCCGGCTTCCTCGGCACGCCGACGCCGCCATTCGTCCTGGCAACGCTCGCGAGTCGCGGCGGCGCTGGCGGATGCCGCTTCGCAGCCTTCGAGCTCGGTACCGGCCGCGGCCAGCCGCGCCCGGGCATCGACGAGCCGCTGGTAGCTCGCCGCCGCGCCGGCGGCCCGGCGGGCGGCATCGCGCCGCTCGCGGATCGACCGGGTCCGGGCGCCATCGGCCATCAGGGCTTCGAGCGCTTCGGCGGACGCGGCATGTTCATCGAAGCGGGCGGCCAGGGCGCGGGCCGCCTCGAGCGCCGCCAGCGCCGCGGCCTCGCGCTGCGCGAGTCGCTCATGCTGCAGCGACAGTCCGGCCAGCGCCTCGCGGGCTTCATCGATCGCGACGGCCAGCGTTGCGGCGGTATCGAGGCCGCGCTGGGCGAGCAGGGTCGCCGATACCTCGGTGGCGCGTGCGTACTGCTCGCGCAGCACCGCGGCCTGCCGGGCGAGATCCTCCTGCAGGCGACGATGAACGCCGGTCGCGAACAGCGTCTCGAGGATCTGCTCGCGTCGGTTCGAGTCGGCCGTGAGCACCTCGCGGAAACGTCCTTGCGGCAGGAGCACGACCTGGCGGAACTGCTCGAGATCGAGGCCCACGAGCCGGCGCACTTCACGATCGACATCGGCGGGCCGCGCGGCGAGCGCGTGCCAGGAGCCGTTGCGCCAGTGCGAGAGCTCGGCGCGGGCGGGCTCGGTGGCGAAGCCGCTCCTGGCCCGGCGGCTCGGGCGCTGCTGCTCGGGGGAGCGACGGACCCGATAGCGCCCGGCGCCGAGAATGAATTCGAAGGCGACCTCGGTGGGCTGGTCGACGGGCGCATGATGACTGCGCATCTGCACCGCCCGCCGCTCCCCGCCGGCGCTGTCGCCATAGAGCGCCACGCAGATCGCATCGAGGATGCTCGACTTGCCGGCGCCGGTGGGACCGTGGATGAGAAACAGGGGATCGTCGCCGAGCAGGGTGAAATCCACCTTCTCGCAGCCGGCGAAGGGCCCGAAGGCCTGCATCGTGAGCGCGACCGGTTTCATGGCTCCGCCTCGCGCTCCTCCCGCTCGAGGGCGGCGATCCGTTCGGCGACGAAAGCGCGGTCGGATTCGTCCAGGGGTTCGCCGGCCAGATCGGCGACGAAGCTGCCGAAAAGATCGATGAGCTCGATGCGGGCATGCCGTGTCGCCGCCGCCGGCCCGCCCGCCGCGACGACCAGCGGACGCTCGATCGCGAGCGCGTTCGGATGGACGGCGCGCAGGCGGGGCATGGCATCGAGCAGCGCACCGGTATCGGTGAGGCGGCAGAGGAGATAGTCGTCGCGACGAGGATCCTGCGGGGCCGCCGCGAGCAGCTCGGCGAGCCGCCCTTCGATGATGCGCAGGTCGCGCGGCGCCGGCAGCGGCAGGGATTCGGCCCGGACCGCCCCGGCGCCATCGAGCTCGACGAGCGTCGCGCCCTTGATGTGCGAGGCCTCCGAGAACGAGTACTTCATGAGCGAGCCGGCGTAGCGGATCGCCTCGCGACCGACCCGCTGCGGCCGATGCAGGTGGCCCAGGGCGACGTAATGGGCATCGTCGAACACCGCCGCCGGGACGCTGGCGGCGGTGCCCACCACCAGCGGGCGCTCGGATTCGCTGTCGATCCCGCCGGCGACGAAGGCATGCGCCATCACGACCAGGCGGCGGGCCGGGTCGCGGACCCGCCGTACCGCCGCCATCTGCGCGGCCAGCACCGCCGCATGGTCGGGGATGTCGGCATCGGCCCCGAGGACGTTGCGCATCATCGGCGGCTCCGCATAGGGCAGCGCGAAGATCTCGACCTCGCCGGCGGCATCGGCAAGCACCGAGGCGCCCGGCGTGGCGACCGGCACCGCTTCGACCCGCAGGCCGGCGCCCGCCATCAGGCGGGCGCCGAAGGACAGGCGGTCGGGGCCGTCGTGGTTGCCGGCGATCAGGAACACCGGCGTGCGCAGGTCGGCGACGATCCGGGTCAGGGTTTCGTCGAGCAGGCGCACCGCATCGGCCGGCGGAATCGAGCGGTCGTAGATGTCGCCGGCGACCAGCACCGCATCGGGCCGCGTGTCGCGCACCATCCGGACCAGCTCGTCGAGCACCGCGGCCTGGTCGTCGAGCAGCGATCGGCCGTGGAAGACCCGGCCGAGGTGCCAGTCGGCGGTATGCAGCAGGCGCAAGTCGAAACCTCGAGGATGGCGATGGAAAGGAAGCGGGAGGCACCGAGTCTGCCATGCGCCGGGCTCAGGGTCCGAGCCCGGCCGCGCGGGCGCCGTTGCCGCGGGCGCCGTTCCTTTCAGAGAAAGCGATCGAGCAGGCGCCGGCTGCCGGCATCGAGGCGGTCGATGTCGTCGACCCGGAACTGGATGCCATGGCGATCGGCGATCAGCAAGGACCGGCGCCCGAGGCGGCGGATGTCCTCCTCCGCGCGCAGGGTCAGGCTCGCCTCGCCCCTGTCGGTCACCAGCTGCCATTCGCTGGGGGTCACGAATGTCGAGACCGAGAGGATCCGCTCGATCCGGGGCATGATCTCGCGCTCGGCCAGCGCGGTCGCCAGCACGTCCCGCGAGGCCGGATCGAGCTGCGCCGGCGTTTCGATCCAGCAGACTTCCCGGCCATCGCGACCGACCAGGGAAACGCCTTCGTCCGGCGCCGTGAGCGGAAACGCCCGGATCGCGGTGACATCGTCCAGCACCGAGCCATCGGCCCGGCGCAGGCTGAGCCGGCCATGGGCATCGAAGGCCAGGGTGACGGCGCCCCCGTGCGCATCGGGCGAACCGCCGTTCATGATGCCGTCTTCCCGGACGCTGGCGCGGGGAGCTGCTCGGTGGCCGGCGCGAACTGGGCCGCGGCCAGCCGGGCCTGCGCTTCATGGAGCCGGAAATAGGCGCCGCGCGCCGCCAGCAGGTCCTCGTGCCGCCCTTCCTCGACAACCCGCCCGCGGTCGAGCACCACCAGGCGATCGGCCTGGCGCAGCGTCGAGAGCCGGTGGGCGATCGCGATCGTGGTGCGGCCCCGAACGAGGTTGTCCAGTGCGCGCTGGATTTCCTGCTCGGTCTCGGTGTCCACCGATGCGGTCGCCTCGTCGAGGATCAGGATCCGCGGATCGATGAGCAGCGCCCGGGCGATCGCGATCCGCTGGCGCTCGCCCCCGGACAGCGACTGGCCACGTTCGCCCACCAGGGAGTCGTAGCCCTGGGGCAGGCGCAGGATGAAGTCGTGCGCATGGGCCGCCCGCGCGGCGGCGACGATCTCGGCCCGGGTGGCGCCCGGCCGCCCGTAGGCGATGTTCTCCGCCACGGTTCCGAAGAACAGGAACGACTCTTGCAGGACGAGGCCGATATGCCGCCGATAATCCGCGACGCCGAGGTCCCGAATATCCGTGCCGTCGAGCCGGACCACCCCCGTCACAGGGTCCTGAAAGCGCAGGATCAGGTTCACCAGCGTGCTCTTGCCCGAACCGCTGTGACCGACCAGCCCGATCATCTCCCCGGGTTCGACCCGCAGGTCGATGTCGTGGAGCACCAGCCTGTTGCCATAGCGAAAGCCCACGCCCTGCAGCTCGATGCGGCCGTCGACCCGGGCGAGCGGCCTGGGATCGGCCGGCTCGGGGACGCTCGAGACATGGTCGAGAATATCGAAGATGCGCTTGGCGCCGGCGGCCGCCTTCTGGGTCACCGAGACGATCCGGCTCATGCTGTCGAGCCGAGTGTAGAAGCGACCGATGTAGGCGAGAAATGCGGTCAGCACCCCCACGCTGATGCGGTCGTGGGCGATCTGCCAGATTCCGAAGCCCCAGACCACGAGCAGCCCGATCTCGGTGAGCAGGGTGACGGTCGGCGCGAACAGCGACCACGTCCGGTTGAGCCGGTCGTTGACCTGCAGGTTGTGCTGGTTGGCGGCCCGGAAGCGCCCCGATTCATGCGCTTCCTGGGCGAAGGCCTTGACCACCCGCACGCCGGGAATGGTATCGGCGAGCACGCTGGTGACTTCGGCCCAGACCCGGTCGATCTTCTCGAAACCGGTGCGCAGGCGTTCGCGCACCAGGTGGATGAGCCAGACGATGAAGGGCAGCGGCAACAGGGTGGCCAGCGCCAGCGACGGATCGATCGACATCAGGATGACCGCGGTCATGAGGATCATGAGCACGTCGGTGGCGAAATCCAGCAGATGCAGCGAAAGGAAAACATTGATCCGGTCGGTTTCGGAACCGATCCGGGCGATCAGGTCGCCGGTGCGCTTGCCGCCGAAGAAATCGACCGACAGCGAGAGCAGGTGGTCGTAGGCCGCCTGGCGCAGGTCGACGCCGATCCGTTCGCTCACCAGCGCCAGGATGTAGGTACGGGCCCAGCCCAGGCCCCAGGCAAGAAGTGCCGCCGCCAGCAGGCCACCGAGGTACATGCCGACGAGCCCGGGATCGATCGGCTGGCCGTTCTGGAACGGGATCAGCACATCGTCCATCAGCGGCATCGTCAGGTAGGGCGGCACCAGGGTGGCGGCGGTCGAGGCCAGGGTCAGGACGAAGCCGATGGCGAGCGAACCGCGGTAGGGCCGGGCGAAACGCCAGAGACGGAACAGGGTCCAGGTCGCCGGCGCGGTGTCCTGGGTCGGCTCCGTGGCATCGCAGGCCGGGCACGGCGCGCCGGGGTAGGCAAGGCTCGCGCCACAGTCGGCGCACCGCGGACCCGGCTCGGGCTCGTGCTCGATACCGGCAAGCTGGCGGCGGGCAAGCTCGGTGAATTCGGCCGCCTGCTCCTGGCGGCGCATCAGGTAGCGCCAGCGGCCGATGCGCGCGTCGGGCGCATGCAGCTCGAGCGTCCCGACCCCGCCATGGTCGGACAGGCGCAGGCGCAGTTCGGGTCCGAGTTCGATCTCGCTCCACTGGCCGGCCGCATCGCCGCGGGCGAGGAACCGGCGATCGGTCAGCACCAGGCGGCCCGGGGCGAAGCGCCCGGCCGGATCGAAATCGGTCTCGAGCAGCCCCAGCACCCGTTCGCCGGAGGCGAGCGGCGGCTCGATCGAAGGTCGGTCGTCCAGAATCACAATCTCCGTCGGGAGCTCGCGGCGAGGTCGGGTGGGAGGCGGAAATGCCGGAACGCCGCTTCCTGCAGCTTTTCCGCCACTGCGGTAAGCTGTGCCCGATCCGCGAGATTACCCCAGCCAAAGCCAAATGCCGAAGCGGCCCACCCGGGCCCCACCCGAGCTGACGGCGCCTTTTCCTTACACCGGACTGAACCGAGACGCGCCGACGGCTGGGGCGTGCGCTCGCGTCCGGACAAGGCCAAGAAAATGAAACTGCCCCCACGCTCACGTCGTTCGCTTCGACCGGCAGGGCGCCATTGACATGAACAAGACGATAGAGATCGTGAGCATCCGCCATGTGCGCGGCCCCAACATGTGGACCTACTGGTCCGTGCTCGAGGCGATCGTCGACATCCACGATCTCGAGGATTTTCCATCGAACCTGATCGACGGCCTGCCCGAGCGGCTCTCGGCCTGGGTGCCGACGCTCGTCGAGCATCGCTGCAGCATCGGCGAGCGCGGCGGCTTCCTCCAGCGCCTGCGCGACGGCACCTGGCCCGGCCACATCCTCGAGCACCTGAGCCTCGAGCTTCTCGAACTGGCCGGCGTAGCCGCCGGTTTCGGCCGGGCCCGGGAAACCTCGCGGCGCGGTGTCTACAAGGTGGTGATCGGATCGGCGCCGCCAGCGGTCGCCGAGGCCGCCCTGCGGGAAGCGCGCGAGCTCCTGATGGCCGCCATCGAGGACCGCCCCTTCGATGTCGACGAAGCGGTCGAGCGGCTGCGGCAGCTCGCCGACCGACACTGCCTCGGGCCGAGCACGGCCTGCATCGTCGATGCCGCCGTCGCCCGCCGCATCCCGACGATCCGGATGAACGACGGCAACCTGGTGCAGATCGGCCACGGCGCGAACCAGCGCCGGATCTGGACCGCCGAGACCGACCGGACCAGCGCCATCGCCGAAACCATCTCCCGTGACAAGGACCTCAGCAAGCGGCTGCTGGCGAGCTGCGGGGTTCCGGTGCCCGAGGGCCGGCTCGTCAGCGATGTCGGCGAAGCCTGGGAAGCGGCCGAAGCGATCGGCCTGCCGGTGGTGGTCAAGCCGGTCGACGGCAACCACGGCCGGGGCGTGTTCACCTGCCTGGACAAGCGCGACGAGATCGAAGCCGCCTGGCGGGTCGCGGCCGAGGAAGGCAGTGGCGTCATCATCGAGCGCTTCGTACCGGGCAACGAGCACCGCCTGCTGGTGGTGGGAGACCGGGTCGTGGCTGCCGCCCGCGGCGAGACCGCCAGCGTCGTCGGCGATGGCCGCGGCACGGTGCTCGAGCTGATCGCGGCGCAGCTCAATTCGGATCCGCGCCGTGGCCACACCGAGAATCATCCCCTCAACCCGGTCGGTATCGATTCGCCCGCCCGGCTCGAACTCCTGCGCCAGGGGCTCGCTCCCGAATCGGTGCCCGCCGCCGGGCGCGAGGTCCTGATCCAGCGCAACGGCAACGTCGCCTTCGATGTCACCGACCGGATCCATCCGGAGGTCGCACGGGTGGCGGCACTCGCCGCCCGCGTGATCGGGCTGGACATCGCCGGCATCGACCTGGTCGTCGCCGACATCGGCAAACCACTCGCCGAGCAGGCCGGCGCGATCGTCGAAGTCAACGCGGGCCCGGGCCTGCTGATGCACCTGCGCCCGGCCGAAGGCACGCCGCGCCCGGTCGGCGAGGCCATCGTCGAACACCTGTTCGCC
>Ga0172382_10011089_pt1 | contig 11960 bp, 12 predicted proteins | sample Leawel138RmetaG_FD_122245 | JGI IMG/M metagenome (GOLD analysis project Ga0172382, IMG submission 122245) | Leachate microbial communities from a municipal landfill in Southern Ontario, Canada - Leachate well 138R metaG | ecosystem: Engineered > Solid waste > Landfill > Unclassified | place...
CTGGTGGCGATGGCAGAGGGGTCACACCTGTTCCCATCTCGAACACAGAAGTTAAGCCCTCTAGCGCCGATGGTACTGCACTGGTGACGGTGTGGGAGAGTAGGACACTGCCAGGTTTTAATTGAAAGTCCCAGTTAGCAATAGCTGGGACTTTTTTCGTTGTCAGCACACAAGTGTGGGAGGACCTCGGGACCCGCCGGAGGCGGGTACCCCCCTCGGAGCACTTCGTTTGAGGACACTGCCAGGTTTTAATTGAAAGTCCCAGACTACGGACTTCGTCCTTCGTAGCACCGCGTCACGTTTTGAAGACGCGGCTTATAGCAATAGCTGGGACTTTTTTCGTTGTAAGCACAAGTGTGGGAGGACCTCGGGACCCGCCTGGCCATGCCCCCGCACCGCGCTGCATCATGATGCAACGCCACGCTGAATCCATCGCCCGCCTGGCCATGCCCCCGCACCGCTTGACAGAGCCTTCACCGAAAGCTAGGATTTGGCTAGATTGGCTAGCTTCAAGAGGTGTTCTATTGCAGTGGCGTTTGGCGGATGCGAAAAATCGATTTAGTGAACTGGTGACTCTCGCAATGACAGAGGGTCCGCAGTTTGTGCGGAGACGAAACGATTCCGTCGTTGTAATCTCGTTGTCGGAGTATCGGAGGATGACCGGTGAGACTCCGTCGTTCAAAGATTTTCTTCTAGCCCCTGGGCCGTCACTGGAAGGATTGGACCTAACCAGAGATTCCTCTCCCTGTCGTGATGTGGAACTATGAGGTTTCTGCTAGATACTTGTGTCCTTTCTGAACTTCGAAAGCCTGATTGTCACCCTAAGGTTCGTGAAGCGATTCGCTCTAAGGCTTCAGAAGATCTATTCTTGAGCGTGATCTCCATTGGTGAGATTGCCAAGGGTATCGAACTGCTCGACCCGGGACGGCGCCGGAGCCAGTTGAAAGAGTGGCTGGAAGTCTTGAAATCGAGCTATGGTAGCCGGGTCTTGCTGATCGACCAGGAGATATCTCATCTTTGGGGTGAACTGAGCGCTCATGCTCAAAAACGTGGTCGGAAAGTTTCGGTAGCCGACGGCCTTCTTGGAGCGACCGCACTCTGCCATGGCCTTCGCGTCATGACCAGAAACGTGGACGATTTTGAACCCACGGGTGCGCAACTCGTCAACCCCTGGCTATAATAGCTATTTTTGCCGTTTCTAGCTTGCCTTGCACTTGGGAAGGGGCTAATCGGCATTAGCCTTCCAGTGTCGCTCTTTTGGCCTTTTGATCTTGCCAGAATCTAAAACCCCCTATCTTTCGAGCGAGTCCTCGATTTCGATTCGCGGTGCTCCCCAGGCAAAGATACCGGCGATCAGAATGGAGAGAGTCACCCCCCAGAAGACCAGGTGCAACGATTGAGCCAGCCCTTCCTGAAGAAGTCGCAAAAGTGCGGGGTCCATGGTGCTGCCTTCACCTACAAGTTCGCGAACACTCTCCATACTGATCTGGTCAGCTAGCCCTTGCTCTTGGATGTAAGCGGCCATCCGATGGTTCAAAACGGCCCCCAAAAAGGCTGTACCGAGCGAGTTGCCCAGGTTTCGCATCAGCATGTTGCCAGAGGTGGCAACGCCTCGCTTGTCCCAGCCGACCGAATTTTGAATCATCACCAGAAAACAGGTGTTGAGGACCCCAAACCCTCCGCCCACCAGAAAGCAGCCGAAACCCACCCACCATGGACCGCGGGAGCAGTTGATGGCCACGACCAGCGAGCCGGCTAGGCAGAGTAGACTGCCGGCACGCACCAGGACCGGTAGAGGCATGCGCAGGAGCAGGTGGCCTGAAGTGACCGCCGCGATTGGCCACCCGATCGACATCGCAGAGACGGTAAAGCCTGCGATCATTGGAGAGTAGCCCAGGACCCCCTGGACGTAGGTCGGCATAAAGCCGATCAGCCCGAGCATGGCGACCCCCACCATCAGGACGGTCAGATTGCCACGCCAGACCAGCGGGTTGGACCAAAGCTCTAGATGGATCACCGGGTCCTCGGCCCGTTGTTCCTGCAGCACGAAGAGCACCCCGCAGATGACAGAAAGTAGCATGAGTCCCAGGTGGGCTAGCGACAGAGCAAGCATCAGGCAGGATAAGCTGACCAGCAGCAGTCCCGCACCGAGAAGGTCCAAGCTGCGTGAGCGAGGGACGACCTGCTCTTGCAAAGAGAACCACATCAAGGTGATGGCGACCAGTCCGACCGGCAGGTTGAGCCAGAAGATCCAGCGCCAGCTGGCGTGCTCGACGATCAGCCCTCCGGCCAGCGGCCCCAGGATCGAAGAGACACCCCAGACGCTCGACATCCAGGCTTGAACTCTAGGGCGCTCGGCCAATGAATAGAGATCGCCTGCCAGGGTGACGCCGATCGGAACGACCGCACCGGCTCCCAGCCCCTGCAGAAAACGAAAGGCCACCAGAGCCGGCATGGAAGGGGCGAGCGCACAGCAGATCGAGCCGGCAACGAAGGTCCCGACGCCCGTAACGAAGACTGGTCGGCGGCCGAAGATGTCGGCGAGTTTGCCGAAGATCGGGGTGGTGACTGCCTGCATTAGAAGATACGAAGAGAAGACCCAGCCGTAGTAGCTGAATCCGCCCAGGTCGTCGGCGATATTCGGCATAGCGGTGGCAATGATCGTAGCCTCGATGGCGGCGAGCAGCATTGCGAGCATCACCGCCACCATCACCAGAGTGCGGTTGGTGGTAGGTGTTGCAGGGGGAGGAGAGGAGGCTTGAGCAGACATTTCAGAGTTGGGTCAAATCTCCCACATCGTGATGCAACAATCAAGGAGCAATAAGCATCAGGCCTTGTGGCCTTGAATTATTTTTTGCGGGGTTAAACAAAGGCGGGTCAGGAGCAGCCGGCTTCTCGAATCGTCCGGGAGTTCCGGAACAGTCTGCGAGGGCGGTAACAAACACCGGTAGAGGTCGACGCCCTCTTATGCCTCCTACTGGGCCTGAGCAGCCCGCCACTCGGCGGCGTTTTCTACGAGCCCGTCGTAGAGACCCTGATAGCGCGCATCGCTGTATCGTAGCGCCTCGGGATGAAACTGATAGCCTTGCTGGTGAGGCGCTCCCTTGACCTGAAACCCTTCCACCATTCCGTCGAGCCCCCAGGCCGTTACCTCCAAGTGCGGGCTAAGGTCTTTGATCCCCTGATGATGAATCGTGTTGACCGATTCTAGATTGCCGACCAGAGATTGCAGTTGGGAGCCCGGCTCGGTGACGATAAGTTGAACGCCGTGATGGCGTGCGGTAAAGTCATGGCGAGTGGCTTCGGGTCGATGGTCCACTCGCGCCGAGGTCTCGAAGCCCTGGCGACCGTTCCACTCGGTGGGGATGTCCTGGATCAGGCTGCCACCCAGAGCCACGTTGGTGATTTGAAAGCCTCGGCAATGTCCGAGCAGGGGTTTTCCGCTGTTGACGGCATCGCGGATCAGCCCGATTTCGAGCTGGTCGAAGGCGCGGTCAGGCTCCTTCGGATCCATCCCAGGCCCGATCGTTTCACCGTAATTCTCGGGATGGACATCGATCCCGCCGGGGATAGCAAGGGCGTCGTATTCTTTGGCGGGAGCATCGACGTAAGTCAGCTTAGGTAGTCCGCCGGCATCCATCACCGCATCGGCGATCTCGAGCACGGGGTCCTCCTCCTTGACTGGCCGCCAAGAGCGTTCGGTGGAGATCAAGACGACGGCCTTATGCTCCCCCTGGGTGCGTTCACTCCACATCTTTTCTAAACTATCAGCAACCTCGTCGATGCTCGCCAAGGGGGAGAATTGGACACGAGGATGCGGCGAGGCAGGGTCGCTCCAGCAAGCTCGAGGGGTAGGTTGTGAGACTTTCATGTCGATAGATTATGGGGCGGTTCTTAAAAAAAACCGAAATGTGCCGGCCATCAAAATAGCGCCGTGTCAGTGGCTGCTAACTATCCCCACCACGCGGTCGAAGATTACTGCGTTTGTCATTGACAGTGTTTTTAAGGGATAGTAATTTGTCCCTATGGCTCCTATGAGTGATGATATCCGGTGGACCGTCGAAGAGTTGGTGGAACTTTCCGCTCGTCTCTTGCCCGAGGATAAGGGGAGTTCCAAGCGGGTGCGCTGGAATCCCAATCCCCGGCTGATCCGTTATTACACGACGCTGGGGCTCTTGGACCGAGCCTTCGGTGTTCGGGGTCGGGCCGTTCATTACGGGTCGCGCCATTTGCTGCAACTTCTGAGTGTCAAAGCTCTGCAGGCCCAAGGCCATGCCCTACAAGAGATCCAAGAGCGCCTTTATGGACAGCCGAACCAAGTTTTGCAAGAGCTCTCCGGTTTGCCCGACGACTGGTTCGAGCAAGCTTTACAAAGGCAGGCGGAATCCACCACCGACTCCACCAGGTCGAGGTTCTGGAAACAGCCTCCTAACTTCCAGGCCTCTAGTACCGGGGCCGAGGACTCCAACGCTGCCCTCCCTCTTCAAGGGATCGAGCTGGCTACCGGTATGACACTTTTGCTCGACCGCCGTATCTATCCCCAGGTCGACACTGTCAGGCTGCGCCAAGTCGCCCTCACTTTGTTGGAAGCTCTGGAATCTCCAACGGATAGCAGCCGAACTCCAGGCCCTCGATGATTGAAGAGGAGCCGGATTTCGGCGAAACGATGCCCGCTTTCGGAGGGGCCGGCACGCCCCGCGGCTATCTGCCTTTGAGGGCGATGTCGGTACGCGGAAAGATCACGGGCCTTCTCCATTCGACGAAGGTCGAGCAGAGCTTCTTCAATAGCTACGATACACCGTTAGAGGTGACCTATATCTTTCCCCTGCCTTCCCGAGCCGCGGTGGTGTCGTATACTATGAAGATCGGTAAGCGGACCCTTCGAGGCAAGCTGCAAGAGCGCCGGAAAGCTCGGGAGTGTTACGAGCAGGCCCTGGAGAAGGGGCAGACCGCCTCTGTGGCTGAGCAGGAGCGCCCCGATGTTTTCACTGTCCGGGTGGGCAACCTGGCTCCCGGGGAGTCTCTATCGGTGGAGCTTCAAATGGAAGGTCCTCTGGCTCTGGAAGGGCTGCAAGCCTGTTTTCGGTTTCCTTTGGTGGTAAGCGAGCGTTACATCCCAGGGCAGCTTTGCAGTGGTCCCCAGAGCGGAGTCGGGAATTGCCCGGACACCGTGATTGTGCCTGACGCCAGCCGCCTGAGCCCCCCGGTTTTGTTGCCGGGCATGCCGAATCCCATCGAGCTTCATGTCGAGTTCGAGATCGACCCGGCCGGGCTTGTGCTCTCGGGAGTGGAGTCCACTCTACATCAGGTGGAGATCAGCCGAAGTGAGCAGGGAGGCTACCACCTGCTGGGACCGGCAGAGCGCTTGAATCGAGACTTTGTTCTGCGTCTTTCTCTGGACGGTAGCAAGTTGCGCTCATCGCTTTGGGTTCATCCGGATCCTGACGGGGCGAGCTTTCTTCTGGCGGTGGTCCCCCCGGCAGATTCCGAGCCTCGGAGCGGGCGGGACGTGGTGATTTTGCTGGATCGTTCCTGGTCGATGAGGGGCTGGAGCCTGGTCGCCGCCCGCAATACCGCGGCCATGGTCATAGAGAGCCTGCTGCCGGAAGACCGCTTTGCTATCGTCTCCTTTGCTTTTGCTCAAGAAACGGAGCTTTTTCGGCCGACCCTGCTCGTGGCCGACGATGCCAACAAAGCGGCGGCCAAAGACTACCTGCGCACGGTCGAGGTACGGTACGGGACAGAGACCTTCCAGGCTTTCCTACTTGCCACTCAGCACTATTTGCAGGAGCCGGACCGAGAACAGACCATGATTCTGCTCACCGATGGAGAGGTGGGAGATCATGATCGCCTGGTGGCTTGGGCCAGGGAGTATCACGAGGTGTGTCTGCATGTTCTGGGTATCGGTGAGGCCGCAAACCATGGCCTTCTCGAACGTCTGGCGAGCCAGAGCTCAGGCGTGTACCTGTCGGTCGAGAACGGCCTTCCGGATAGGCTCGGACCGGCTCTGACTCAGCTGCGCCATGCCGTGACAGGCCCGGTCTTGCGAGAGGTCCAACTGCAGCCTGGTCCGATCTTCGGGGCCTCTCCTGAACACTGGGACGTCTTTCCGGGGCTGCCCGCCCTCTTCCACGGGCGTCTCAAGGCGCTGCCGAGCGAAACGGTGGAGTTGGTGGCTAGCTTGCCCGACGGGCGAGAGCATCGGGAAACGCTCCTCCCGATTCTTACCGACGCTTCGGCTGTCCACCGTGCCTGGGCCCGAGCCCACCTACTGGACCTCGAAGACCGGTGGGCTTCATACCCGGTGGGAATCGCCGATCTAGCCATAACGCTCGAGAGCGATAAGACCCTTTCCGGCCGCCTCGGACGAGGGGCATCGCGGGGTGGCGACTGGAGCCGTGACTGGATGGAGCGCGCGCACGACTTTTGGAAGCGCAAAGGCTGGCCGATGGTGGGACTGGCCTTGACCGCTCCCGTCTTGCCCATCGTGCTCGCCTTGGAGGGGACCTCCAAGATGGCCTACGGACCTCCAGCGGAGTTCTGTATGGATGAGAGTTCTCAGGAGGAAAGGGAGGAGGAGAGAACTCGGCTACAGAGCTTGGCCCGAAGCTTTGAAGCTAGAGCAAGAGATCGAGGAGTTCTCCTTGCGCCACGGGGTTCTCTGCCGCTTCACCGCTTTTGTCTCCGTGGACGAGAAAGCCAGGGTTCTCCAGGCCCCCTTGCACCGAGTCGTGCAACCGGTCGAGTCGCCCTCCTCGGGTAAGCGGCCCGAGTCGGTTGTCTATTGCAGGTTGCCGTCCGACAAGATCGCGGTGTTTTTCGGCCGAGACTTGCTGCCTTTGCTCGACCCTTCCGGGGACCCCTCTCTCCTCGATAGCGTCGCCCAGATGAGGGAGCACCTGGCCGCTGAGTTGGGATTTCTGTGTCCAGGCGTTCGCTTCCGGGATACCGAGGTCGAGCCGAGCCACGGGTATAGAATCGAAGTCCAGGAATCGGCGGTGGCCGAAGGCGTGGTCTATCTTGACCGACTGCTGGCCCTGGGCAGCCCGGAGCAGCTCGCGCTCCTCGACGGCCTAGCCTGTACCGACCCGACCTACGGAGTGCCTTGCCTCTGGATCGCACGCGATCTTCAGGAAGAGGCCGAAGGCTTAGGTTGCCTGCTGGTCGAGCCGATCGGGGTGATCCTTACCCACCTGACCGAGGTCATCAGAAGTCACGCTGCTGAACTTTTGGGGCGAGGGGAAGTGGATGTCTTGCTCGACACTGTCAAGAAAAACAAAACCCTTGGAGGACTCGTCAAGCAGCTGATCCCCGACCCTTTGCCTGTCTATGAAGTCCAAGAAGTTTTTCGCAACCTGCTCAAAGAGCGAGTCTCCCTCCGCGATATGGCCTCCATCCTGGAAGCCCTGATTGAAAAAGCACCTCTGACTAAGGACCCCGAGAGATTGACGGAATTCGTCCGCGCGGCTCTGTCGGATTCCATCTGCCAAGAATACCTGGACAACCAGGGTGCCATCAACGCGCTCGTTCTGGAGCCTGATGTCGAGCAGAGCATAGAAACCCTCCTACGAAAATTTCTTCCCATCCCTTCCGAAATGGGCCGGGAGATTCTGCAGACCCTCTCGGAGCAGGTCGAGACTCTCTCCCAGCAAGGGATCCAGCCGATCTTGCTCAGCTCTGCACCGGCTCGCCCCGTTCTGCGCAAATTGACCGAGCCTTCCTTGCCGAATCTGGTGGTCTTAAGCCGCAGCGAGATCCCACCGGAGATCGTCGTCAACTGTATATTTCGTTAAACCCACGTTCTAGCCGGCCCGCACCAGCTCGCCACTATCAGCGATTCTTCCGGTGTCCTGGCTTACCGATGGAGAGAAAGGCCCGAAGTTTCCCTTTGACTTGAATTACTTGCGCTCACCGATCTGCTGCCTCCACATGGCATAGTAGAGGCCTTTCAGGTCTAGCAAATGTTGGTGAGATCCGCTTTCCACGATCTGTCCGCGCTCCAGCACGTGGATGGTATCGGCGTGCATGATGGTGGAGAGGCGGTGGGCGATGAGGATAGTGATCTGCTCGCGGAAGGCCGAGATCTCTCTCACCGTGCTGGTGATCTCTTCCTCGGTTAACGAATCCAGGGCAGAAGTGGCCTCATCAAAGATTAACAAACGCGGGTTCCGCACCAGGGAGCGGGCGATGGAGAGACGCTGTTTCTCTCCCCCCGACATCTTCATTCCGCCCTCGCCAATGGGGGTGCCGAGACCCTCCCCGGTGCGCTCTAGCAGGTTCAGACAGGAGGCTTTATCCATGGCCGCAATGGCCTCTTCATCGGTAGCGTCAGGCTTCACAAACAAGAGGTTGTCGCGGATGGTACCGGAGAAGAGATTGGTCTCCTGGGTTACGAAGCCTAGCTGACGACGGGCTTCGTTGAGCCAAATGTCGGTCCCGGGATGATTGTTGTACAAGACTTGCCCTTCCACCGGGAGATAGAGACCGACAAGGTTGGTCACATACTCTTGCAGCGTTTTTGCCAGGCGCGAGAGCACCGCCAAAATTACTGCCAGCAACAGCAAGTTCAAGGCCCCCTCTACTCGTTGCTCAGCACTCAGGGTGAAGGGAGGGGTGGCGTAACGGTCTACGATCCAGCCAAAGACGACGGGATCAAAAAGGGCTAAAACCCGGCTCGCTGCCGCCAGTCCGAGGGAAAACAAAACCAGCCCACGCTGAGGCCGGAGGTATCGCAAAAGTATACGCATTTTAGGAAGGAACTTCTCCAATATTTACCAATGTTGTGGCAGAATTGTAATTTTTGACACAACAGGAGTTTGGTAAGATGGCATTCTTCAGAAAACGGGGGAACTCCGTCTCCTTGCTGCACGGGGTACGACACGAAGAGTTCGGAGTTCGACACATCAAGCTGCACACATTTTCCGGATTGGAACAACTGCGTGCGGCGCTCGAAGAGGGAGCCTGGCAGCGGCTTCAGGTGCAGGTTGAACAGATGCATCCAGAACTGATGCTCAACTGGAACAAACTCCGTGAGCAGGCAACGGAACTCTGTTCGGCCCCCGAACGCAGGCCTAATCTGCAAGAGAGGATTGAAGCTACCCACAAAGCAGCCCGTAAACTGATTGACTCTCTGTCCGGATTGCCTGAGCCGCAAGACCTGTTTCTGAAGGCTGTGGGACCGCAGTTGGCCGATGTGGCCCGAGTGGTCTTACTCCGCTACAATAAACTGGGCCAGATGGAAGAGACCACGATGAAGTCGATTCTTTGCAACCTGCTGCCAGACCCTGAAAGTACCGAGATGCTTGTCGATCAGGGGCGTGAGGCTTTCGAGTGTGGCCGAGTGGCGGCAGCCAAGAAGTACTTTGCGGCCGCCCGTGCTTATGACCCTTGTGATCCCGACGTTCTCAATTCCGAGGCCATCCAGTGGATGGAGCGTCGAAAGGACGACCAAGCAGAGTCATTGCTCGAGGAGGCTCGAACCCTGGCCTATCACCAGCTTCCTAATCCACGCAAGTCGTATTCCTGGTATCAACATGAGGTTCGACCATACATCCGGGCCACCTACAACCTGGCTCTTGTCCGAAGCAGACAGGAGCGCTGGCAGGAAGCCTTAGAGTTGTGTCAGGAGTGCTTAGAGCGCTGCCCCAATGACGGGATCGGAGCTCGTTACCTGCTCGGACCACTACTGCAATCCACGGGCCAGCTTCGCCTGGCAGCGGAGGAGCATCGCAATGCTTGCCACGGCGGATTGGTGGATCCGCCAGATAGCTTTTTCGACTTGTGCAACGTCGAACTGCAGTTGGGAAACACCCTGCCGGCAGTCGAGGCGTTTTGCCAGGGAGTAGCGGTGAATCGTCATATTCCCACGTTCCTCCTCAAGAAGCCTCGACGTACAGCCCTGCCCGAGTATATTTCGGTAGACTCAAAGGAGTGCGCCAAGTGCTATGTTCAGGACCGTCATTCCAGTTGGACCTCCGAGTCTCTGAAGACGGTGCGAGCTCTTTGGAAGGATCCTCAACTTCGTAAAGTCGTCGAGGAACTGCAGGCTCTCGAAGACCAACTCAAGGACAATGGACCGGGCGACGAGCGCTGCCGTTTGTTGCAGCTAAGCTATGATCTGAAGGATAAGGGTTTGGGTCGAGCCGCAGCCCGCGCTCTCCACGAGCGTGTTCTGGGGGGGTGAACTGGGGAATTGCGAATGCCTAGCTTCAACCTGACCCAGGATATACACTCACTGACTGATCGAGACACGGCACGGCATCCAATTTTGACCCGTATTCTCTTCACCGTCTGTGACCAGCAGGTGCTGGTGCTCCACATCCGCCGAGCATCGCGGGACGTGCTGTCCTGAACTCGAAGTCTACCGGGGAATAGCTCCGGGGATTCATAGCTCCAATCCATACATGAGGGCCAGGGTAAAGCCGGCGATCGTACCCTCCAGAGGAAGACCCTGCGTGCCATTGAAAGTCAAAAATGACATGTGATACAATAATGTCATTCCTGGTCAAAAAGGTAATGAAGTGATGAAAGCAATGAAAATGTCGGAAGGTGGGCGGGTGGTCGTGCCTGCCGAGATCCGTAAAGCCTTAAATGTGCGAGATGGTGACACCGTTTATTGGGAACTTGTCGATGGTGAAGCGCGACTCAGCACGAAATTGTCTCGCCTTCGTCGTAGTCAACAGGTGGTTCAAAGAGTCGCTCCCAACCGGCCTGGAATGTCGGTTGTCGAGGAATTGCTAGCTGAGCGCAAGCGAGAGGCTGAACTCGATTGAGTGCATACGCTTTAGACGCTTCCGGCGTCCTGGCTTACCTTTGGAGGGAAAGCGGATGGGAGGTGGTGGAACAGGCTCTATTGACCGCGCCTGTTCTCATTTCAACGGTCAACCTGACGGAAGTCGCCTGTAAGATGTTAGAACGGGGATTTCTGGAGAGCGATGGGTGTCGACTCATAGAGAGTCTAGGGATGAAGCCGATCGATTTCGATTCAGAGCAGGCTTGGCGAACGGCTGCACTTCGTTCTTCGACTCGGCAGTGGGGCCTCTCCTTGGGAGATCGGGCCTGCCTTGCCTTGGCCCAAAGCCAGGGTATTGTGGCCTTGACCGCAGATCGGGCCTGGCTTGATCTCCAGATCGGTATTGAAGTCGAATCGATTCGCTAGACATCCGTCAGGTGGAATTGGCCGCCCCCTCGTCCTGACCATCAAGGGCTCGGTCTTGCTTCAAGCCAGGTTCAGGCCTAGCCTTTGCAGAGCGTTGTGAACGGCGGGTCTGTCGACCAGGATGGTCTCCAAACAGTCTTGTTCGTTTCCCGTCTCGCAGGCGCCCTTGCCCAACAGCGCTGCCCGGGACCGCTGCGCTACCGTGTTGTCCGGGTTGAACTCGCAGGCTTTGCGGGCGAGGTAGGCAGCATGGTTGAGAAAGCCCGCCTGAAAGGCGTGGTACGCGGCGCGGGTGAGGTGCCCCGAGACCCCCTCGGCCTTAAAGAAGTCGAAGCTATCCTCAAGAATACGGTAGACCTCCAGCGGTAGGGTGGTGAACTGCTGTCGCTGCAACCGGTCATCGGTGATCTCTAGTAGGCCAAAGCTGCACGGGTCGTTGTGGTCGGCCTGGAAATAGGTAGGTTTGGGTCGATTTCGTAGCGTGCGTATGCTACCGGAAAGCCCTAACGCCTTAAGAATCTCCGCCCCGGGAGGCTCACCTACTCGATAGAGTTCGCCCATGGCGGTAAGATGATCTCCAGACGCCACATGCAGGGCAGCGGCCCTTTTGTGAAGATCACGAATCAGGCTGGCGAGCTTAGGGTTAGCACTCACCTCTCGCAGTTGGTTTCAGTTTGAATACCTTAGCCCATAGTGCTAGACTAACGAGGTGCAGTACAATATTCATGAAGCCAAGACTCAGCTTTCTCGGCTCTTGGAGAAAGCGCGTCAAGGCGAGGAAATTATCATAGCGAAGGCCGGA
>Ga0172382_10011090_pt1 | contig 11958 bp, 10 predicted proteins | sample Leawel138RmetaG_FD_122245 | JGI IMG/M metagenome (GOLD analysis project Ga0172382, IMG submission 122245) | Leachate microbial communities from a municipal landfill in Southern Ontario, Canada - Leachate well 138R metaG | ecosystem: Engineered > Solid waste > Landfill > Unclassified | place...
AACTTTTCCTTCATTTTAAGGGGACCGCCCTTTTACAATTAATTATAAAGGTTACCATCGTAACGCTTTATCATATTCACTTAATTGTAAATTTTAATAATAAATAAAATGAAGAAAATCATTTTTATTTTCTTTGTGTCGTTTCTTTTAATAAAAGCAAACGCTCAAAATTCCATATCGGGAAACATTACCGATGAGAACCATCAATCTCTTGTCGGTGTTAGTATTTACATCCCCGATATGCACAAAGGAAGTATCACCGATAATAAGGGAATGTATGAAATAACGAATTTACCAAACGGAAAAATAAAAATTCAATTTTCCTATATCGGCTATTCCAATCATATCGAAACCATTGAATTAAAAGGAGAAAAAATAACATTAAATATCGCATTAAAAACAACGGCCATAGAAGCCGAAGGTATAGTGGTTTCGGGTGGATATAACTCCACCCAACATGAAAATGCCGTTAAAATCGACCTGTTGAAACTCAATCATGCCCAAATAAAAAACAGTCCTAACTTTATGGAAATGATAACGGAAATACCCGGAGTTGATATGATTTCAAAAGGCAGCGGTGTTTCCAAACCGGTGATACGCGGTCTTTCCATGAACGATATATTGGTATTAAACAATGGCGTACGCTTTGAAAACTATCAATATTCAAGCCATCATCCACTTGGCATTGATGAATTTGGGATGGAAGATGTAGAAATAATAAAAGGACCAGCATCCCTTCTCTACGGATCGGATGCCATTGGAGGAGTGATGAATTTCATCAAAGAAAAACCCGCTCCCATCGGTAGCCTCATAGGCGATTACAATCTACAATTGTTTTCAAACACATTGGGGCTTTCACAAAACATTGGCGTAAAAGGAGCATCTAAAAGCATTTTCGGCGGATTACGTTTCGGTCATAAAACCCACGCCGATTACAAACAGGGAGGAAATACACTGGTGCCTAATTCCCGCTTTAATGAGATGTCGGTCAAAGCAAATGTGGGATTTACCCATAAAAAAGGAACGTTTAAATTGTTTTACGACTTTAACCGACAAAATCTCGGATTAGTTGAAGACGAAGCCGTGGAAAGCATACATAAACGCGGAAGGGAAAATCAAATATGGTATCAAGCATTCAACAACCATGTTTTATCCTCTCAAAACAAATTATACCTTAAAAAATTTCGATTGGATATAAATGCGGCATACCAAAACACGGAATTAATCCATTACGGCGACACGAACGAAGTTGAAATTCAAATGCAATTGGCAACATGGAGCTATGAAACCCGGCTATATTTCCCTTCAAAAGAAAACTCGGAATATATCATAGGATTTCAAGGATTAAACCAATATAACACCAATATTAACCACAGAGAAACCATATTGCTCCCGGATGCATATACCGATAATTATGCTGTTTTTGCTTTGATTCAATATACTTTTTTTAAAAAATTAACATTGCAAACAGGCCTACGTTACGATTATAAAACAATGGAAACCAAAGCCATCGGACAGTCAAACGATTCCCTTTCGTATCGTGCCGCCCTAAATAAAGAATTCGGGAGTTTTAACGGCTCATTGGGGGCTACTTATGCAATCACAAAAGATTTATTATGCCGAATAAACTTTGCTTCGGCCTATCGCACTCCCAATATAGCCGAACTAACGTCGAACGGTATTCATGAACTCCGTTATGAAATAGGCGAAGCAAATCTTGTTCCTGAAAAGGCTTACGAAACAGACATTAGTCTGCATTACCACCCTAATAATAATTTCACCGTTGATATAGCCGGTTTTTATAATAAGGTTAATCATTATATTTTTATTACACCTACCGGCGACACAACGGCTTCGGGACTTCATATATTCCAATACCGCCAAGCCGATGCTTATTTGTTTGGCGGGGAAGCGGGTTTGCATTATCATCCCAAACCCGTTAAATGGTTACACTTGCAAACCACCTTTTCGGCTGTTATCGGTAAACAAAAGAAAGGTGATTACTTGCCTTTTATCCCTGCTCACAAATGGAAAACGGAAATAAGGGCCGAGAAAGAAAAATTAGGATTTATGCATAATGCCTATGTTTCATTGTCGAATCAAACGGCATTGACTCAAAACAACCTTGCTCCCGATGAAAGCCCCACAAAAGCATATACCCTCTTTGACATCGGAACAGGAACCGAAATAAAGATTAAAAATCAAACATTCTCTTTTCATCTAAGCATAAGCAATTTGTTCGACACTAAATACATCGACCATTTATCCACCTTGAAAGAAGTAAATTATTTCAACCCCGGCCGAAACATATCATTCAGTATGAGGTTGCCTTTTGCCATTTGGCGGGAAAAACGGTAACACCATTAGATTGATGTAAAACAAGTTTTTACACATAGAATTTCTTTGTGCGTTCTTTGCGGCTCTTTGCGGTTAAATTATTTTTCATTTTCTTTACCGCAGAGAGCCGCAGAGGATATCACCCACAGATTAAATGAAATAATTACGAATTACATAAATAAAAAAGGCCTAAAACGACAATAGGGACACCAACGCAAGCAGTAGAGACGCACGGCCGTGCGTCTCTACCTAAAACAAATATAAGGAAGCTTTATTTATCGCTTCCTTGACTTTTAGATAGAGTATGCCGTATGGAATTTCACCGCTTTTGCCCATCCATTGTTAAGGAGCGCTCCTTAACTTCATCCGCTCCTTAACGGATGCTGATCCGTGCCTTACTGGATCGAGCTAAGGAGCGCTCCTTAACAATGGGCAATCCCAAGCCGTTTTCACACGACCCTTTATTCGTTTTATTTCTATTATCATCCATTATGCAAGCGAGGGGTTAATAATGGTTAAAATGTCATAATGAATGAAATCTATGTGTACTATCTTCTAATGGAAATTTAATTTCGGAATTGAGGGGGAGAATTTTCGCCGGAATAATCAACTGCATTCACATTACCTTTTTTAAACATTTGGAAATTGCCATTAGGGATAGGACGATAGTCGACTCAAGCTATATTTAAGAATGGCTTTTTCAAAAAATATTTATGCTTAAACTCTACGGATTAGAATCTTAGATTATTTTAAACTTCAGTAAATTTTTAATTCGTTTTTTATATAAATAAAATAGTTACTTTTGTGAAAAATTTAACATTATATGATGAAATACGATTTTAATTGCGTTTATTTTTTAGCTTTATTTTCAATTTAAATCAATTGTATTTTAATATCATACAATTATTGTGTATACACAATCGTTAGTGCCAAGCAAAAAAGAAAAATCTGCACACATGATAACTAATTATAAATATTATGGGACTATTTAACTTTAATTTTAATTTTGGGAGAAAAGAAAAAAGAATTTCCGAAATCCCTTTTGAGCAATTTGAAAAGATTAAATTCAAAGCAAGAATTGCTGTTGTTGATGATGAAGAAGTGCCATTAATTGAAAAACTTCAAAAAGATGGATATAATATCACTAAATATTCAGACATTGATGAGATTGATGGTTTTATAAGGAAAAAATATAATGTGCTTGTATTGGATATTCAAGGTGTCGGAAAAAATATTGCTGGGAAAAAGGAAGGATGGGGAATACTAAGCTATCTTAAAAATGAGTATCCACATTTAGTTATAATAGTTTTTACTGGAGCTGATTGGTCAATAACAAAGGTCAAAGAAATTGCAGATTTAGCGGATTTTGTAATTGGCAAAGATTTAGAATATTTAGATTTTAAAGCAAAATTAGATGCTGCAATTAAAAAAGCTTTTTCGCCAAAATTTCACTTTGAAATAGAAAGGAATTTAATTGCTAAGGAGATAACAAATGCAGAAACCTTTAATAAAATCAAAGAAATAGTTGAATTGTATGGTCAAGACAAAAATAAAACAATGAAAAAATTAAATAAATTAACAGATAACACCAAGGTGATTGAAAGTATTAATACTTATCTATCAATAGTGAGTAACATTCTTAGTTTATTAAATTAATAAAAATGAAACTGAGCTTTCCTTCTGTTAGAATTTTTGAGAAAGAAATAATTTTTGAATCAGGTAAATATTGCATACTTCCGAAGGAGTTCACAAAAAATTCGAACATTAAAACTATAGAGGAGTTCTATAGAAATATTTTAAAAACAAAAAAAGGTTGTTGTGAACCTTGTACAGGAACCGACCCACTTGGTTTTGATTTTATAATTAAAGACTACATATGTTATGTTGGTATTGTTTTTATTGGAGAAAAATCATCTAAGAAGAATACAAACAAAAAAAAATATCCTCAAAACAAATTCGCTGAAACTTATATTATTGAACGCATTAATGAAGAATACGATTTGTTAAACTTGAACAAATTTATTCCAGTTCATGTATTTTCGCAGTCGATGCATGAATTAAGAGGGTTAAATTCAAAAGTTTCAGGTCATATTGATAAGTTGTTGAATTTTTCAAGTGATGAGGAATGGGATATTCAGTTTGATAAAGCAGATAATAGCCTAAAGAAAATATATGTTGGAACAAGACTAATAAAATTTATCCTTGACAATATTCGGTTTTTCAATCCACAAAACATTCAAAACCTTCATATTGATAAAACCTTTAAATTTAGCGTACATCGTTCCTTATATAAGATTGTGAAAATTTATGAAAATGATTTTTATGAAGATAAATCAACAATTGAATTTACAGGAAAATCATATAAATACTTAGCAGGCGAAAAGGAATATTTTGAGATTTTAGTAAAGGCTATTGTCGAGAACGCATTAAAATTTTCAACCGATAAAAGGATAGGTCCTAGAATTAAAATCTTTGAAGAAAAAAATAAACTTTTCATAGAAATTGCCTCATATGGTCGATTAATTCCATTAGAGGAGCGAGAAGATATATTTACGCGTGGCTATCGTTCAAAGATACATGAACATACTAAGGGAACAGGGATGGGATTATTTGTAGCAAAAAAATTAGCTGAACAATTTAATATTGAAATAAAATATAAGGCAGAGGAAATTTCCGATGATAATACAGTTAAATTAGGTTGGAATAAATTTATTCTAACTTGTAATGATATATTTCAAAATGGACAATAATTGCAAAATGATAATACGAGTTATAAAAATGCCGGAATAGTAGGTTATTCAAGGCTTCAACAATTATATAACTAAACAAAGAATTGCTCGTAATCTCATACTAACGCCGATTTAGATATTATTTATAAAATTGCTCAATTTTATAAAATGGAAATTTCCCTTGTTTGATTTTATATTAAAAAAACATTTACATTTGCAAAAAATAATTTAACATTATATGGTGAAATACAATTTTAATTGCGTATACACAATCGTTAGATACAAGCAGATAAAACCAAGATTAGAATTAACATTTTATGACAAAAGATATAAATAAAACTAAATTTGATGAGGCCACCAAATTGAAGTTAGACATATTTGGAGAATGCTTTGAAGAATGGTTACCTGTATTCTTACATAGCCGTTGGTTTAAAAAACTCTACATTTTCGACTTCTTTGCCGGAAGTGGCAAAGATTTGGAAAATACGCCAGGAAGCCCTTTGGTTTTATTGGATAAAGCTAAAGGGAATAACTGTAAATATTGCATCAATGCAAAAAAAGAGATTAAATTCTTATTTAATGAAGGTAAGCATAAGAAAAGCGAGGAATTAAGACAAAATGTAACAGAATACATTGAAAAATGTAAACAGGCTAATAATTGTGATAATTGCATTTATCAATACAGAGTTGAAAATTATAGTTTCCAAGAAATATTTTCTAAAGTTTCCTTAGTAAACATTTTTAACAATAAAGAATTCGGTAAATTCATATTGCTCGACCAATACGGTTTTAGTCAAATTGATGAACAAATTTTCAGAAAATTAATTTCGTACCCAAGAACAGACTTTATCTTCTTTATTTCAACTTCATTTATCAGTCGATTTAGAGAACACCCAAATACAACAAAATACATTGACACGTCAAAAATTAATTTTGATGAAATAAGGCCCAATGAAATTCACAGGGCAGTTGCTAACTATTTCAGAGACTTAATTCCTGAAGATAAAGATTATTATTTGCATCATTTTTCAATCCGTAAAGAGGAAAAGAAAGGAAATTACTACGGATTAATATTTGGGACTGGTCATACTCTCGGCATGGAAAAATTCTTGAAAGTTTGCTGGACTCACGATCCTTTCTCAGGTGAAGCAAATTATAACATTGACAACAACTTTGATGAAGGAACTCTGTTTTTTGATCCCGAAAATAATGTCAAAAAAAACATCGTTTCAAACGATATAAAACAATTAATTTTATCGGGAGAAATATCTGATAATACAACAGGCATGAAATATGCTATAAATAAGGGCTGTGAACCCAAGTTATTTACTGAGATTATAAAAAATCTTGTGATGGAAAAACAGATAGAATGTTATGGTGATGTAAATTATAAATCATCAGACATACATAAGGTAAAAGTATATTATATAAAAAGGAAATATAATGGCACATAAAATTGAATGGACAGAACAAACTTGGAATCCATCGGCAGGTTGCACTAAAATTAGTTCCGGCTGTAAAAACTGTTATGCCGAAAATATGGCAATTCGCTTACAAGCTATGGGTATGGAAGGTTACGAAAACGGTTTTAAATTCAATATCGTACCAAACCGATTAAACGATCCTTTTAAAAGAAAAAAGCCAACAGTATTTTTCGTGAATTCAATGAGTGATATTTTTCATAAAGATATGCCGGAAGATTATTTAAACCAAATATTTACTGTGATTGAAGAAACACCACATCACACCTATCAACTATTGACAAAAAGAGCAGACAGGATGTTTCAATATTTGTCACAAAGAGAAATACCGAAAAACATCTGGTTAGGTGTTACGGTTGACAATCGAAAAGAAGGACTTCCAAGAATTGACAAACTAAGACACCTTCAAGCAAGTGTGTTATTCCTTTCGGTAGAACCATTACTTGAAGATTTGGGAAAAATAAATTTAGAAAATATTGATTGGGTAATTGTTGGAGGTGAAAGTGGAAACAAAGCAAGGCCAATGGAAAAAGAATGGGTCATAAACATAAAACAACAATGCGAAAAAGAAGACATTGCCTTTTTCTTTAAACAATGGGGAACATGGGGGGCAGACAAAATAAAGCGTAATAAAAAATTAAATGGAAAAGAGATTGACGGCAAAATTTGGCAACAGTACCCTGAAGTTATAGAACAGCAATTTGTTATGGTATAATTTGATAAATAAAAAAAAATGAAAACAAAAATAGGTCTTGTAGTTTTGAATGTATTTTCAATAGTTTTTTTTGTGTTTTTAACCATCCCTAAATTAGTCGGGCAAAACAACGACTCTTTGAAATTAGCAAAAGAGAGCCAGCATTTCGACTTCTACTCTACTGATGATGATATAAAAGTTTTAGATTCACTGGCAATAACATTAGAGAATAATTATTCCGGAATCACGAATCATTTGGGAATACAAATCAACAAAAAAATCAAGGTAAAAGTATTTCCGAATGTAAAAGCCTTTCATGCCGCAATAAATCTTTCCAATGCACCGGACTGGGTTGTAGGAACAGGGAGTGCTGATGAATTAAAGATGGTTTCACCGCTAAATCCGGGGAGCTATCATACCTATCAATCGCTTATGCAAGTAATTGTCCATGAATTTGTACATTTAGCTGTTTATGAAGTAAGGGCAGATAAAGAGATGACCGGATTCCCCAAATGGCTTAGCGAAGGATATGCTTGTTACGAAGCAGGTCAAATCAATGATTATATTCGAAAAACCATAGAATCAAGTGTGTCAGAAAAAACACCGCCAACATGGACGCAACTTGAAAATGCATCGGAAATAGAATTCGGGCAGATGAATGGTTATGGATTCGCTACAACAATTGTTGAATTCCTGATTGTTAAATATGGTATCAATAAATTGGTTTTACTGATAAAAGAGCCTGACAATATTGAAACAATATATGGTTTGTCAAAAGACACACTGGAAAAACAATGGATACAGTATTTAAAGCATGAACCGATTAAATAACAAACGCGATTAATAAGCCGGGTAGCAGTAAATAAAAAGATTGTAGCCCACTTCAACTTTTCTTGTTCCCTGATAGTGAAGCAGCCCCAAAATTTCTAATGTTTCATACTACTTTTATTGCATATACACAATCGTTACTGCCAACTTGTGAACCACCAAACATTAAGTAACATAGACAAACAAAAAATAATATTTTTAGAATGGCAAATAGATTTGGATTATATTTTTACTTTCAAAAAAGTCAAGTATTTTGTTTCGTTTACTTGACAAAAGATTTTTTTCTACTTTTGCAGCATATAAAATTATTTCGTATATCAATCGTTACCGACAAATTACAAAAATGAAGAAAACAACATTTATATTCTTATTTACTTTCTTAAATTGCTGCTTTGCATTTGGACAGTTTAATCCTAATTCGATTGGAGTCTGCTATTTACAGCAAGACTCTTCAGACTATTATAATTTGACAATTTCGCTTCCTTACCAAACATTACAGAATCAAAATATAATACTTGACTCTGAATTTAAAGTAGTAATCGATACCGCAACCTACATCGGACAAATTATCATTTTTGACAGTATTGGAGAAATAGCGAGATTTACGAACGATGAAAATTTTCTTATTCAATTTTGGTGTGAGAATGACGGTGGAATTCAATACAGACCAACTTTACAGACAAAAATAAAAAAGACAGAATTTAAAAGACCATTAAAAGCAAAAAGTAAAATACAGAATATCTGTAGTTTTGTCATAGTTAATCAAATTGGACACAAATTGGAATCTTTAAATCCATTGACTAATGCGAATTTCGAAATTTGCGGTGACTATAATGGAGACGGAGATATTGACTGTTTTATTTGGACAGCTCCTGACAATGCTCAAAACTGTGATGGAAAACCAGACAATAATTTGACAATTAAATTACGAGTTGGCAAACAGGATTTTGAATTAAGATGTTGCGGGCCATAACAAAAAGAAAATCTGCTGGTAACAGGACACTATAAATAATTGCAGTTGCAGTGGGTTTTTAGCTGTTAAACGTGCTTCAAATATGATGTATAATGAAAGAAATCATCCGCTCAACTATAAAAAAACAATTCAATTAAAACAATCATGAATTAAAAACAGCATTTTTAAAAAGGATGATTTGATGGCATATCGGATAAAACCTAAATAAGAGATTTTAATGTAATATTGATTTCATCAAAATTACACATGCTTAAAAACGACCAAATGGGAAAGTATCGATTAAAAAATGAATAAGTATATCTATAAAATGGATAAAAATCCGCTGTTGTTAGGGTGCCCACCCTAGCGCGCACGGATAAGCATCGATGGGCAGATGGATAGTCATCGATGAGGATTAGGGTGCCCACCCTAACAATGGCAGGTAAATATTCATTTTATGATGCATACAAATGCATCGGCTCATAGAACATTAACCGCAGATAAATATATAAGCAATGTTTTTCCCTCCCTTTCCTAATATTGACAATTCTTTTGTTGTAAGTTAATACAAAAATAACAGCACCTCAAAAAAAGATTAACCGGAAATTCCCCTTGTTTGATTTTATATTAAAATAATATTTACATTTGCAAAAACAATTTAACAATATATGGTGAAATACGATTTTAAATGCGTTTATTTTTTAGTCTTTCCTGAAATTCGAATAGATTATATTTTCAGTATTATATAATCATTATATATATAATCGTTGGCATCTTTATTAGAAACTCTTAATTTACAACAATGTTAACAAAACAGACATTTGCAGTTATTGACAAGGAAATCAAAGATTGTATTCAAAAGACATTAGATAATATCAAAGCTAATTCTATTGACAATTATGTCTTATTCCTTGCAGTCGGAGAATACAGAAAGGAATATATTTCGCCCCAATTAAAAATTAGTCCCTTTGTAATCGACTATAGAATGGACAAGTATAAGGACGAAACCAGGCTTAAATTTCTATCTAATTTTTTATCAGCCTTTTATTCATTCCCAAGTTCACAGAGTAGTACAGACGATAATGAACAACGTCTTCATATGGAGTTAATGATTTACTCACATATTTGGGAGTCAAAACCGTTTTTAAGAAAATTACATCGTTTTGCACATTTAGATAATAAGGAAGAATATAATTGGAATGTTATTATCCCGGACATGAGAAAACATAATTTTATTCGAAATGATATACGAAAGGCATTTGAAATAAACAACAATCCGCTTGCGGAAGTCATCAAAAAAGGTTTTCATACTTCATTACGTAATGCCTTTGCTCATTCTGAATATTCATTCGATTCAAATGATAAGGTCAGAAGCATTATTTTGTACAACTATTCTGGTGAGCCTTGGGAATTAAGAGATATATCATTCAATGATTGGAGTTTAAGGTTTGTTTACAGTGCACTTTTATCGTATTATTTATTAGATTTGACACATAAGAGTAGAATAAATTTAATAAATGAGTTTGGTAAAGACACTTTTAATATTAAGCATCCATCTAAGAGTGGTGGATTAAATAATGTGATTATTGAATATAGACAAGAATGTGATTCTTTCAATTTCAAGCGATAAATAATGAATAAAAAATTTGAAACACAAGCTGGATTAGTCCTTTTAATTTTAGTTATAATTTGGATTCTATTAGCATGGTTGATAAGTAATTCTATTGATATAAATGGGAAGTCAGGTTTGGTTGCAATCCTTGGTTTTGTAATATATATAATTTTTTTTATAGTAATTTCAGCTATTAGTAAGAAACATCCTACTAAGATTTTTATAGTAATTCAAATGGTCTTATTCGTTCCTTTAATTATTTTGAAATTCATGAGACCTTATATGGCAATATTATTGCATTCCATATTATATGTATTTTTTTCAACCATTCTTCCCTGTTTTTTTATCATTTTGACAGATTATTTTAAAGTAATAGATGTATCTTATGAAAATAAAATATTCTTAATATTTGCATTCGGGTCAATAATATCAGTTCAATTTAACAAATTCTTAATTAAATTGATCTTCAATATATCGCTAGCAATAAAGAAAAATTCAAAAAACATTGATAATCTTGAAATTATTAGACTTACAAATTATTTATTTAAACCTAATAATATTAGATTCTTTATTTATTTAATGTATTTAGTATTTATGCTCATCTATTCTATTAAATATCTTGACAATAAGTCACTTTTTGATTTGAAATCAGTCGATACTGCAATAATGCAAGCATTTCTGGTTTTTTTGGCATTCGATAGTCTGAGAATAAATTCAAAGGATATATCAATATTGCCATCTGTTATTTTAAGGAAAGTGATTTCTATACTAACATTTAATGATGATTCAAAAAAAGAGATTTCAAAAAATGAATAAAAAAATGCCTGTTTCTAATAACATCGGCTAAGTAATAGACTCTTCATACGCAAATGTACCTTAAATCCACTTTGTCAGCTTTGTCCATTATAGTTTATAAAATACAACATATGAAGAATATATTTCGATGGAAATTTGCAAATAAACTATCAATAATCTTTAGTATTATTGCAGGCTTTTATCTTATATATCAACTTTTTAATTATGTATTTTCCGATATGATTAATTTAAACACTGAAATTGAAATAATTGAGTATTGATTATTCCAGATCAAACTGCCCCCCATCCCTTTCATCTCCCCTATTCCACCATAAAACTCATTGTTATAGCAGTAACAACATAAGAACACAAAACTTTGAAACGATAAAGGATTTGGTTGTCTCAGTAAATGTTTGTTTTGATTTCGGGAAAAATTTGAGCGGAAAACGAGACTCGAACTCGCGACCCTAACCTTGGCAAGGTTATGCTCTACCAACTGAGCTACTTCCGCAATATGTTGTACCCCGGGC
>Ga0172382_10011091_pt1 | contig 11957 bp, 14 predicted proteins | sample Leawel138RmetaG_FD_122245 | JGI IMG/M metagenome (GOLD analysis project Ga0172382, IMG submission 122245) | Leachate microbial communities from a municipal landfill in Southern Ontario, Canada - Leachate well 138R metaG | ecosystem: Engineered > Solid waste > Landfill > Unclassified | place...
CACGATATCAGCCCCGAAGCCAGCATGGCTCTCTTGAGAGGGACCGCCGACAACATGGGCCAACCGGGTACCGTACAGGGCCAGGGCTTCGTAGACGCCAAAGAGGCACTGGATGTCCTGAGACAGGCCAAAGAAGGAGCCGGCGCCGCTTAAGCCGGACTGCTCCATGAAAAAGACCCCGGTCCGCCGGGGTCTTTTTCATGGAGTGAAGCGCTGCTTAGGCCTCGGCTGAAGCCCGGGCGGCGACCAACTGCTCAGACTCCAGCAAGACGGCTCTGGTCCGTTCTCGCAACTCGGTGAAGTCTCCCTGACTACTGATCAGTGCGCGCTCCAAGCATTGGACAGCCACCAACCAATCCGGGTCGAAGGTAGGTCCCCAGCCGAGCAATTGAGCAAAATCTTTGATGACTTTCTCGTAAAGGGCCTCGGCTCGTTCTCGCTCCCCATTTCTTCCCAGGCAGTCAGCCCAGTCCAGGACAGCCGGTCCTACAACATTGCGGCGATAGGTATGAGCGGTCACCAGGGAATCGTAACGCACTCGCAGCGCTCTCTCTTCCAATTCCGCCTGGTGATTCGCCTGAAAATGTTCGGCCAACAAGCCCGCGCCTTCGCTGATCTGCTGGGCGATCTGAAAGAGTTCACCGGTCACAGCCATATGCGGGTCTTCTTGAAACGCCGCCTTCAGACTCTCCGTACCTTGTTCCAGGCTCTCTAGAGTGCTGAGGCCCTCTCCTTCGGCCAAAGCTCTATGCAGGGCTATCCGGTTGGCCTCTGCCTGAGGATCCTTTTTCATTCCTCTAAGATTCTTTCTTGTCACCAGAAATCCCTCAAGAGTTGAAAGGATGATCCTCCACAGGACACGGATTGCAGCCCTTATCCCGGCCCTCCACCGGAGCCAGAGTGAGCTCACCCAGATCGATACGAAGCTCCAGACCGCTACCGGCCTCCAGAGGAATAGGACCGCGTATCAGACTGCCGCCCCGAGAAGTATCGACCGAGTAGCCCGAATAGAGCCGATGTCGGGCAGACGGCTGGAGCCCGACTGATGCTCGTCGGCTGGCTCTGGGCTCCCTGCTTCTTTCACTGGTCATACCTCCATTGTAGCTTTGGAGGATTCAGCAACAAAAGGGCTGTCTGTCCTATTGCAGACTGGGGCGGGTCTACTACTCGAGCCCTAATCCCGCTCTCTGGATCGCTTCAACTCCCGATCCATCTCCCGCTTGGTGTCTTTCTCGTGAATTGAGGCCCGCTTGTCGTGCATTTTCTTGCCCCGGGCCAGGGCGATCTTGCACTTGGCCAGTCCGCGCGTGAAATAAAGCTCGATGGGTACCACCGTCAACCCTTTGGCCTCCAGACCCCGGGAGATCTGCTCGATCTCTTTGCTGTGCAGCAAAAGTTTGCGCGGACGGGTAGGTTCGTGGTTGTTTCGATTGCCGTGCTTGAAGGGGGCGATATAGAGGGAGTTCAGCCAGGCCTCACCGTTTCGAATATCGACATAGGCGTCGACCAGGTTCACATTGCCGGCCCGCAGCGACTTGACCTCGGTTCCGGTGAGTATCAGGCCCGCATCAAATTTGTCGATGAAGTGGTACTCATAACCCGCCCGGCGGTTACTGGCTATGGTTCTGTTGTTCTCGTCCTTCACGACCAATTCACCTCGTAAAGGATGGAGTACTTGTTCTGCAGATAGTCCACGAAGGGCCCGGTACGAACTTCGTGTCCCAGCACCTTCTCCAGCAGGTCTCCGGGAAGGTAGCGCGCCGCGTGGGTGTAGACGTTCTCGGTAAGCCAGCCGAGGAGAGGTTGAAACTCACCCCGGGCGATCTGCTCGTCCACCTCACAAAGATCACGGCGGATCAAAAGCCACAGGTCGCTCGCTATAAGGTTTCCCAGGGCATATGTAGGAAAGTAACCCACCAGTCCGTCCGACCAGTGAATGTCCTGCAAGCACCCCGCTGCGTCGCTGGGAACCTTGATCCCGAAGGACTCCTCCACTTTCTGGTTCCAGAGGGCGGGCACGTCTTTGGCCTCGATCTCACCGGCCAGCAGAGCCGCCTCCAGTTCCCAGCGCAGAATCACGTGCAGAGAGTAAGTCACCTCATCGGCTTCGACTCGAATCAGGCTGGGGCGCACCCTGTTGACGGCCCGATGGAGGTCCCGCCACTCGTAGCCCCCCAATTGTTGCGGGAAGTAGCCTCTCATCCTGGGGAAAACCCAGCGCCAGAACTGCTCCGATCGACCCACCAGGTTTTCCCACAGTCGACTCTGGCTCTCGTGCACCCCTAGCGAGGCACCGCCCCGCAGCGGCGTAAACTCCAACTCATTGGGAGAATGGAGTTCGTAGAGCCCGTGACCGGTCTCGTGTAGAGTAGCAAAGATGGAAGTTCCGACTTCGTCGGGGTGATAACGGGTGACCAGCCGAACGTCGTGAGAAGAAGACGCCGAGCAGAACGGGTGGGCGCCCTCATCCAGCCGATTGATGGCCGGAAAGCCGATAGCCTCACTTAGAAATTTGGCGAACCTTTCCTGGGCCTCGACCGGAAAGTCCTGGTCGAGCGGGCCGTTTGCGACTCTTTCGAACCAGGGAGAGTCCATGATGAGCTGGACTCCCCGGACCAGGTGGGGCCGTAACTCCGCGAAGAGTTCCACCAGTCGGGCCTGGGTCATCCCCGGCTCGAACTCATCCACCATAGCGTCGTAAGGGTGGCCCTCGAAGCCGATCTGGCGGGCCTCCTCTCGTTTTAAACGAAACATTCTGGTGAGGTGAGGCTCGAAGACCGAAAAATCATCAGCCGCTTTAGCCCGGCGCCAGGCATCGAAGGCTTCGGCTGCCGCCAGGCTAAGCTCTTCCACCAGTTCGGCCTTCACCGAGGTGGCTCGACGGCGCTCTCTTTTCCAGTGAGCCACGCTCTGAGCATCCACCGAATCAAGATCACCGGCCAGAGCATCAGCGGCCCGCTCCAGCAACTCGCCGAAGGCCGGGCTCACCATCTTCTGATGGGCCAGCAGTGCCAGGGTGGCCTGCTGGCGACCTCGGACCTCCACCGCCTGCGGCGATCGTGTCATCACGATCTGTTGGTCCCAATTCAGCAGCCTACGGGCATTCTTGAGGTGACAGATTGTCTCGCTTTGCTTACGAAATGCTTCCAAGACGCTCATCGCTTTACTCCTTCAATAAAAATCGCCACCCGATACCAGGTGACGATCACAACACCCATGCGGCAGAGAACTAGTGCTCGGATTTGGCCCAGTGTTTGGGTTGGGTTCCACCAGTGGTGAAGGTAAATAGCGCTCCCACGACACCGGCTATCATCAATACTTTCAGGCCGTGAGCGATGGACGACCAGAGGGCGCTAAAATAAGCGGGGTTCAAAAAATCTTCTAATAAAGTTGGCACTTTGTTGTAATCCTCTGCTTTCTACTAATTAATTCTTTTTCTTTCGTTGCTCGTCTTTTACCCTATTGTTGTACGAATTTACGATCCGTGCAACATAGTTCTGGGTTTCGGCGTAGGGAGGGATACCTCCGTAAGAACTCACCGCGCCAGGACCAGCGTTGTAGGCAGCCAGAGCATAATCCAAACGACCGAATCTGGTCAACTGCATGGCCAGATACCTCGAGCCACCTTCGATATTTTGTTCCGGGTCATTGATCTGGCTCACCCCCAGCATAGCGGCCGTACCGGGCATCAACTGCATCAAGCCTTGAGCGCCTACCGTCGAGGCGGCAGAGATCCGAAAGTTGGACTCCTGGCGAATGACTTCCTCGAGGAGGATCGGATCCAGATTGTATTGCTTCGCGTACTTCTCGATGATATCGCTCACGTTGACCCGGGCCGTCCCATTTTGCAAGAAGCGATCCGGGAGGTCCTGAAGAGGGCTGGATTTGTAGGAGACCGAGGCGGGGATCTTGAGGTTGGAGAGACTACTAGCAGAAGGCTTGAGAGTGGGTTTCGGGGCCAGGTTGTAGATCTGACCGCTTCGACTGGTTCGCATGGTGTGGCGGTAGTGCTGGGCCCCGGCGTTGGTGTACGAGTTGACGACCTGCCCCCCGTAGCTATCTCCCCCGGTTCGATAAACGGTATCCGCGCTCGCCACGGCGGCGGTCAGGCCAAGCCCGACAGCCACTGAAAACCATGCTCTGACAAACTTCTTCATACCCTGCTCCTGTACACTGGTGTTTAAATTATTGGTGATTTCCCACAATCCTGCATGCTCGGAGGAGGCGCGCCATTCTCTATTCCCCGGGCTTTTACGGCCGCTTCTTTTCTCAGGGCTCGGGCGATGGCAAACCAACTCAGCAAGCCCCACAGTGAAAAGACCACCATTTGCATGATATGGATCACCACGGCTCCCTGTAAGGCCGATACCTTGTCGGCTCCCAGCATCAGCATCGCTCCCAGGGCCATTCCGTGGAACAAACCCGGTTGGGTGGGTGCGGTTGCGGGGGCAAAGGCCAGAATGAGCAGGGCGTAGGCCAGGGTGTCGTGCTTGAAGTAGGAGGCCAGGATAAGATCGGTGTGAAAAGCGAAGATCACCCAGGCCGCCAGGCCCCAGAACAAAGCTCTCTTTCCCCCCGGTCGGGACCAGGCAGCACCCAGATCGGTGAGTGTGTTGAGGGTGAACTTTTCCACCACTTCCCGGGTCAGTTTGGGCAGTCTCCCCAGCCAGATCCCCAGGGTGCGGGCGACCGATTTACGGCTCTTTACCACGGTCACGATGACTGCCACGGAAACAGCAGTAGCCAGGCTGATCCCCAACAGGCGCGAACCCATCTCCTCGCCACCGGCCACCCCGACCACCATGATCGTAGCCCCGACGAAGACCACCCGAAGCACCTGGTCCGCCAGGCGTTCCTGCACCAGTCCGGAGGTGCCGTACTCAGCGGGTACATCCAGCTGCGCCAGCAGGAAAACCCGCAGGGGCTCTCCCGCCCGTCCCGGGATCAAGATATTGGCGGCGTGACACACACCCATGGTATGAAACGACTTCCAGCGGCTGGCCCGGTAACTCAAACAGGCTCGCCAGCGCTCGGCGGTGATCCAGCAGCCGAGCAGAAAAAGTAGCGAAGAGAACGCGAAGTCCTGGCGGTCTAGCTCCAGAAAAGCTTCAGAGATCTGCTGGGGAGTCAAGAAAATCAGTAAAGAGGCCATTCCGAGGACCACCGCCCCCAGCGCACTCAGCACGGTCCAGCGGCCATTCAGAGGGTTTTCCCGCTCCAGGTTGCTCTCGTCTTCTTGATTCTCGGTATCGATTTAGTTACATTTCGAAGTCATGCGGGTATCGCCTTTTCTTCACCGAAGCGCCCCATTCATGAAAACGCGACGGTTTATAGTCGGCATCACCGGAGCCTCCGCCGTGATCTACGCGATACGCCTCTTACAAGAACTCAAGCAGGCTTCCCAGGTAGAAACCCATCTGGTCATGTCGAAAGCAGCCGGGATCACTCTCCGGCTGGAGTGCCCCGAGTGGGAATTGGAAGCAGTCCGAGCACTGGCCGATATCTCTTACAAGGAGATGGATATCGCCGCGGCCATCGCCAGCGGTTCCTTTCCCATCGACGCCATGCTGGTGGTGCCCGCTTCCATGAAGACGGTGGCCCAGATCGCCACCGGTACCGGCCAGACCCTCCTCCACCGTGCCGCCGACGTGACCCTGAAAGAGCGGCGCCCCCTCTACGTGGTACCCCGGGAGACCCCCCTACACCTGGGCCATCTGCGCAACCTGACCACCCTGGCAGAATTGGGCGCGGTGGTGGTCCCCCCCATGCCGGCCTTCTACCATCGACCGAACACCCTGGACGAGGTGATCGACCATACGGTGGGCAAACTTCTGGACCTACTGGGGATCGAGCACCGGCTGTTCCGGCGCTGGCAGGGCCCGGAATCCTAGAAAATCTTAGACTCCCAGGAGTCGAGGTACGTGAGTTCTCCCACCGGTACCCGTTTGGCGGGCTTGAAGTCCTCTCCGGTGAAGTAGGCGACCGGAAGCAGGCAGGTCTGGGTGTAGTCCTCAGGGATCTCCAACAGGGCTGCCACTTCCTTCTCGTACTTCAGGTGCAGGGTGGTCCAGGCCGAACCCAATCCGTGCGCCCTTAGAGCCAGCATAAGCGACCAGGCGGCGGGTAGGCTGGAGCCGTAGAACGACGCCTGCTCTAATGCCCCCAGCTTCTCCACCCTCCCCTTCAAGCAGGTGATGATGAAGAGAGGCACCTCGCCCATGTGCCTGCTCAGGTGCACCGCCGAGGTCACGACCCGGTTCTGACGCTGAGCCCGGGGGTCGGACACAGAAAGCTTGGGGGCACTTTCAGCCGACGCTTTGGCGTACCCGGCAAACGACTCCGCGTAGTAATCGGCGATGGCTTTTCGTTTCTCCGGGTCGGTCACCAGCACGAACCTCCACTCCTGGCGGTTTGAGCCGCTGGGGGCTTGAATGGCCAGTTCCAGGCATCGCTTCACCACGTCCAGTGGGACTTCTCGGGTGAGGTCGAGCCGCTTTCGCACCGATCGGGTGGTGGTGAGAAGCTTTTCTATTGTTGCCATATCCATAGGTGGGCTCTTCCCCAGCGAGCAAGGATCTCCCGTTTCGAACGCGCCACACAGGGTCCGACCTACCGGAATCGAAGCGTAAGAAAGAGGCATGGACGAGGAACAAGGTATAGACGATTCAGGCCAAGCGCCGCCCTCCGGCCCGAGGTCCAAACCGTTTCGCTTAAAATCGAAGGCGGCCGTGAAGTCTGCCAAACAAGCCAGCGACACCGAAGTCCGGTTGGCACCCGAAGTGGCTAAAAAAACCAGGGCTCGGCTTCAGGACCACAAGAAGGCTGGGACCGAAAGACCGAAGGAAACCGAGCCAGAACCCCTCCGCAGGAGTTCGCGTTGGCTGGAGGTCATGCTGGCTTTCGCGGTCGTAGCGTTTCTGGCTCAGACGGTGTGGTTGCCCGGACCCCAAACCCCGGAGACCACTACCACTCCCCTCATCATTTCTAAAGCCCCCCAACCCGATACAGCGGCTATTTATTTTCTGCGAGCCCTTTACGCGGGCCGATTGCAAGAAGCCTACGGATATCTATCTTCGAAGAAAAAGCAAGAGCTTTCCGAAGAGCAGTTTAATAGCCTGACTTCAGAGTTCTTAAAGACCCACCGCGACTCCCTGACTCGGTTCCAGGTGTCTGGAATTGAGACCAGCACCGCCAGTGCGCAACTCCAGGTCGTTCCCTTTGAGTCGGGCCCCTGGAACGTGACATTGAAGAAAGAGGAAAATTCCTGGTACGTGGACTCCATGGCGGGGGCTAATGTGAACTTTTTGTAACCATTCCCCCGGACTTTCAGAGATTTTTCAGGACTGAAAAGTAACCTCAAATCGAGGCCAAGCAAGATGATAAACTTCCAACCACAAAAACCAGTTCAAACCCCCAACTCGTCGCACATTTCATTAAGCCCGGGCGCCCGCAAAGTCTTCGAGGAAGCCTCCGGCGTGAGCGACTCGTTCATCCCCGAACTGGGCGACCACTACGAAGACCTGGCCGCCGACTTCCTGGAAAAATGGCTGGTCTCTTCCGATTCCGAGCCTTCCGTTTCCACCCCCGCCACCCCGGTAGCCGCCCCTGAAAAGGCCCCGGAAAAAGCTCCCGCCCCCAGCCTCACCAGTTTTTCTCTGGATCTGGACTGGCAGCTCTCGGATGGGAGAAAGTTTTAAGGATTTGGTCCGGAATAAGTTCCTGAATTGGGGGCGTCGAGTCGCCCGCCTGGCAAGGCGCTTCGGCCGCGGTTTATCGGGAATAAATAAGGACGAAGCAACGCAGCCAGGTGGGATGATGTCCGGTAGGAACGCCTTCGGCTTACGGCGTTCCCAAACGGGAAGTTATTTCGGACCAAATCCTAAAGCGGTCTCAGTGTGACTGAAGGAGTCGGAAAGACTTCGGGTAGGCCGCCGGCTCCCGGACAGTCTGCCAGGTCGTACTTGGCGGCGGCCACGATCTCTTCAAAAACCGGGCGCTTAGACTCCAGCCTATCCCTGGTGGTGGTGCAGGCGATCAGGACTCCGTTGCCCTCCGGTTTCAGATGGATGAAGAGCAGTTGCCCCAGGGGTTGGCCGGAAAATTTGGACTCTTCTAGAACGACCACCACCGGCTTGTCCGGGCCGGACCAGGATTCCAGCACGGACACCTTGGTGCCCAGCGCTTCCAACTGAGTTCGCACGGTCTCTTCCGGGTTCTGCAGAGCCGAGGCCGGCAAAGAGCGGACCACAATGGAGTCGCGAAAGCCGTCTTCCAGGGGGGCCAGACAGACCACGTCGGCGTCCTCTAGCTTCTCCCGGATCTCCCAATCGGTGGGCACCTTGAAGCAGTACCCTTGATCGTCTCGAACGATCCTCACGTGCCCCTTGCGATCGATCTTTTCAAAAGTGACTTCGGTGCATCCGCCCAGGGACAGTCCCAGAGCCAGAACCAGTATCCCGCTGCCTATCCGCGTTTTAAAACTCAGCACGGCGCCGCCGTTCGACGCCTACTGATCAAGACCCCTGCAAAAGGCTATTTTCCCCGGATTTTCGAAAGGGTGGCGCGAATGAGTACCGATACCTCAAAAAGCCTTTTCGATCAGGCCCTCAAGGAGATCATGGCCACTAATTATGTGGCTGCCGAGATGCTGCTCCAGCAGGCTTCGGAGATCAACGAAGAGAGCACCACGCTCTACGCCGCGAGTTGGGCGATCCTGTTGGCGCTGCGGAACCGCGAAGTGGAAGCCATCGAGATCCTGGAAGAACGGCTGGAGCATTTTTCCACCGATCCCAAATTGCTGCTGGCCTACGGTATCACCCTGGAAAAGCAGAAGAAGTTTGAAGACGCCGAGGACGCTTTTCGGGAATCTTTGGAGGCGGACCCGGAAAGCCCGGGTGCCCTGCGGGGGCTGAGCGCCTGCCTGGAGAGAAAAGGAGATCTCATCGGCGGCTGCCGCCTGGCGGCCAAAGCGTTTTCGCTGCAGCCGGACAATCTGGTCCTGGCCAAGCAAGCGGCCTTACTGTTGGAGAAAGCTGGACAGAAGGTCACCGCCCACGAAGTCCTGGAACTGGGAGCCCACTACAATCCGGAAGACGAAGAACTGGTGGTCAAAGGTGTGGAGTCCTGCCTGCAGCGAGGAGAACTGGAACGAGCCTGGGAGATCCTGATCCTGGTCGACGAGACCCAGGGGTGGGCCGCGGGCTGGAAAGCCAGCTTTCTGGATTGGCAAGAAGAAACCGTGCGAGCCAACGAATTGATTCAAACAACCCTGCAACGAGCCACCGGCGGGGACCTCAACTTCCTCTTTCATCTTTGTTGCATCCTTATGCGCCGGGGAGAGGTGGCGGCGGCCGAAGCCTACGTTGAACACATTCTCGATACCGACGGACAACACCCCGGTGCCCTGCGGATGCGAGCTGACTTCGCGGCTGGCCGTTTCGACTACAACCCGGCCATCGATCCCCTGGCAGCAGCCATCATGGCCAGCGAAGACACCCCCACCTGGGCCCGCTTCTGGACCCAGTTGAACAGCGGAGAGGTGAGTGAGGCCGAGGAGACGCTGGGCCTCATGGCCGAAGACGAACTGTTCCTGGCCGATCCCACCGAAGTGGCTCGACTGGAGTTAGCTGAGCAGCTTTTTCTGGCCCTCTCCACCGGCAAGGCCGGCGAATCTGAGTTGCTAGCGTTGGGCGAACTACCGAACGAAACCGCCTGTGGAGTACTGCTGGAGTTCCTGGAGGTCATGGATGGGCGTTTTACCGAGGAAGCTTCCCTGGAGCCCCTCCGCGGCCGCTTGAACCAGCGCCTGGGAGAGCGAGACCCGGTCCTAAGGCTCACCCGCTTTTACGCCCTCCAGCGCTGGCCCAAGCTCAAGGAGGCTCTAGCGGAGTTCGATCGTAACGGCCCGTCCGAGGATGAAGATGAGGCCGCGTTCATCAATCACGAAATGGTCTCAGAACTCTACAATTTCCTTTACGCCCTGGGCACCGAGGACGACAGCGCGGTCGATGAGTTTGAGTTCGAGCCCCAGGCGATCCTGGCCAACAACGCTCTGGACGTGCTCCGGCAAAAAGCTGAGAAGAACCCCGTGGAGCAGAGGTTCATCGACAAGATCAGGGGCGAGTTGGAAAAGGTCAAGGTTCGGGAGATCACACTACCCAAGCACGAAGATAGCACCGGTCTCTACGAGGTAGGGGGCGTACTCGACCACCGGGACATGGCGATCGTGGTGTACGAAACTGAAGATGGGGAACTCATCGAAGATTTCAACGAAAACGATTACGAGATCATCGAAGAGATCGAGGAAGACCCCGATGACCCTGATTATGAGTATATCTGGGTCGAAGAAGAGGTCGAAGAGGAAGACGCAACCTGACTCTACCGTGAGGCGTAGATCGTAGCGAACCACTTCTTAGGGGAGATAGACGGAAGCTTGGATTTCTTCCGGACTGGTTCCTGGGGGCTCGGCGGTTTGGCCACCGGCATAGGCTGCGAAGGCGGTCCCGGCCGTTGTCCGGAGTTGGTGAAGACCTCCAACGAATAGATCCTCCAACCGTCGGGAGAGAGCACAAACCGGACCGAGCCGGCTTGCTGTCCGGAAGGTGACAGCAACTCAGTGCGAATTTGTCGCGCCCCCTCGGCCTGGCTGCTGCCCAGTCGCACGCGCTGAGTCGCCGAACCTAGTCCAAGCCGAAGGTTTCTCAGGAAGGCGGCCTCCCCGGCTCGATCACACTGTTTTCGAATGAGCTCTTCCAGTTCCGGATGAAGCCACTGCCGGACCTCGGAGAATCGTTCCGTGGCCAGAGCTCGAAAGAAACCAGTAAAGGCTTCACACAGCGTGTGCTTGTGTGCCAAAATTGTGCCTCGACTCATTCCACCTCCATGAAATGGGCATCTGTACCGCCTGAGGATCCTTATAAATCCATCTATTGGTACAAGAGCAAACTATTTCAAATTTGCAACCATTTTGTTAATGACTTGTAAACATGGAGTAGAAAAACGCATGTCCTCAGCCGAAGAGTCCCATTGATCCAGGCGACCCAAAGTTAACATTTTTTTTACACAATCGTAATGAAACTCGAAATTTCAGCATCAATGTTCACCTCTCGCTCACTCCGCCAGGTTACAATGAGTTCATGAGCTACTCCGAAACCATCGCCACTGTCAAAGCCGGACTCCTCCAAGAGCTGCGCAGAAAACGAAGGTGGCAGTCTTACGTGGTGGCAGCCGGGCTGTTTCTCTGTTTTTTCATGGTGGTGGGTAGCGTTTTCGCCGAATCCTCGAACGAGCCGATCGAAAAAGAGAGTGTCAGTGTGGAGAAGCCCTCCAAGGAAAAGATCGAAGGCTTCCAACTCTCCGAGCAGGAGAATCTTAAAACCAGCAACTGGGAGACCAGCACCGGGGCCGTTTCTGGACCACCGACCGCCTCCGTTGTACTCGAAGAGACCACCGCCCAGGAGCCAGAGCAGCCAGATATGGGCCCGCCGATGCCGGTGGAATCCGAAGCATCCGATCCACTCGAAACAGCCTCTCTGGTTGCCGGAAACTTCTATGACGCGCTGAACCAGGGACATCTGTCCGAGGCGTACAGCAGCCTTTCTCCGGAGTTTCAGGACACTCTGCCGTTCGAGACCTTTAGCAACGGCTACGCCAATCTGGAATCCATCAGTTGTGAGATCACCAACGCTGAGGAACTCAATCAAGAGCAGGTCCGCCTGAACCTACAGATCGATGCCACCGAAGCGGGACATCCCAGCCGTTACTACGCCACCTGCATCGTTTCCAAACTGGGAGAGGTCTGGACCATCTCCGGCGTAGCTCAACTCACGCTCGATTAAGGCCTGTTGACATTCAGCGTTCCGAGACAAACGCAGTACATTTTTCTCCTCCTGGAGTGGAATTTTCTGTGGAATAGTGGATCTATTTGAGGAAAATTTCGCTTCAGGAGGTGGGAAATG
>Ga0172382_10011092_pt1 | contig 11956 bp, 11 predicted proteins | sample Leawel138RmetaG_FD_122245 | JGI IMG/M metagenome (GOLD analysis project Ga0172382, IMG submission 122245) | Leachate microbial communities from a municipal landfill in Southern Ontario, Canada - Leachate well 138R metaG | ecosystem: Engineered > Solid waste > Landfill > Unclassified | place...
GCAACGGCTGCAAGCCCATGGCGCGCAGGTGACGAAGTCGGTCGGGTGTGGGCAGGTGTTGGACGGACATCAGCGGATTTTCGGTTCGGTATCGGTGGCCGGCTGCGAGGCGCGTTCGACCAGGTCCTGGAAGAATTCGGTCTGGATCTGGTCCAGTGCCAGCCCGATGGCCCGCACCGAATCGGCCACGCTGTTGCCCTGCACCGGCAACTGGCGCTGATAGCGGCCAATCACCCAGGGGCGACCACCACCGGAAGGATCGGCGCGCAGCACCAGCGCCACCGCAACCTGCCAGCCCTCGCCGGTATCCACGCGCTCCAGCTGCGCGATGCGGCCACTGATCTGCAACGCGTCCATCTGCGCCGGCAGGCGATCAGCCACCACGCGGGTGATGCCCAGTTCGCGCAGGCTGCCGAGCAGACGGCGCTGCAGCAGACGCACCGGAGGATCGATCCAGAGCTGGTAGTGATAGGTGCGCAGCCGGCCGCCATCGGCATCGGGCGAATAAATCAACGCGCGGTCCGAATACAGGCCGTCGGCGCTGAACGGTTCCACCGTGATCGGCAGTTCGATCAGCGGCGCGGGCAGGCGCTGCACCGGCGCGGCGTCGGGCAGGCGGTAATAGGTGGTTTCCGGCAGGCCGGGCGCGCTGGCGCAGGCGCCCAGCAGCAGGAGCAGCGCGAAGGCGGCAAGCCACGGCGCCAGGTTCGGAAAACGTGCAGGCAGGCGGATCATCGTTCCTCCACGTCGTCGGCCTTGGGGCTGAACAGCAGGCGGTTGGGATTGCGGCGGATCTCGCGGCTGAATTCGTCCAGATTGCGACTGGAGGAATCCAGATGGTGCGCAACCGCATCCATGCGCTGCGCGATGGTGCTGACCGCATGTTCCAGATCGACCACGATCTGGCGGATTTCCGGGCGGTTTTCGCCCAGGGTTTCGTGCATGGTCAGGATCAGGCTGCGGGTCTGGGCCTGGGTCTGCTTGAGTTCGGCGGTGACCTCGCGCAGATCAGCCAGGGTGCCGCCGACCGCGCGCCGGTTGTCCTCGCCGAGCAACTGATTGACGTTGTCGGCGGCCTGGTTCAGGCGCGCCAGCAGCGCGTTGCTTTCGCTGACCAGACTCGGCAAGCCGGAGTCGATTGAACCGGTGATCGAATCCAGCCGCGTGGCCAGGGTTTCGACCAGCGGACGGATGCGGTCACGGGTCAGCACGGTGAGTTCGTCAGCCAGATCATTCATCGCGGCGAATACGTCGCCGCCCGGTTCGGCCGGCAGCTCCGCGCCTTCGGGCAGCATCACGCCACTGTTCCCGCCACTGATCGCGACCCGCACGTCGGCCAGCAAGCCGCTGGCCTGCAACTGCGCCACGCTGTCGGCCGGAATCGGCCAGTCGTGGCGCACCGCCAGTTCCACCCGGTAGCGTGTTTCACCCTCGCGCTCGGGCACGACATCGGCCACCTGCCCGATACGGAACCCCTGATACAGCACCGGCGCGCCGAGCCGCACGCCGGTGACGTTGTCGAAATAGCTGTGGTAGCGCACCGTGCCGCCGCTGCGGCCGGTGATCGTCAGCAGGGTCAGGAACAGCAGCCCGAACCCCACCACCACGGCCAGACCGACGAGCACATAGTTGACGTTGTCGCGCTTCATGGACGCTCCATGGCGGCAATGAGCCTGGGCACGTAGTGTGGCGTGCCCGGGCTGGTTCTGTCATGCCGGGTCACGCCGGAAGCACCCACCGTGCCCGCAACCGCCGTGATGTGGAGCCGCTTCCAGACATCCTCTCCGCCGCCGCGCCGCGTTCAGTCACGGCTGTCGGCGCTTTCAAACCCGTTCTTGAAGATTTCCGGTTCCAACGGCACCCGCGTCGGCCGCAGGCACCACTCCAACAGGCGACCGGTATCGCCGCTGGCATTGTCCGAAACCTTCAATGTCCAGGTGCCGGCCAGACCCAGACCCTCGAAGCCGGCCAATGCCTCGAAAGGCTGATAGCTGGCACCGGGGATATAGGCTGAATTGCCGGTCGCACAATCGTTCTGGGCACTGCGCACTGGCTCGCCGTCATCGAACACCAGGTCCGGATTGTCACCGCTGCATCCGTAACCGCTGGAACCACGACCGGGCCGGCTCAGCAGGGTGACGGCGGTATCCGACTCCTCATGCGTCAACGTCACGACAAGATCGCCGGTCCAGGTGTGGTTGGAACGGAACGCCACATCCAGATCGCTGAGCACATGGCCGCCAGCGAGCGTGACCGAGGAAGCGACGCCGACGGCGCTGTTGTCCGGAATGGCCACGTTGGGTGACAGACAGATCAGCTCCTGCGTGGTGAACTGCGCCACCTCCGCGTAATCACCCGCACCACAGGCATTGAGCGGCCGCACCCGCCAGTAATACCGGGTGCTGCTGGCCAATGACGTGGACACGGTATGGCTGTTGCCTTCCACAACCCGGCTGTAGACGATGTTGGAAAACACTTCATCGGTGGCGATCTCCACGTTGTAAGACTCGGCCTGGGCGGCGTCCATCCAACTCAGGTTGGGCATCAGCGACACATCCTGTTCACCGACAGCCGGCGCCAGCAGCACCGGCACCCCGGGCAACGCCGTGCTGACCTGCAACGTCAATGGCAGTGCTTCGGCGCCGGCGGCATTGACAGCGAACCCGTAGCTTCCCGCTGCAAGACCGGCGGTATCGCCAAGGCTCAGCGTGCTGCCTCCGGGCACCACGGTGACAGGATTCGGATCGAAGCTGGCGCTGGTGCCCGCCGGCGCATCCGCGACGCTCAGCGACACTGGAGCTTCGAACGCGGCACCCAGGCTGATCTGGTACTGCGCGACATCGCCGGCACAGATCGCCTGCGACGGCGCCGGTGTGCCGAGGAGGCTGCACGAGGCTGGAATCGCGAAGCCGTTGGTGGCGGTCCGACTGTGCGGGCCGGAAGTCGATGCATCCACACCCAACCCGAAATCCGCGAACGCCTGCCACAGCCGGCACACATCCTCACCGTTGTAGGGTTCGGCGGCGGCCGCCGCCTGCAGGATGCCGTCTCGCACGTTGATGAAGCTGGGGCTGCATGCGGTGTTCTTCAGCCCTTCGATTGAGTAGTACATCGCCCGGATGTTGCCCGCATCCGCCGCAGTGCCGGTGAAACTGGCCAGGCCCGGATCGTAGCCGTGCGCATCGATCAGCGCCCAGGTGGCGTACCAGTACGCCTGCGCCCAGCGCGATCCGACCCCGTGCGGAACCGCCGCGCCGCCGATCGAGGCGTAGGTCCAGCTGTTGGAATTGGGCTCGGGATTGCCGTCGTAGCGCTCAGCGCGGATCCCGGGACCGCTGGGCGGCTGGCCCAGCACATAGGTGCCGATGCCACGCACGCGCGCCGCAGCGCTGGTGTCATGCGGATGGGTGAAATACAGCGCCCACCAGTCCGAAAGACCTTCACCGGGCTGCTGATCATTGCCCAGGCAACTGGTATTGGACGGCCCACCGACCAGGCGATTGGAAATGCCGTGACCGTATTCATGCGTAATGATGCCGTTCTCGAAATCACCATCGCGCTGCGGACTGGTCTGGTCCCACAGGAACATCTGCATGCGCGGCTGCTGCCCATCCGGTGGCGTCCAGAAGTTGGCGTTGTTCATGCGCTCCCCGTCCTGCGCTTCGGCATTCACCGCATCGCCACCCAGGCCACCGCGACCATAGTTGTTGACCTGGAAGTTGCCGCTGACTTCATCGAAACCGAAGGCATAGGTGACATCGTGGATGACGTTGTTCATGTAGAACAGGTTGGCCACCGCCGCCGCTTTGTAGCTGCCGGGCTGCGCCGTCAGATCCAGCACAAACGTGCAATTCAGTGCAACGCCACAGTCCGGAGAGCCGTTGGGGTCGGGTTGGTCGCTGGCGCTGGTATCGGTATAGGCGTAGACGTTGTTGCCGCGCGTGATCGTGTATTCGGCACCGGCGGCTGCGTTGGTGTCATGCCAACCGAAGGGCGAGGCCAGGGTCAGATGCGGATCGCTGAGCCGCACGCGGCCATCGGCTGGCGCCGGCGGGTTGGCATGCGACGGACTTTCAACCGGCACCCCGAACACGTCGTAATCGGCATCGGCGGCCCAGCTGATGCGGGTCCAGACCTCGCCGGTATGCGCATCGACGTTGAAGTCGGCCACATCACTGCCATCGGCCAGCCACAGCGGGAAATTCCATACCAGGCGGACCTCGCCGGGTGCTACCGGCAACAGCATCAAACCGGCTTCGATCGGCTTTTCCGACAGCTGCGGCGCGTGCAGTGTGGTGATCTGTCGGACCGAGGCGGTGCGGCTGGTGTGGCTGATCGGGCCGACCACGCGTTGCAGTTGCAGGGCTGCGGACACCACGGCCTGCTGCGCATCCAGCGCCGGCCGGGTGTGGTTCACTGCCAATGCGAGGCCGGGCACGAACTGATTGTTGAGTGACAGGATGCTGCCGTCGCGATCGATGTTGATATGCAGTTGGCCGTTGTAGACCGGCAGGCCCTGATGCATCTGCCGCAGATACAGATGGCGGATGCCGCTGGCCGCGCTCGGAACATCGTCGGTGATCTCGAATTCGGTCATGTCGGCAAGGCCCAGACCGAGTGCGTCGATATTGTCCCGCACGAAGGCCAACGCGGTGTCCTTCACATCACCGCCCGGCGCCGGACCAGTCAAATAGCCTACGCGGCTGGACAGCGAGCGCGTGGCACCGGTCACCGGATCGATCTCCACCGCCAGCTCCGGCACCGAGAGGCGCAGTTCGCTTATGGCAGCCGCCTGCACACCAGCCGCAGCCCGGGGAACTGCGTCGGAAGACATCGGACGCGCATCGAAATGGCGTGCGTGCTTGGTGTCGTCCCGCTCGGTGAATGCCAGCGCCGGCGTTGCCAGCAGGGTGAGAATGCAGAAGGCAAGAGCGCTACGTTGCAGCGGACGGGACAAGACGGACATGGAGCTTCCTGAACGATGGGCAATCGGTCGATTCTGTCACAGTGGCCGCATCACGCAATACGCAGGGCAACATCACCCGCTCCATGCCACGTGGATCATCAAACTGAGTGCTCAGGCTCAGGCTTCCTCTTCGGTCAAGCGACGCAGGTAGTCGTCGACGTTGATTTCGACTTCGCGCGGGCGGCGGTTGAGCAGGTCCTGGATGCGTTCATTGTCGGAGGCGCGCACGGCGGCGGCGGTGCCGGTCATCAACACCTGGCCCTGATCGAGCACGGTGATGGTGTCGGCGATCTTGAAGGCCGATTCCAGTTCGTGCGTGACCACGACGATGCTCATGCGCATGGCGTCGCGCAGTTGCAGGATCAGTTCGTCCAGTTCAGCCGAGACCACCGGATCCAGCCCGGCGGAGGGTTCGTCGAAGAACATCAGCTTCGGGTCCATGACAATCGCACGGGCCAGCGCCGCGCGTTTGACCATGCCGCCGGAAAGCTGGCTCGGCATCAGGTCCTGGAAGCCGCCGAGGTTGACCACTTCGAGCTTGAGACGGCTCATGATGCGGATGGTGTTTTCGTCCAGATTGGTGTGTTCGCGCAGCGGCAGCGCGACGTTGTCGCCCACGCTCATCGAGGTGAACAGCGCGCCGCCCTGGAAGCTGACGCCGATCTTGCGGCGCAAGGCCAGCAGTTGCTGCGCGCTGGCGCGAGCCAGATCCACACCGAGCAGCTTGACCGTGCCGGCCCGCGGCCTCTGCAGGCCGATCAGGTGCCGCAGCAACGTGCTCTTGCCGGAACCGGAGCCGCCCATGATGACGCGGATCTCGCCAGGCTCCAGGCGGAAATCGATGCCGTGCAGGATGCGGCGCCGGCCATACCAGGCCTCCAGCCCGGTGACTTCGATCAGGGCCTCCGCGTTCGCGGGGGCGGGAATGGGGAGTGGGGAATCGGGAGTCGGAGGGACGTTATCAGGCATTTTCAGGCTTCCACTCCGTCGTACAGGTGCGGTGCAAACCATCCGACACAAACCGTATCAGCCATCGCCGCCGCCTCAACGATTCCCCATTCCCCACTCCCCATTCCCGGCCCTACCTATTCAGGAAAAACGAAAACAACATGTCCGCGATCACCAGCGCGCTGATCGACAGCACCACGGCGCGGGTGGTGGCGCGGCCGACGCCTTCGGCGCCGCCGCTGACGGAGAATCCAACGCTGCAGCCGATCAGCGTGATCAGCATGCCGAACACCACGCTCTTGGACACGCCTTCCCAGATGTCGCGCGGTTCCAGCAGGTCCAGGGTTTGTGCCAGATAGCCATAAAGGCTGATGTCGAGCGGTCCCATCGAATACAGCCCGGCGCCCAGGATTGCGACCACATCGGCCATCACCGTGAGCACCGGCAGCATCACCAGCATCGCGACCAGCGCCGGCGCCACGAGGTAGCGCACCGGCTCGATGCCGATCGCCGACAAGGCATCCACTTCCTGCGACACCACCATCGAACCCAAACGGGCCGCCAGCGCGGAGCCGCTGCGCCCGGCCACGACGATGCCGGTGATCAGCGCGCCGAATTCGCGCGTGATCGATTTGGCCGAAGCCACGATCACCTGGCTTTGCGCACCAAACTCCGACAGCGCGGCGATGAACTGGATGCCCAGCATCACGCCAATGGTCAGCGCCAGCAGGCAGACGATGGGGATCGCGTCCACGCCGACCTGTCGCATCTGTTCGAACACCATCTTCAGCCGTACCGGCTGGCCGCGGCGCCAGCCCCAGCCCATGAACCACAGCGATTCCAGCAGCAGCATCGCGCCGTGGCCCAGGCCCGCGATGGCGGCGCTGACGCGTCGCCCGATGCGTTCCAGCGGCGCCAGCACCAGATCCATGGCTTCAGCCCGCCTCCTGCGCATCACGGATCTGGAAGACCTGGTCCAGCCGCGCCAGTTTCAGCACCGCCAGCACCGGCGCGCTGACCGACACCAGTTCGAACGGCTGGCCTTTGCCGCGCGCGTTCTGGAAGCCTTCGACCAGTGCCGCGATGCCGGAGGAATCGATATAGCTGACGGCGGAAAGATCCACCGCCACGCGCGGTGCACGGGTCAGCGCATCGAGCACTTCGCGTCGCACCTGCGACGACCACGACAGATCGACCTCACCGCCCAGCGCCACCACAGCGGTGTCCCCTTCGATGCGTGTACTGCATTGGCTCATCACGAATCCCCGTGTGTCTGTGCATCGTCGCCGGCCGGATCATGCGCCAGCCGCTTGCGCATGAGGAAGCGGTTGCCGGCGCTGTCCTCGCGCGGGCGCAGCTGCCAATCATCCATCAGGCTGTCGATGAAATTCATGCCCAGCCCGCCGGGGCGGCAATCGGCCAGATCACGCGGGCCGATGCCGGCCGGGTCACAGGGTGGGGCCTGGTCCAGCAGTTCGAACTCCAGTGTGTCGCCGTCGCGCCGCAGAAACAGTTCGATGCGCCCGTCCTGATCGCCATCGTAGCCGTGGCGGATGATGTTGGTGCAGGCCTCGTCCACCGCCAGCACCAGCGCTGATCGCAGTTCGGCATCAACGCCCGCGCGTGCCAGCGCCGACACCAGCGCGCGGCGCATCGCGGCCAGTTCGCCCGGTTGCGCCGGGAAGATGCGGTGCAGCAGGTGTTCGCCATCGGCATCCTGCGGCAGATCGCCGGAAATCAGCATCAGGGTGATGTCGTCGGTGACACCCATCGCGCGCAGGCGCCGCACCATCGCGCGCAGCCGCGCTTCGGGCACGCCGTCGCCCAGTTCGCCGATCAGCTGTTCAACCCCGTCCACGCCCAGCGGCTGGCCGCCGGCATCGCGCACATCGGTGACGCCGTCGGAGAACAACAGCAGGCTGGCGTGGTGCAGGCAGGTTTCCTGTTCGGGAAACACCATGCGGCGCAGGATGCCCAGCGGCGGGCCTTCGGCCGGGAACCGTTCGATCCCGCCTTCGGCATCGACCCGCAGCAGCGGCGGGAATCCGGCGCTGGCCCAGACCACACGGCGCGTGGCCGGGTCGTAATGCCCGGCCACGGCGCAGACGAACATGCCCGGCGCGATGGCCTCACCCAGCTCGTCGTTGACGCTGGCCAGCCAATCCGACGGCCGCAGGCCCTCCTTGCCGGCCCAGCGCAGCAGACTGGCGCAGCGCACCATCAGGAACGCGGCGTCCAGCCCCTTGCCGGCGACATCGCCGACGGTGAAGGCGATACGGCCATCGGGCAGGTCGAAGAAGTCGTAGAAGTCGCCGGAGATTTCCTGCGCTGCCAGATTCAGCGCGCGCAGTGGATAGTTGCCACGGCGGCGACGTGGCAGCAGCGAGCGTTGCAGCCGGCGCGCCATGCCCAGCTCGCGCTTGATGCGGTTCTGTTCGACCAGTTCGCCGGCCATGCGCGCGATGTTCAGCGCCAGCGCCATCGGCGCGGCCAGCAGCAACAGCGCGGTGCGGTCTTCATCACCGAACAGCTGGCCGCCGCGCTTGTTGATGACCTCGATCGCGCCGATCACACACTGCGCGGTATTCAGCGGCGCGCACAGCACGCTGCGCGTGACGAAGCCGGTCTGGGCATCGACCTTGCCGGCGAAATCCGGATCGGCATAGGCATCACGCACCATCTGGCAGGCGTTGTCGGCCACGGTGCGCCCGACGATGCCCTGCCCCATCGGCACGCGCAGGCCGAGGATATCGACCGGCCCCTGACAGGCGCGGCATTCGAGCATGCCGTGTTCGGCATCGACCAGGAACACGCTGACCGCTTCGGCATCCAGATAGCGCGCGACATAGGCGCTGGATTCGCGCAGGGTGCGCTCAAGATCGACCGAGACCGCCAGCTGCTGGCTGACTTCAGCCAGAAAGGCCAGCAGTTCGGCTGGCGGCAACGGCGCCGCAGCTGGATCCTGCTCTGCACTGCCGGCCGGCGCGTTCATCCACCGCTTGCAGACGGCGTGGCGCGCCCGCGCTTGATCCGGTTCCAGACCCAGCCCACCGGACCGGACAACAGGTACAGCGTGGAACCGGCCAGCAGCACGCGCGCGGTGTCGATCGCCAGCAGCAACAGCAGGCCCAGTGCCAGCAACACCGTGACGAACGGCACCCGACCACCGAACGGCAGGCTCTTGAAGCTGGTGTAGCGCACCCGGCTGACCATCAGCAGACCGGCCACCACAGTCACGCCCAGCGCCAGCCACGGCACCTGCGTGCCGCTCATGTTCAGGCGGCTGTCCAGGGTCCAGATGAAGGACATCATCACCGCCGCAGCGGCTGGACTGGCCAGACCGATGAACCAGCGCTTGTCGACCACGCCTACCTGGGTATTGAAGCGCGCCAGCCGCAACGCGGCGCAGGCGGCGTAAAGGAAAGCCGCGGCCCAACCGATCTTGCCGGCCACAGGCCCGGCGAACTGCAGGCTCGACAGCGACCAGTGGTACATCACCAGCGCCGGCGCCATGCCGAAACTGACCAGATCGGCGAGCGAGTCGTACTGCACGCCGAATTCGCTCTGGGTGCCGGTCAGGCGCGCGATGCGGCCATCCAGCCCGTCCAGTACAGCGGCCACGAACACCGCGATGCTGGCTTCGGAAAACCGCCCCTGCGTGGCAGCGATGATGGCGTAGAAGCCGGCGAACAAGCCTCCCGAGGTAAACAGGTTGGGAAGCAGGTAGATACCGCGCGGGCGCGGCTTGGCGGGGCGTTCCTGAGGTTCCATGAGGCATCCTGCGAAGTTCGGGGCAAGTGTAACCCGGACCTGCCCGCACCTTCGGAGCAACATCGCCATCGCCGCTTTTCCGTAGTGCCGAGCTTGCTCGGCATCGTGCCGAGCTTGCTCCGTACCTACGGCTGTGCCTCGAACCCGTCGTGGAAAATGTGCTGCGGGTCCGTGTCGATGTCGGTGGCGAGGTTGTCGTCGCTGTCTTCGTCGTTGAAATCACCCGGCGGCACGGAAATCTCCGCACTCACGCCGAAGGCACCGACGAACGGGCCGACCGTGCCGGACAGCATCAAGGTGGCGCTGCCCCCGGCAGGCAGGTCAAGCGTGGTACTCACCTGCCCGATGCCGTCACCGGCGCAGCCGGAGAAACAGGCCCAGACCGGCGCAAGCAACACATGGTCAGGATCGGACCGGGTCACCAGCGACACGCCCTGCGCCGGGATATTCGCCTGGTTGACCACGGTGATGATCCAGGTGCGCGCATCGCCCGGCAGGCTGTGGGCGGTGCCGTTGTCGATGCTCACCGCCACATTCTCCGGATACACCGCGTTCAGCGTGAACGTGGCGGTGTGTTCCTGCATTGCCGTGAATTCCGCGTCGCAGGTAGGGCAGTTGCCCGGTGAGCCGCCATCGGCGGTGCCGTTGGTCTTGCCGCTGCGCAGGCGGAGCGTGGCCTGGCGCGTTTGGCCCGCCGCACCTGCGCTCATCCGCACCAAAATCGCATCCGCGCTACTGACGATGGCGTCCGTCACCCAGGTAACGCCGCCATCCAGACTGAATGCAGGATTGCCCTCGCCTTCGATGCGAGCGCCGCCCCAGGCCGTGCCGCTGCCGCTTTCGGCAACCAAGGCCAGCGGCTCGAAAACCGCCGTGCTGCCGGGTATCGCATCGCGAGAAGATGGGCTACTCAAAGGGCCAAACCACTGTCCGCCGCGCACGAGGCGAACCTGGTAGCCGTTGCTACGGCTGCCGTAGCCGGCGCTGCCAACGCCGAAGCCCACGCCCCACGCGTAGCTCGAATTGCCGGCATAGGGCGAACCCGACCAAACGGCCAAAAACGAGGTGTTGGGAAATACGTTGCGATTGATCATCGGGTAGTGCCCACACCCGGTGGTGATGCCTGCCAGTTCGGTGCGATAGGGCATGCGCCAGGCACCGCTGCGCAAGCGATCCACACCCTCCGGGCCGGAACCAGGCACGGGCGTGTACCCGCCAGTTGCGCCCCACCAGGAGTTCTGCCCGGAAAACGATTTCGGAATGAAATCGCGCATCCAGTCGTTCCACGGGCGCATCTCAACGCTGCCTGTGCTGCAATCGCCCCCGCTGCGACCTTGCACACAGCGCTTCCACACCAAGCCCGTAGGCCAGTGCATCGCGGCGGGCACCGTGCCCGGCCCTTCGCCGGAAATCTCGCCCAGGATGTAGTTGTCGCTATGATTGGGATTGGTGACAGGGTCGGCACCGCAGGTTTCCTGCGCGCCGACGGATGCGGCGGCAAGCGCCAGCAGCAGGCCGCAACAGGCGCGCTGAAACAGGCGTGCAATGCGAAAGTGACTCATCTGGTTCCCCTGATCATGATGATGACCACCTGATTGTCGCACCGCCCGCCGGGCGCTGCCACGCGCGCGTGTTGGCCGCGGGCGCGGCCCTGCGGCGGACGCATCATCGCGTTTTGATGCACACTTGCCGGCAGGGAATCCCTACACCCGCGCTGGAGAACAACGCATGCGATACCTTCCCATCCTTCCCCTGGCCCTGATGTTGCTGGCTTCCGGCTCCGTAGCGCTGGCCAGCGAGGTTTACCGCTGGACCGACGAGCGCGGCGTGGTGCACTACTCGGACACACCGCCGGACAGCAGCAAGTTCGAACGGGTGAATGTACGCACGGGTGCAACACGGAGCGACCCGGAACCCGAACCCGAAGTTACCGCCGAAACCACCGCTTCCATCGCCCAGGTTTCCGCTGAAGATGCAGCAACCCGTGCCCGCCACTGCGATACGGCCCGACGCAATCTGATCGCACTGAACTCATCGCTGGATGTCACCGGCGAATTCGAGGGCGAAAGCCGCCTGCTGACGGCGGAAGAACGTCAGGACCAGATCGACCGGAATCAGCGTCTGGTTGATCGCTACTGCGACACCCCCTGAGCCCACCATGAAGTCCGCTCTGCTCGGCGCGCTGGCAGTGCTGTTGCTGCTGGCCGCCGCCGCAGCCTGGGTCTGGCGCTACCAGCCCGAACGCCTGCCGGAGGAGTGGCGCCGGCAGAA
>Ga0172382_10011093_pt1 | contig 11956 bp, 10 predicted proteins | sample Leawel138RmetaG_FD_122245 | JGI IMG/M metagenome (GOLD analysis project Ga0172382, IMG submission 122245) | Leachate microbial communities from a municipal landfill in Southern Ontario, Canada - Leachate well 138R metaG | ecosystem: Engineered > Solid waste > Landfill > Unclassified | place...
ACCTCCGCTTCATCGTAGGTTAAAACGGCATCCCGGATATCGCGCAGGGTAGTGTAAATAATGGAATGCGCCACCGAAGGATCGCTGAGCGGGAGCAGGTTGTCCCGCTGCATCCGCTCGTTCAGCATGATCGTAAATTCCTGTCCGAGATTGAATTCCGCCGTATTATTGACCGTTTCATCAATGGCTACGCTTTTGATATGCGGCGGGATAGTGCCCGGCCGCGGAGAATATTTCCAGATACAGCCCCCGAGCAGCAGCATCAGCAAAAAAAGTACAAGGATCTTCTTCATTTGTCAAACTCCAGTTCCAGCAAAACGGGGCAATGGTCCGAGCCTTCTACATGATCCAGGATATCCGCCTTGCGGACAAAGGGTAAAAGATCCGGACTCACGTAAAAGTAATCGATACGCCATCCGACATTGTTAACACGTGCCCGTGCCCGGTAAGACCACCAGGAATAGCGGTCCTTTTCATCCGGATGCAAATAGCGGAAGGTGTCTACATATCCCTTTGTTTCAAATTTATCCATCCAGGCGCGCTCGACGGGCAGAAAGCCGGAAGTATTTTCATTCTCCCGGGGTCTGGCAAGATCGATAGGATGATGCGCCGTGTTATAATCTCCGCAGATAACCAGGCCTTTCCCGTTGTTTTTACGCAATTCTTCAAAATATTCCAGCGCAAAATCGTAGAAATCGAGTTTATATTTCAGCCGTATATCATCTTTCTGTCCGTTTGGGAAATAGATATTGAAAAATAAAAATTTATCAAATTCCAGCATGATCACACGGCCTTCGTCATCGTTCCAGCCTTGCGTAAAACCGGATACGGTTTGCAGAGGGCGGATCTTGCTGTAAACCCCCACACCGCTGTAGCCCAGCCGTTTCGCAGAATGGAAATAGCTTTCATAACCCGGAATGTGCCGCTGTTCATCGCTCAATTGCTCTTCCCGAACCTTTGTCTCCTGAATTCCCAGAACATCCGGCTGATATTCCGCCACAAATTCCAAAAATCCCTTATTGATCACTGCACGAAAACCGTTGACGTTCCAGGATATCAGTTTCATTGCACCTCCGTCTTGTTCATGGTAATTTAGCTTTTTACAACCCGAATAAAAAATAAAAAACCTTCCGTGCGGAAGGTTAATACTCTGAATGCAAAATGCCGTTTACGCTTTTTCGACCTTGCCTGAACGCAGACAGGATGTGCAGACTTTTGCACGCTTAACGCTGCCTTCGACGCGAATGCGTACACGCTGAAGATTGGGTTCCCAGCGGCGGCGCGTGCGATTGTTGGCATGGCTGACATTATTGCCGTAGACCGGCTTCTTTCCGCATATTTCACAAACTTTGGCCATTGTAACTCCTTCGCATTATAAAAAGCCTGCTAATATTACACTTTCCCGGCAACAAATCAAGGATTATTTTATACTTGAGTGAAGTTTTTCCCGCGCTTTTTTATGAAAAATAAATTTCGTATTTATCCTTAAAGTTTTTACATTAAGTCCGGAAAGGTAATAAGGAGTTAGAAAAAATGAGTAAACGACTTCTCCCGCTGTTGTTGATCGCTTTTTCGATTGTTCGTGCCGACGAGGGTTTGTGGCTGATGCGGCAGATTGCCGATCTTGGATTGGAAGATAAAGGATTTTTGATTTCCGCCGACAGTATCTACAATCCCGGAGGCAATTCTTTAAGCAATGCAATCGTCTGGCTTGGAGGCTGTTCCGCTTCTCTGGTTTCTCCCGACGGACTTGTTCTGACCAATCATCACTGTGCCTATGCGGCATTGCAGCGAGCATCCGCACAGGATAACTATGATTATATTACCCATGGATTTCTGGCAATGGATCCCACTACCGAGATCCCTGCACCCGGACAATATGCTTATTTGCTGACCGCCGTTGAAGATGTCAGCAAGGACGTGTTCCGTGCCGCACGCAATGCGCGCGATCTGACACAGCGCGACCGGCTGATGCAGCAGAAGTGCAAAGAGATCGAGGAACAGTCGGAAAACGGCCGGGACGATATCCGCTGTGTGGTCGTTGAACTCTTTGAAGGCCGGGAATTCCGGAAATATCTCTTCAACAAATACGAGGACCTGCGTATTGTTTATGCCCCCCCCCTGTCAATAGGCAAATACGGCGGCGATATTGACAACTGGATGTGGCCGCGCCATACCGGCGATTTTACTTTTCTGCGCATTTATACGGCTCCGGATGGCAATCCGGCAAAATTTGATTCCTTGAATATCCCCCTTAAGACCGCCACATGGCTTCGGGTTGCAAAAGAAGATCTCTCGGACGGAGATCCGGCTTTCATTATAGGATTCCCCGGGAGAACAAGTCGTTACATGACGGCTGCGGATATTGAATTCACCCTGAACAAACATTATATCCCACAGATCGAAAAATACCGGATTCTGATCGGGATCATGGAAGATATCGCTGCAAAAGATCCCGCTGCGGCAATCCGGCTTGCGAACATGAATGCCAGTATGAACAATATCATGAAAAAATATCAGGGAAACGTTGACGGGATGCGGGATACGGACTTTATTGCAAGCAAACGCACAAAAGAAGCTGAAATACAGCGTTTTATCGAATCCGATAAAAAACGGAACAGCCGCTACGGCGATATCCTGAAGGGCATCGATGCGCTTTACCGGGAACGCGCTAATTTTGAGACCGCCGACAATGTCCTGGATGCCTTTGGTTATTACAGCGGTCTCCTTTACTATCTGGCCGATTATGCCTACGGAGTGGCAAAGGAACGTGAAAAACAAGTACAGGACCGTGCACCGGAATTTTCGGAAAAACGCGTGCGGGAATTTGTCGATCGTCTCAACTATCAATTCCTTTCTTACTGCGACGCCTACGACAAACGTGCCTTGCTCCTTGCGTTACAGAAAGCTGCGGCGGCATCCGAAAATATTGCCTTCTTCGAAATCCCTGAAAACCCCGAAAGCTGGGTGCAAAACGCCTATAAGAATACCCGGCTGAAAGATGCGGACTCCATGCGACGGCTGTTTTCCATGAACAGCGCACAGATCGAAGCCCTGCAGGATCCCATCGTACAGCTTGCAGTCGCCCTGTATCCGCCCAAATTTGAAAAGAAGGAACGTATGCGGCACTGGGATGCGCGTATGCACGATTACCGACTTCGCTACCTGGAAATCCTGGAATCTTTCCTCGGCAAAGCCATTTATCCCGATGCCACCGGTACCATGCGCTTTACATACGGAAACGTCAAAGGCTACCAGCCCCGGGATGCCGTTTGGTATCTGCCCTTTTCCACATTGGGCGGCATGATCGCCAAGGACAGCGGGATACCGCCCTTTGATATGCCCGCGGAACTCCGTAAAATTAAACAAAAGGGTGATCTGGACCCCTGGATCGATCCCGAACTCCGGGATGTGCCCAGCTGCTTTCTGATGACCGGCGATATTACCAATGGGAACAGCGGCTCCGCCGTTATGAACCGGCACGGCGAACTGATCGGACTGGCTTTTGACGGAAATTACGAGGCTATGACCAGCGACTGGATGTTCCAGGAGGAGATCCAGCGCACGATCGCCGTCGATATTCGTTACGTGCTTTTTATAACGCAAAAGTACGCTAAAGCACAATGGATACTCGATGAAATGGGGCTCTGAGAAACCGCTTTGAATTACAAAACACAATCACAGACAACTGCAGTGATCTGCAGCTGTTTGTTTTATGATCAAGAAATAAATTTAACGGGTAAGGACGTCCTTCCATTTTCTGTATGGAAAGACAGCCAGATTGACATTCAAATAGCGGGGATCCTCTGTCAGTTCCTCTCCCGCCCATGCAGGTTTATCAAAATGCTCGTCCTCCTGTTCAAGCTCGATCTCGGCAACAATCAAACCTTCGTTGTTTCCCAAATATTCATCAACATCCCAGCGCCGGCCCTTAAACTCGGGAAAATAGCGGTTTTTTTCAACAATTCTGCCCTCGGCGAACTGATCCATGATCTCCTGCGCATCTTTTAAGGGTATGGGATATTCAAATTCCCAGCGCGTAAAACCGCTGATATGTTTTTTCAGTGCCAGAAAGGCACGCACATCATCTTCAATGCGGATACGGGCATGGGCAAGGTCGTCATTGAAAAGATAAGCCTGGATAACGTGTACCGGCTTCAAGCCTTTTTTATAGTCCGTATGGATGACTTGGAATTTTTTTTCGATCTCTTTCATTACAGGCGGATGATCTTTTCCAGTTCCACCGCGATCTCCTTGACCAGTTCCCTGCGTTCGCGGTGATGCATAAATGCGCTTTTAAAACTGTCAATGATAATGTTTTTGATATTCTCGATATCAAGACCGAAGGTTTTGTAAGCCAGGAACAGTTCCTTGCTGACATTGGTATCGGACATCAGACGGTTATCGGTGTTCAGACTGAGCCGCAATCCGTAATCGAGGAAGAATTTAAAGGGATGCTGTTTGAGCGAAGGCACGCTTTTGGTCTGCAGATTGCTGGTCAGACAGATCTCCAGGCATATGCGGTGGTCGTTGATATAATTCATCAAGCCGCCGTCTTCCGGCAGGTGCGTGCCGTGTCCGATCCGGTGTGCACCGCAGTAATGCACCGCCTGATGAATACTTTCGGGACCGTAGGCTTCACCGGCATGAATGGTAATGTTAATATTGTTTTTCAGGACCAGCCGGAAGGCCTCTTCATGGGCTTTGGCAGGGTAATTTTCCTCCGGACCGGCAAGATCGAAGCCGATCACGCCGCGGTTTTTATATGCAACGGCGAGTTCCGCAAGTTGAACCGATACCGCGGGATCATAACTTCGCATCCCGCAAACGATCACGCCGCCACGAATGCCGAAATCACGTTCCGCTTTGCGCATACCCCGGATTACCGCTTCAAGGTTATCCATGATTTTCATACCCTTCTGTATGTGCAGGATGGGAGAATAACGGACTTCCAGCCAACGGACATTTTCTGCAGCGGCGTCTTCACAAAGCTCATAGGCAATACGTTCCACCGACTGCGGGTCCTGCATCACGCTGAGGGTGATGTCAAAACGCTTCAAATAATCCGGCAGGGACTTACAGTTTTCGCAATGCATGTAACGTACCAGATCATTCATATCGGTATACGGCAATTTGATATCGTTGAGTTCGGCGAGCTCTTTGATGGTTCCCGGACGCAGGGAACCGTCCAGATGGCAATGCAGGTCAGCTTTGGGGAAAGAAAGAATGGTCTCCCAGGCTTTCTGATAGTTGCGCGTATTTACTTCGTTGTTCATCCGAAATTCTCCTTGATGATCGAGCCCGGATCACGTTTACTGTGCGGTTTAAAACCGCTTTGGATCAGAATTTGTTCCATACTGCTGACCATCAGAGGGTGGCCGCATAAAAAGATCACCGTATTACCGGGATTTACTTCAAGTCCCCAGGCCCGGTCAACATAGCGGTTTTTCCAGGCCTGATCGAGAAAGCCCTGATAACCGGCCCATGTCACATGTTCTTTTTCCGGAGCGCTGATAATGGGAATGTATTTAAAATCAGGGCAAAAGCGTTCCATCAGAACCAGTTCGTCCCGGTAACCCAGATCCCAGGAATTCAGGGCTCCGTGCACTACCGCCCATTTTCTTCCGCTGTCACGCATCAGATGGGAACGCAGCATGCTCATATAGGGCGACAGACCGGTTCCGGTGGCAAAGAAGATCACATGTTTATCCGGGGGAAAATCATCCAGCGTGAACATACCAAAGACTTTTTCACGCATCCAGAGTTTGTCGCCGATCTTCAGGGCAAATAAGCGGGGTGTCAGCGAACCGTTGGGAACCATCTTGATATAAAATTCAAGATACTGGTGCTGACTGGAACTGGAAGCAATGGAATACGGCCGTTTGATAAGCTGGTCCTGCGGTTCGGGTTTTTCGGGTGCTTCCGAGTAAGGGACCCGAAGGGCTGAAGGCGGCAATCCCAGAGGGCAATATTGGCCCGGCCGGAATTTCGGGAGTTCCCAGGTCAGCGGCGCTACCCGGAAAATACAAAGGCCGGGAGCCACTTCGATCTTCTGTTGCAGTATGGCGTTCAGGGCTTCCAAGTTACATGACTCCGTTTTTGTTATTATTGAACGAAATATAACAAAATAAGAACGTAAATCAATGCGAAATAAGCGGGGCAGGCTAGACACCTTACTTAATTTCGGGAAGAATCCGTAATCTTTAAAAATTATCCGGAAGGCAAATTCCCGGATGGCGGTTTTGCATCGGGCTTGTTTTCTTGTTCCAGATCGAGATTGTTACGCAGGTCCAGACGGTGGGAGGACTCTTTCCGGAACAGGCCGCTTATTTTCACCATCAGCCATTCAAAACTTCCTGAAAAATTTCTTTTTTCCCATAAGGATACCATAAAAAACCAAAAAGCGAACATTAATGCAACAAATGTAAAGATAGCAAAGGGATTGGTCATAAAGGCATCCCGGCCTTCCGTTAAGGGCGTCCAGAGCGCCTTGCCGCCGAACAGGTGATGGAACCATTCCCCGACGAACATTCCCGGAAGCGCATCAATGATATAAAGGGTCAATGTCAATATGCCGAAACGCCGGAGCCAGCGTGTTCTTTGCGCAAAACACAAGCGCTTTCCCTCCTCGCCAAATTCCACATGCCGAACCAGCGCCTTAAAGATCAGGGTTATGCAGGCCAGGCTGAAGTAAATGATCGTTGGGGAATAAATATCGATATTTGCCAGAAAGCGGATCGGTTGTTTTGTAAAAATAAAGACTGGTGGTATCGAAAGCAGGGTGGCAATAAAAAAAATACGGGCATAGCGCCGCAGGCGTTTATCGATCTCCTCCTTCTCTTTTCCCGAAGCCAGCAGTAAACCGTAGGCAAGACCGAAAAATATATAGGTCCCCATTGGGAAAAAAGACAGCTGCGCACTTCCCAGTATACGCAGGAGATATGCGGCAATATAATGCGGGGATGGACTGCTTAACATCTTTTCGATCAATGGTTCTATGGCATAAGAAAGCGGTACGGTCAGTAATGAAAATACAAATCCGGCAATGAACAGCCCGCGCAAATGACGATCCGTCCGTTGTCGTTGCTTATCATTCTTGAACAAACACAAGACCAGGATCGCGCCCAGCAGACCGCTCAGACCGATCATCGGCAATGCGCCGATCAGATACAGCCGTTCCGGAGAAGGCAGTCCCCATTGCCCGGTCATGATCAGTTTGGAAAATAGGGAATGTGTCATTTCTCCCCGGAACAGATGCGGACGGCTGAAGATCAGTGTCCGTACCGGATCAAGCAGTAAAAGTGCGGCACTGTTGATCAGGATCGGAGAAATGATCTTTTTTGCAGCCACCTTCTTTTCAAAACGCTGGTAAGCCGTATAGGCCGTCGAAATACCGCTGATCAGTACGAAACTTCCTGCCCAGGTAAAAATGATCAGCAAAGGGAAAAGCAGTCCGATGATCCAGGGTGGCACGATCTGAAAGGCCTGTTTTCCGTACCAAACATCCAGAATTAGATTGTGCGATATCAGAACCCCGGTAATGGCAATACCGCGCATAAAATCCAATGATATGATCCGCTTGTATTTCCCGATATTCCCCTCCCTATGCTGTGCAGTTCAGCTGAAATATGATAAAATATTTTGTATAATTCAACAATAAAGCAAAACGCTGACGATCGCAGGTATTTATATGTACGATCAATTAGTTTTTGAAAGATTAGGTATTTAGCGGTTTTAGTTGTCCGTCCGCGATCTCGTATTGTTCGCCGGTGGCCGGGCAACGCAGATCCTCACCAAGAATTTCTCCCGCACGGCTGACCCAGCCTTTTTGACGGGCCGGAACTCCAATCATCAGGGCATAGGGAGGAACATCGCGGGTAAGCACCGCACCCGCGCCGATAAAACAGTATTCTCCGAGCGTTACACCGCATACTATAGTGGCATTTGCGCCGATGGATGCGCCTTTTTTTATGCGCGTGATCCTGTATTCGCTTTTGCGTTCAACAAATGCGCGGGGATTGACAACATTGGTGAACACACAGCTGGGGCCGCAAAAAACATCATCTTCAATGATCACGGAATCGTAGACCGAAACATTATTCTGGATCTTGACACCATTACCGACAACTGCTTTTGAACCGATATTCACGTTCTGACCGATAGAACAGCGTTCCCCGATGCTGGCACCGGACATTATATGAGAAAAGTGCCAGATTTTGGTCTCTTTGCCGATCTTTGCACCGGCATCCACATACGCGCTTTCATGCACAAAATAATCAGACATTCAGATATTCCTTTATACTTTGCGTGATCAGATCAATCTCGGAAGCATTCAGATAAGGGTGCATCGGGAGTGACATCACCGTTTTGGCGAGACGGTTCGAAACCGGGAAATCCTCGCCCTGTTTCAATGAACGGAAAGCCTCCTGCGACGGAAGAGGCATAGGATAATGAACGGCTGTCGGGATCCCTTTGGCCTTTAAGTGTTCCCGCAGAGGTTCGCGGTCTTGCACACGTATGGTATATTGTGCCCATACGGAAGTGTTGTAGCCCGGAACATCCGGTGTATCAACAAAACCTTTCAGGGCTTTTGTATAAGCATCCGCAACGCGCTTGCGTTCGGGGATCTCTTCTTGAAAATGTCGCAGTTTTACACGCAGTATGGCAGCCTGCAAAGTATCCATCCGGCCGTTTATACCGATCATTTTATGATGATAACGTTTTTCCTGACCGTGATTGCGGAGCATGCGCAGTTTTTCGGCGGTCAGCGCATCATCCGTAAAGATCGCTCCGCCGTCACCGTAACAACCTAAAGGCTTAGCCGGAAAAAAACTGGTGGTGGCGATCTGTGTCAGCGCACAGGAATATTTACCCTTGTAGGTCGCGCCGAAAGATTGCGCCGCATCTTCAAGGATCCAGAGACCATGTTTGTCGGCGACCTTTCGGATCGTATCGAAATCGGCGCACTGGCCAAAGAGTGAGACAGCGATAATGCCTTTGGTCCGCGGACTGATCTTTGCTTCCAGCTTATCGGGATCGATATTAAAAGTTCGGGGTTCCGCATCGACAAATACGGGAACAGCGCCGACAATACTGATCATCGTTCCGGTGGCAATAAAGGTAAAGGCGGGGCAAAGAACCTCATCCCCCGGCCGAACGTCCAGGGCCATCAGGGCAAGCGAAATGGCATCCGATCCCGAACTGCAGGCAATGGCATGATCCGCCTTGCAGAAGGCCGCGAGCTCGGATTCCAGTGCGGTGACATCGGGACCGTTGATAAAGGAAGTATCCCGGATCACGGCGGCAATGGCCGCATCGATCTCGGCTTGATATTGCAGATACTGCCGGTGAAGATCGCAAAATTCCATATTTCCCCTTAATAACTCAATTTTTCCATAAGGTGGATACCCGATAGAACATCCTCGCGCGAAGGGAACATTTCCCAGCTCCCGCTTGCGATGTATTCATACATTTTATTGTGTCCCTTGCCGTAAATATGGTCCAGATGAAAATCCAGATCCGGTTTTTCCATTCCCTCCACATTCCAGTGCCGAATCGTGTTCAGGTTCGTTCCGGCCAGCCGGATAATGCCTTTTTCCGCGATCAGGGTGAATTCCGTTTCGTAATTTTGCTGATAGGCGCTGATGGTGGCATTCAGGGATCCGACCACGCCGGACTGAAAGCGCATGACGGCCGATACCGTATCGAAGACCTCCATACCGCGCAGGAATCCCCCCTGCCCTTTTCCGCTCACCAGTTCGCCAAAGAAATAATGGACCATGTCCACGTAGTGACTGGCCTGAGTATACAGCACTCCGCCATCCAGGGCGCGAGTCCCGTGCCAGCCGATTTTGAAATAATCGTCATTCCGGTTCCAGAGCACATTGCAGATGAACTGATATATTTTTCCGAGTCTGCCGCTGGCGATCAGGTCTTTGATCATAACAATCAGCGGATTGTAGCGATTCTGGTAGACCGGCAAAAGGACTTTTCCCGCCTTATCGACACGTTTGAACAGCTCATCTGCCTCACGAACCGTCAGGCTAATGGGTTTTTCGCAGACGATATACGATGCATCGGACGTTTCCGCGATCTCAGCGGCATGGCGCGGGTGATCGCCGGAAGGTGTTAATACGGAGATTACATCCACACCGCGGATCTTTTTATAATCGCAGACATAGGGCAGCCCTAGCTTTTCGGCAAGTGCTTTGGCGCGTTCTTCAATAATGTCGCAGACCATGGTGATCTCGATGCCTTTTGTTTCGCTGATAGCTTCAACATGGCGCTTGGAGATCCTTCCGCAACCGACCAGGGCAACTTTCATCATACACAACCTTTCATCGATTATTTACGACGGGAATATATTTATTTTATCGTTTACAATCAAACTATTTATCATACGGTCCTGAAGATCCAAAGAAATATAAAAATGGTTTTTCTAAATCTCCGACGCTGTTTCCGGTTTTTTAATCCAAACCAACAGACGGTTCATCAGGACCGAGGAAGCGACTCCGATTAGCGTATAAAGTGTCCAGTTGACCTTGAACAGTCCTGTCCACCCGGCCAGAATAATAAAGGTCATTACGGCAATAGAGAAAAAGAAAGGCACAACATACTGCCAGAGCCTGCACTTTTTAAAGAAACGTACGGTCACGAACATTCCCAGTGTACCCCCGTAGGTAAAGGAAGCAATGGAAAGTCCGACTTCAACCAGCGGGCTGTTCTGGTTGGTAAAGATCATTGCCCCGAAGACCATGATCAATCCCCAGCACAGCGTTGTTATCCGGCTGATCCTGAGCCATTTGTCATCTCCATCAATATGCCTGAATATCGGTTTGAAAATATCTACGGTAATGGAGCTTGACATGGAACTGAGCGAACCGCTCAGGGTTGTCATGGATGCGGCGAATATACCGGCAACGGTAATTCCCTTTACCGCAGGCGGAAGATTTTCGATAATAAATTTTGTGAATAACTCATCGGGTTTTGTCAGGTTGAGCGCTGCGAGCAATTCACGGGGATCGCCAATACCCATTTTCTGCGAAAAGAGCATATAAAGCATCGCGCCGATAATGAGAAAAAAGGTAAATTGGATAAACACAACGATACCGCTTCCGATCATGGCTTTTTTTGAATCTGCGGTGTTCTTGCAGCTTAAAATGCGCTGTACGATGAGCTGGTCGGTCCCATGGCTCGCCAGCGACAGCATGGCACCGCCGATGATACCGCCCCAAAGCGTATATCCGCTGCCTTTAAGGTGGATTAGCTGAAGTTTTCCCAGCGATTGCAGAATATCCACGGAAGTACCGAGATCCGGGATCATTTTCAGTCCGATAACCAGCGCAACGATTGCGGCACTCATATAAATGATCCATTGTGCAAAGTCCATCCATACGACACCGCGGATACCGCCCATCAGTGTATAGGCTACGGTCACAAATCCCAGAATGAGCAAAGAATGAAAATACGGAAGGCCGGTGATCATGGACAGGGGGATCGCAACGGCAAAGAGTCGCACACCATCCGCAAGCAGGCGCGTGGCCATAAAGGTAATGGACATAATCCGCTGCATGGTAACGCCACCCTTTTCACGGACAGCCTCATAAACCGATATATAGTTACCCTTTGCATACATGGGAATAAAGATCAGAGCTACCAGTATACGTCCGATAATGTATCCCAGACATACCTGCAAAAAGGAGAAATCTCCCAAAAAGGCTACACCGGGGATAGATAAAAAAGTCAAAACCGAAGTTTCAGCCGCAACTATCGAAACCATTACCGACCACCAGGGGAGATTGTTACTGGCACTAAAATAATCTTTCATATTTTGCCCGCCGTAATCCTGGCTGATCTGGTCGTTCCACTCCTGTCCGAAAGTTGGCAGGCCACGACGGTTGGGGGCCACGACAATATAATCGTGGGCAGCCATGATCTGGAAGTTCCAGCGGTAGGA
>Ga0172382_10011095_pt1 | contig 11954 bp, 10 predicted proteins | sample Leawel138RmetaG_FD_122245 | JGI IMG/M metagenome (GOLD analysis project Ga0172382, IMG submission 122245) | Leachate microbial communities from a municipal landfill in Southern Ontario, Canada - Leachate well 138R metaG | ecosystem: Engineered > Solid waste > Landfill > Unclassified | place...
GACCAACTCACCGATCCCGATCTGACTCAATCTACCTAAGAAATCAGCCAGTTTGATATCGCTCTTCTTCTTCCCGTTGTGGGTCATGATGTCGTATCCACCGAATAATTTCTTTTTTCGGACGTCCAGCACGACCACTACACTTTGGATGCCAACGGCCCGACCGATCTGTTCCAGTAACGACGTGTTTTCCAACGCTGCCGAACTTAGCGCTACTTTCTCAGCCCCCAGACTAATGATTTTCTTAGCGTGTTCCACTGAACGGACGCCTCCACCGTAGCAGAAAGGCATTCGGCATTCCACCGCCAGATTTTTGATCATTTCAAAGTCCGGCTCCCTACCATCAACTGTTGCATCGATATCCAGAACAATTAATTCATCCACCTCTTTCTCATTGAAGATCTTGACCGCATTGATTGGATCACCCACGTATTTAGGTTCCTTGAAATTGACAGTTTTCACCAATCCCTTTTTATGCACCAAGAGGCAAGGTATGATTCTGGATCGCAGCATTACAGTTTTGCAAAATTATTTAATAGATCGACCCCGTTCTGATGACTTTTCTCCGGGTGAAACTGGACGCCATACACATTGTCCCGATTAATCGAGGAAGCAAATGTTGCACCGTATTTTGTCGTTGTCAGCACATCAACCTGATCAGCACAATCGAAATAATAGGTATGCAGAAAATAAAATCCCTTGACCGGATCAATCGCGTTCAACAGGGCATTTTCTCTTTGGACATGAATAGCATTCCAACCGAGGTGTGGCAACTTCGGCTTCGTCAGCAACAAAGACTCATCGATTTTCTTCACCTCACCTTTGATATACCCCAGCCCAGGAAGCGAACCCTCCTCACTCCTGTCAGCCAAGATCTGCATGCCCACGCATATCCCCAGAATCGGCACGTTGTTGTCGAGTACTTCCTTGTCAAGGACTTCACGAAAGCCTATTCGATCCAGTTTTTCAATCGTTTCATCAAAAGAACCTACGCCGGGTAAGAATATCTTTTGTGCGTCGATCACCTGCTCAGGTCCCTGGGCAATTTTGTACTCCACACGCAACCGCTCATAGATATTCGCTATGGCACGAATGTTTCCAGAGCCATAATCAATGATTGTTATCATCTTTTGATCGATCTTTCTACGCCCAAGAACTTAAGCACCTTGGCTCCGAATTTGAACAAACTCTCCTGGTTCTTATAATCCCAATAAAATTTCTTCGGCATTTCAAAATAGCCCATCAACTCAGCCGAGGAAATTCCCAGTTTGGTAGCGATGTAATTAAACTCATCATCAATCGTATTGGGATCGTATGCCGGTACCTTTAACTTTTCCAATGCCTCCTCTCGTGTCATCTGACCCGTGAGAATCAAACTTGAAAACTGAACACGGCGAGTATCAAACCCAAAGCGCTCAGGCAACCAATACCCTTCGTAGAATTTTGTGAACCGGGATTCAAAATGCTTCTGTGGATATGGTTTCCATCCATACTCATCCGCAAGCATAGTTAATGCCTTTTCCTTTAAATACGGCATATAATTCAGCGGTTTGACCACTTGAATTTTCCGAATATACCGCAGATAAAACTTGTGCCTAAAAATAGGGCTGAAAGGATATGTTTCCATTTTCACGGTGCCAAACTGCCGCTTGATATCTCGCAACTGCGCCATATCTGTCCCATAATACAGCCATTCCATTGGGTTACGCACACATTCCGTAGAGATATTCCCACCATTCAGGATATACTTGATATTGTACTTATCGGCAAAGTTGTAAAGCGTGGCAATGAACGCATGGTCCTGGGGAATATCAAGATGAGGTACGCCGGATTTGAAAAAGGCCAACTGAAAATCTTTCATTTCCTCCCAGTTGATCACTTCGGTATACAGATCCAATCCCAGCTTATCGATCATCACCTGGATATTGTGTACTGCCAACTCAGAGTTCCAGCCTCCATCCACATGGAAAACCAAGGGGCGCAGGCCGAACTCCTTGACTGCCAAATGCAACATATAAGAACTATCCACTCCTCCGCTCATTCCCAAAATGCAGTCGAAATCTTTCCCTTCGCCCTCTTTTTTTATTTTGGCAATGGTCTGCTCCAATTCTCTTCGACCCCGCCCGTCTGTGTGCCAGTTGGGCTTTATATTACTCTGAAAATCATTGCAATGGTCACAAACTCCTTTCTTATCGAATGTGATGCGGGAATCTGATGTGTCCATTACACAGTTACTGCAGATGCGGTATGAATAATTTTTTATAGCGGTATTTATTCCCATTTTAATATATTTTCTCAACAAGTTTATTGATAGTTCTATACTGGTCACACATATTCAATGCCTCCTCAGAGGGGATATATGGAATTTCAACAATTTCTTTGGCGTGTTCTAATGCATTAATAAACCAATCCTTCTCACTAAGATCAATAACATAAATTCGATTTTTCATACAATGTGGCAATTCATCTATATAAGGCGAATATGTTACAGCAACGCAAGCTCCGGAGAAGATACATTCATAAACTGAACGGGGAGAAGAATCGCTACTTGGAATAGAAATTGCCAATAGTGTCTCCTTCATAATAGTATATAATTCATCTCTTTCCAACCTTCCCAAATCTTCATCGTTCGGCAACAAATATTTTTCAACAGCTCTCTTGTAATCTTCTTCACATGAAGGATATACAAAAGTAATAGGGTGATCTGAGATTCTATTCCTCTCTTCAACTATTTTATGCGTTCTATAAATCGGATTAATCCCTCTCATAGATAAAACCCGAGTACGAACTTTCAGAGGTATCGCTGATGCAAGAGCTTTTTTTGTGTCAAATCCATTCTTAAAAATGAGCGCATTCACTTTTGCTAATTCATTAACTTTTCGCTGCATATTTACTGAATCAACTATTACATATCTGGCTGCCTTTAGCACTTTGATTGCAGTTTTTTTATAAAACCAAGATCTTTCTGGTCTAACCAATATTTCACTTCCTTGTGGTGTGCCCAAAAAAGGTATTCTGGCTAAATAACACAAGAGCATATAGTACATTGGTATCGCATGAAAAATATAGTCATCATGCTTCCGATAAAATTTTCTTAAATAATAAACTTGAACAGGAATTACCAAAAGTTTTACTATGTTTCTCAATATGTTAGAATATGAAGATTTTTTATTCAATGTAAATTTGTCAATTAACAATAAATGTGAAACATTATCATCTGACCTAAGTAGACAATGCTCACCTTCACCTTCTAAAGTATCTGTTAGTAATAATACACGCCTAGGACGCACAGCTTCCATTGTCACCCTAAATTTATCAACTGCATGAATATCTTTTGCACCACAGATAAAAACAATCTCCTTCATCGCATAAGTTAATTTATTATGGTGTTTTTATTTATCCAGATTGCAAATATTAATGTTTTCCATAAAAGAAATCCATAATTACCCTTCCCATTTCTATGAAGCTCAAACAATTTTAACACCTCTTCTTCATTAAGATATTTTTGGGCCCTGGGAGAGGAAACTTGCTGTTTAAAGTAATCAACCAAGGAATTTTTCAACCAAAAGGAATAGGGAACTCCAAACCCTTTTTTCTTACCATATAAAATATTATGGGGAACGAATCCTTCCATAGCTTTTTTTAAAAGATATTTTTGTTCTCCATTTTTTGTTTTAATTGTTGACGGCAGTGATAATGCAAAAAGAGCTAAATCTTTATCAATAAATGGGACCCTAATTTCCATTGAATTAGCCATTGTTGATTTATCTACTTTCTCAAAATAAGTGTCTTTCAAAATAGTTTGTACATCAGTATAAAATAAAGCCTGACTTTTATCAATACCACTTGGTAATTCTTTATATATTTCTTGAAAAACATTAAATGGATCGAGTCCTTTCACCTCTTTGTTCAAACCATCGTTTAATACTCTTAATGGATTAGTGTATTGCGACTCCATTGTTAAAAGCAAACCATTTCGAAGGTAATTTTCATTTTGTGAGATAGCATTAATAAAACGTTGGAAACGTAAAACTTTTAAATTTTTTGTTTTTGATAAAGAAATTAAGGGTAATAAAAACCTTAATTTTGACCATTTTGACAGATTTGTTATACTCTTATAGCGGCTGTATCCCCCAAAAAATTCGTCACCTCCATCTCCTTGAAGAACAACCTTAACTTCCCCCTTTAATTTTTGAGTCAAAAGATATAATGGTATGTTTGCAGAATCCCCAAATGGTTCATCATGTGCATATACTAGTGCCTCTATTGTGCTTATGAGGTCCGTTCCTGATACTTCAACCTCATGATGCTCTGTTCCGAATTTTGTTGCGACTTCCTTAGCCAGATTCAATTCGCTGTTTTCTTTATCATAATCAAAAGCAACACTATAGGTCTTCAGCTTACCTTTATAATGTTTAGATGCAAAAGCGGTAATTGAGGAGGAATCAATTCCCCCACTTAAAAATATCCCAATTGGCACATCACTAATAAGATGCCTTTTAACACTATCTTCAAATAGTTCTCGGATTTTAATAATAGCTTCTTGCTCTGAAATATTTATTTCCTTTATCGTGTTAATATTGAAATATTGACTAGATGATAATTTGTTATTAGAAAACCTCAAGGATGATCCTGGGCTAACTTCATGAATTTCTTTGTAAAAGGTTTTATCTCCTAGTGCGTTCTCAAACCAAAAATATTCTACTAAAGCTTGATAATTCAAGGTCAATTCAATGTTGGGATACTTAAGTATCGCTTTCATTTCTGAGGCAAAAATCAAAACATTGTCATCAATATAATAATAAAGAGGTTTAATCCCAAAATGATCTCTTGCTAAGATAAGCAGCCCAAGTTCAAAATCGTAAATGGCTATAGCGAACATTCCGTTAAACATATCGAATGCTTTTCCGCCCCATTTTTCGTATGAAGCCAAGACAACTTCTGTGTCTGAATTAGTTTTAAAACGGAACCCCTCATCCTGTAAATTTTGTTTAATTTCTAAAAAATTGTATATCTCACCATTAAAAACAATTAAAAATCTACCATCTTGTGAAGACATTGGCTGATTAGCTTCTTCCGATAAATCTATTACACTTAATCTTCGATGTCCTAAGGCAATATTACCAGTAATTTTAATAGATCCATTGTCTGGACCTCTGTGTTTCAAAGTATCACTAATACTTTGAATGGTTACTTCATCTAATATCTCACCATTTCTATTAACAATTCCACTAATTCCGCACATTTAATAATCTTTTATGTTGCTCAATTTGTTCGTCAGAAAATCTCATTTTTAGCACTTTTGCAGGCACCCCCCCTACAATGGAATAAGGGGGTACATCGCTGATAACTAATGCTCCTGCTGCAATTATTGCTCCAGTTCCTATACTAACTCCCTTTAGAATTATCGCACCAGTTCCAACCCAAACATCATCTTGAATAATTATTGGCCTGTCGTTTTCAGGTAATTTTTCCGAAACATCATACATGTATTTACCTAGTTCTTTCGTGTTGTGATCGCCTCCCATCATGGTAACATTTGGACCAAGCATAATCTTATTGCCAAAGATAATTCCACTTTCTGATGCAGATAAAACTGCACCTGGACCAATAAAAACGTCATCTCCTATTTCAATTGTATTATAACTATATACACCAAAGGGATCAAAGTCAAAATTACGACCATACTTTTTAAAGAGTGGCTTATACAACTGAATCAGAAGTTTTCTATATGCTTTACAAGTATATAAAAGCCCTAATGAAATTAATTTCATGCACTAAATAATTTTATGTATGAATTTATAATTTTCTCTTTCTCAAATAGAACTCTAGCCACTTTAAGGTTTCGATTACCAATTTTCATTAAATCAGCACTATTTAACTGAGTTAAGTTTGATATTACTTCAGCAATATCCCTTGGATTATAGGGATTAAAAATATAATCCTTTTGAAGGATAAGATGCAAATCAGATATGTTAGATGCAATAACAGGTCTGTTTAGCATCATTGCTTCGCAAACAACATTAGGCAATCCTTCATAATAACTAAATAATCCTACACAATCAGATGCAATCATTAAATCTTTAACTGAATCTGTAGGCGCAAAAAATTCTATATTTTTGTGAAGATTATATTTCTTAATCAATAATTTTGCGTCATCATAGGAATTATCAGGGCTTTTTATGCCATACCAATCAATTTTTAATTTTGATTTTATTTCATCACTCAATAGATGAACTGCTTCAATCATTCCTTTAGCATTCTTTAAATATTGATGGCTCGAAAATACTACCAGATTAAAAACATCTTTACGTTCATAATTATCAGTTATATTATTATGCCATATTTTTTCATCCACCATATTATAAATCACTTTACATTTTTCATCTGATAAGAACGGATTAACCTTTTTTATTATTTCCAGATTGGCAGTTGAGTTGGCTACCACATAATTAGCAAAAAGATGAAATAACCTATAAAATTTCAGTTTGAAGGATCTAAAAATATTAGGACTCGCACTTCTCTCACTAACAATTAATTTCCATTTTCTGTGTGGGAAGCCAGATAATGTTGCCATAAAATTGGCCGAATCAAGAAAAGATAACACTACATCTGGATTTTCGGCTCGAATGGCTTTTCTTAGCTTTAGAAATCGCTTTAAATAACTTTTTTCTAATATGGCTTTTACTGGTATTTTATATCTATCAAGGTCCGGCTTAAAAAAATTCTCTTCATGATATACTAAAAAAACAACTTCATATCCATAATCCTGAAAACCCTTGGCTAATTCCACCAATTGACGCTGAGCACCTCCTGAGCCTAAACTATCTATAAAACAAAGGATTTTCATTACATCGCTTTTAAAATTATATATGTAACAAGAAGTAATATATATGTACCAACAGCTTTTTGATGAATATTTTTCAAAACTATTTTTTTACTATTATTTTCCTTAATATAGACGTATATCATAAAAATTATTGGATAAACAGCCATTATTCGCCTGACATTAATATTAGAGGTATTTAGAATCAAAAAAACTAATACAATTCCTAAGAATAAAATAAAACTTTTGGGAAGAGCAGCAAAAATGCCTTTTGAAAGTGTTGCAAAGGAGATGAATAGAAATACATAGGACCAATAAATTGTAACTATGCCTAAAAGAATAGCAGTAATATTTATATAAAAATTATTAGATGAATTTATTGCAATCCAAGGCGGTAATGGCGTGAGTTGTGAGTTAACCACAAGCGCAAAATGCTTTAAACCAAATGGTAAATTGTAGAGTCTAGCACCTAATCCATTATCATCTAAACTATCTGAAGTATAGGCATCGTATCTGTAATATCCCTCAAGAGCTTGCGAAATACTTTGCGATTGCATAAATATTAAAATAGATACTATACTAATACCTAAAACAATCACTATAGGCCAAAGTCGCATCACTAATTTGTTAGTTTCTTTATTGAAATATAGATGCACAATTGGAAATAATAGTAAAACAAGGGAATGTTCAATTCTAAAATAGTAAGTTATTAAAAACACTACCAAAAATAAAATGCTATTAGTAATACTCAACTTCCTAAAGCTCAAATAAATTGCCAAGCAATATAAAAAAGTAATATGGACATCTCTAAGCAACCAAGGAGAATAATAAAGTATTGGACTAGCCAAAGCAAACACAATTGTATATTTGGCAGCAAGAGCATCTGAAAAAAAAACTTTAAGCACCTTAAAAACAAAAATGTTTGATAAAATAGCTACAAATACAATCCATAAGGACTGTAGCAAAACAGAATTACCATCAAAATAATTATTTGCAAAAAAAGCTATTGTACCGAATAGAAAATGTGCTCCCCCCGATTCCAAATAAATATTATCAATTATACAAGCACTAAAAATTGCTTCTATTGAGTTCAAACGACCAAGATCCTGAGCTATTTCATAAAAATATCCTTGATCAGGATAGAAATAAAAAGTTCCTTTTCCCAAAAAACCTAAGTGAGCTATTATACAATATATAATATATATGGGAGCAATAGTGATGAGTGTATTGAAGAGGTTAATTTTTTCAAACCGACTCGATGAAACAGATAAAACAACAACGCAAAATAATATTATAAAGCAAAAAAATGAAAAAAAAATAGATGAACTGGAAAACACTAATGAAAATATTATAATTAATAATAGTGTCAATATCGCTTTAATTATATGGTTATAATTTATCATTATATATTTAGTAGAGAACGATCAATTTCTTAATATTGCTTTTATCATCCACTCTTGTGGATTAAAATGTGCTTCATGCCAATTTAAATAAGAATCCCAATATCCGGTACAATAATCATAAGCTTCAATAGCATATCCGTAACTTATTTCAACTATTCGCGGATTGTCTTTGTCATCGAAAACAAAGTCAAAAGCTATAGATTGAGACTCAAGTTTTCGATTTACTTCAAATGCAATCTTAACGCACCTTTCATCAATTTGATTTTTTTCATAAAGAATAATTCCACTACCAGAAGCTCTAAAGTCATTTTCTCTAACCATTCTTTTAATTGCAAAGGCTTTGTCATCAACAATTATTACACGAAGATCTGAATCATTATTATTCATAAAATCTTGAAAATAAACATATCCTTTCTCATTACCCATTGTCTTTGAGAATTGGGTAGATATGAAAAACCTTCCAATAGCTTTTATCACATCAGATATATTTTTTAAACCCGCCTTATATTTAGTCAGAGTATCCAAAAAGTATTCAAATCCATCAAATTGTTTAAACCCTTTTCCAAAAGATTTTTCAATTAATTTAATACATTCAGATTTAGTTTTAACTAATTTTACATTAGCCGATCCTGCGCCCCCTTTTAATTTAAATACTTTTGGATAGGAGGTTTGGTTTGCCCATTCAATGGCCTTAGATTTAGTATAAAAAACATAACTAGGTACCAAAGGAGCTTCGATCGCTTCCAATAAATATTTTTGTGCTACTTTATTATCAAAATGCCATCCAGTGTTAAAGTTTGGAAAGACCTTTACTCCAGCATGCTCCAAAGCAAATAAAATAGACCTTGCAGCTAATACATCTTCATACTTCCCATGGTGGTGATGCCACATAAAAGCATCATAACCATTTAATTGGTTTATGATGTCTGAATCAAAGGCATTCACTAACCTATATTCAATAAGGTTTGATTCACAATAATCGATCCATCGCTCCGAATAACTACCTTTTCTGTGGTGTATTGCTAATCTCATTTAGAAAAATTAATTTTGTTTACTATTGTAGCTGGGTTTCCTTGAATGATTGAACAACTAGGGAAAACTCCTTTTACAACTGAACCTGCCGAAATTATTGAGTTATCACCAATATGGGTACCTTTCAAAATGATTGAATTCAAACCTATCCAAACATTATTTCCTATCACTATCTCTTTTGGAGCATCTTGTCCATAAGTTCTGTTCTCAGAATTTATTTCATGACCATTACTATCCAAGATATTTACACCTGCCGCAATTACTGTATTATTTCCTATAATTATTCTTGATTTCGCATGAATATAAGCACCGTTTATTCTACAATTATCTCCTATAACACATTGGGCTCCTTGCTTATCTAAAAGAATGGTAGTACTGAATGGCATTCCAGCGTGATAGCCTTTTTTATTCGATCTTAAATAAACATGATTTCTAATCTCTAGTTTATTACCATTTGTATACAATCTTGTTTTATTATCTATTCTAACAGATTTCCCTAGAATGATGTTCTTTCTTGTATGTATATAAATCAAATAGAAATAATTGATCAATTTATTAAAAACATGAAAAATCCTAAATATTAATTTCATTTTTCAGACTAAAATTAGTGCTAATATCAACCATAAATGGATGAAGTTATTTAGCTTTTGTAATTTGTATACAATCTATTGTGAGCATTTTCAATTTGAAATTGACTGAGAATCCTTGAATTTGATTCAATTTATTAAGCTTTATTCGAACCTCTTCTTTATTAAACTTTCCCTTTTTTGAAAATTCTACATCACTCCTATTAATAATTCTATAAATAAACTTTTTTATTCTTATTCTAAAATTGTGATTAATTTGGTCAACCAAATGTGAAATTACACCCGTTTTTTCTTTATTTTCAAAGGATGCTGGAACATTAGAAGATAAATAACCACTAATAATAGGTGAAGATTCAAAAGAAACATTATTTATGGTCTGCTCTAATATTTTGTAAGAACGACCTTCAACTTCATACTTGAATTTACCATCAAAAATATATTCTATTTGAGATTTTAAACTTTCTAACTCTGTTATCTTCTTACTAACAGCTATTGGAAGCCATGCAACAATTCTCTCGTCAAACTTTGGAACGTAAGCTATTACTGGCTTTCCCGCAATCAGAGCCTCAATACCAGTAGTACAATCGAAATGGATAACTCCTTTGGATGCCTTTATCCACATTGCTACATTTCCTTTCTTGGTTACATGAACATTTTTGTAATCCTTAAAGTGTTGAAGGTAGATATCTAATGATTCACTAGGGTGTGGACGAACTACAAATGTTTTGGAAGGTAGTTCTGTTGCTAAAAATGCTATTGCTTTCAAATAATAATCAATTATTTCCACAAAATAATCCATCTTTAACATTAGCAAATCCTTAGTTTCTTTAGTAAATGTCGGTTCATTTTGCCAATATATACGTGCATTTTCAATACCATTCTGTGGGTTACTTGCACTAAAGCTTGTATTAATCAGAATAAAATCTCCATAATTTTCTGTAATATTAGAAATATCTTCTGTAAAGAAAGAATCATATTTAGCTTTTAGCAAATCAAATCTTGGATCACCGCTAGTAACCATTTGTTGATCTTTTTGCCTTACATTATATTTATCGATACTAGTCTTAATATAATCTCCAAACAGAAAATTATAGTCTATATAATGACTAACCTCAGGATTGAAAATACTTCTTATTGTACTTTCGTTATCTTTATAGTGTACTCCCCCTTCCGCATGTAATAACACAAGTTTGTACCCATTATTTTTTAATTGACTATAAAGATTCTCCTCATTTTTGGATAGACTTTTAAAAAAATAAATGCCATTTGCATTTTTCAACGCAAGCTTTCTTAGGTATCTATTCGTTCCTAAGAAAATATTTGTATATCCAAATTGAAGTAAGTTTGTAATAAGTAATAATTTGCCATCAAACTCTCTTGATTTCGTTTCATATTCAATAAATATTGGTTTATTCATAATTTATCGCTTTCTCAATATTTGTTTAATATCATTTACTCTCAAATTCCCCACATAGAAAAGGAAACCTATAGCTATTAAAGCATATATTACCTTCCACAAAAATTCCCAAAGACTATATTGATCTCCAAATATAAATGTAATAATAGTTGTCCCTCCTACAAGTAGAGGAGGAATAATAATGCTCTTTAAGTCTGTGATTTTACGAGTAATATTTCTAGAAATTAAAAATCCCAATACAAAATATAATAAATAGGCAATTGCTGTAGCAATAGTTGATCCCAAAATCCCTAAATATGGGATAAGTACTATATTAAGTATTACATCTATTATAATTGCAATAAAGGCTATTCGTGAAGTTATGGCAAATCTCTTATCATAGGTGAGTGCCGCATTTGGAACTAATAATAGACCACTAAAGTAAACACCGATAACAAGCACACTAATCAATGGTATTGCTTCATAGTACCTTGAATCAATAAATAGTAAAATGAATTCCTTACTGAATAATATGATAAATATACAAATAAGACTTAAAAACACATTGTATATATAAACAAGTCTTTGAATAACACCATAATCCCCGTTATTCATATTTTCATAGAATATCGGATTCCAGATTTTCCTAATTCCAACAACAAGAAAAAGGGGAATTTGAGCGATTTGAAAAGCAAAAGAATACATACCCA
>Ga0172382_10011096_pt1 | contig 11954 bp, 13 predicted proteins | sample Leawel138RmetaG_FD_122245 | JGI IMG/M metagenome (GOLD analysis project Ga0172382, IMG submission 122245) | Leachate microbial communities from a municipal landfill in Southern Ontario, Canada - Leachate well 138R metaG | ecosystem: Engineered > Solid waste > Landfill > Unclassified | place...
GAATGACCCGACCACCGCGGAGCATGATCGAGCCACCGGGCGCCATCCCCGGTACTGGATTGATATGGACGAAAACACTTTCAAGGAAGCGCAGATGGCAATGCGCGCCAGGGTGGACAGGATCGACACCTTCAGCCGCCCGAATCTGATGGTCGAGTATGTGGAGTACGTTTCTGTAGGCTGACTACAGTGAATTCTGATTGCCGCTATACCCAGATGGCTATTCGCTGAGCCATCCAGGTTGATGGACACCTTCTGTTCAGCTACCGATCTGACTTTTGAATTGCCCTGGCGTCACTCCAAACCATGCTTTGAAAGCGCGATGGAGGGTACTCACGTCAGCATAACCAAGCACCTCGACAATCTGCTCGGTAGGTAATTGCTGTACCACCAGCAGTTCCAGAACTTTCTCTTTCAGCAGCCCCTCCTTGAGTTTACGGAAGCTGGTGCCTTGCTCATCAAGGTGTCGCTGCAGCGTTCGTTTCTTGAATCCAACTGCCTTTGCCAGTGTATCGATATCCAGCCTGACCAAGTCGTTACCATCCATGTGGCTTTTGACATGATCCAGGAACCCCTGTCCAACGCGCTGCGCTCTGGATAGCCCGTCTGCGTAACCTAGCAACAACTGATACAGGTGTTCGTCACGCCCGGTAATCACAGCATCAATAGCTGTATTATCCAACTCGACGATATAACGCTCACCTACTGACACCACAGGGCATTTCAGGATCCTGGCCACCCCCTCCACATCCTCTGCCCCAGCGGGTAAATGCAAGAGGTGCGCCTTGGTGCCACCAGCAGAAATGAGCGAAATATTTTTCAGCGTCGCGGTTATCACCGACAGTACATGCTGCAGGTGCACGGCAACAGACGATTGAGCTGGAAGATATTCAAGCGCTACGACATTGTTTTCTGTCGCTTCAACGAATCGGAATCGACCGTTTTCGCTAATCAAGCTTTGATAGCGAACAAGAAGCTCCATCCCGGTCCGGACCGAAGGACTGTGAAGCAGCAGGGGAAACAGCAGTCCTGACGAACGGGGGCTGAGACGGCGGCCTACTTCCACCCCCAGGTGCTCTCGGTCAGAGGTCGACACCGCTCGATGCCACAAGGTGCGGGCCTCTACCAGGTCCAACTGCTCGCCAACCAGAAGCCTCCCGCCTTGAATGCCCTTGACCCCTTTGGTTAAAAAACCTATGTCCACTCCCAGGTCAGAGAGAACCAGCAGCAGTTCGTTGACCCAGAGGTTATTGATATGGCGATGATCCACGTCCCCGCTCTCCTGGTGCCAATGAAAATGCAAAATAATGAGTGGTATTGTGGCATGAAATGCAAATTCATGGCGTGGATTCTCAATGAATGCGGCTGCACCCTCTCTTACAGTGAGGGTGCAGAAAGCAGTCCAAATTAAAACAATTCTATCTACGGCCTTGGCAGGAGAGAAAAATGAGTTACACGATTACACCCACGTCAGGTGCATGCGGAGCGACAGTAGCAGGTTTGGATCTCTCTGAAGACCTGGATAAGGCGACGGTTGAAGATCTGCGCGCAGCCTGGCTGAAACATAAGGTGCTGGTTTTTACCGGGCAGAACATCAGCGATGCAGACCTTGAACGCTTTAGCCTCTACTTCGGCTCATTCGCTGGCGATCCCTATATTGCATCACTGGACGACAACCCGAATATCATCGAATTGCGTCGGACCGCAGATGAAACCACGCCGATTTTTGCTGATGCCTGGCACACTGACTGGAGCTTTGGCAAGAATCCGCCTTCGGCTACCATCCTGTACGGCATCACCATTCCTCCCCATGGCGGAAATACGGACTTCGTGAATCAGCAAAAGGCCCTGCAGGAGATGCCCCAGGAGCTTCGCAGCCGCATCGAGGGGAAAAACGCCATCCATTCAGCGCGCAGAGCATATGCTCCCACAGGGGCCTATGGCGACGGAGAGAAGGAAAGTGGTAATCAGCGAGGGTTCAAGATCAAGACATCCGAGTCCGCCTATGATACCCAGGCTCACCCAATCATCCGCAAGCACCCGGAAACTAGCGAAGAAACCTTATTCGGCTGCATTGGGTACATCATTGGTATCGAAGGTATGGCTGAGGATGAGGCGAATCAACTTCTGATGGAGCTGTACAACTGGCAGACCCGCCCCGAATTCCAGTACAGCCATGGGTGGAAGCCCGGTATGGTGGTGATGTGGGATAACCGTGCGGTTCTGCACAAGGCCAACGGCGGTTATGAAGGTTATGAGCGTGTACTGCACCGTACGGTCGTCGCGTAATCGGTGCTTCAACAGGTTGCTCATGATGAGCAACCTGTTCTTCGTATTTCTACGCCAAGGGGCTTTGAAGGGCAGGGCTCAGTTGCTGATCTGCGACTGCTGGTAGTTTTCCAGGCCGACCTTGTCGATCAGGCTCAGCTGGGTTTCCAGCCAGTCGACGTGCTCTTCTTCCGATTCCAGAATGCTTTCGGCCAGATCGCGGCTGCCGTAGTCACCAATGCTTTCGAAGTAGGCGATGGCGGCCTTCAGATCGGGAATGCCCTTCATCTCCAGACGCAGGTCGCATTCGAGAATCTCGCGGGTGTTCTCGCCGATCATCAGCTTGCCGAGATCCTGGAGGTTGGGTAGGCCCTCGAGAAACAGGATACGCTGGGTCAGCGCATCGGCATGTTTCATTTCATCGATGGATTCTTTGTACTCATGCTCGCCGAGCTTGTCCAGACCCCAGTCCTGCAGCATGCGTGCATGCAGGAAATACTGGTTGATGGCAACCAGCTCATTACCGAGCAAGATGTTGAGATGACGGATAGCCTGTGCGTCGCCTTTCATGACGATTTTCCTCAGTGCAGGGGGATCAATGCACCGAGTGTGCTACCGAGAGCGGCATCTGTCAAATCCGCCCTTGCAAATCAAATAGATAGAAACATTTCTCGGATGAATGCGATAAGCATTCAGGCTACGCTGAACTGCCCCGCATTGACGAAACTGGCCACGGCAGCCTGGCGGTATTCACCAAGGATGGACTTGCAGTCCCGACCACATTTGCCACATTGGCTGGCAACGTCCAGGCGCTCACGCAGGTCGCGCATACTACAGGCACCATCAGTCACGGCATCGCGAATCTGGGTGTCGGTAATTCCCTTGCAAAGACATACGTACATGGGTGCACTCCGGGAGCAGGTCAAGAATGGCTATAAGCTAATTGTAATGAGAATAATTGTCAAACAATTATCTGTGCCATTCGCATCCGGTGGATAAACGGCTCGGTTGCAGGCTCTTTTTTGATCATCAGTCAGCTGAATATCAGCCATCCTCGCATTTTATAGTCTCTGCAGCCCGCGCCGACGCTGGGGTCTATGCGGGCAATGCGGTTCTCTGGCAATACCTTGGTACATTCGTCAGGAATGTCGCATGAATATTGGCCAGCCACATGGAATAGACTCCAGGCAACGGCGATAGGAAAGCGGTCGGCTCGACCCTTGCTGCGCCAGCGAGAGCACAACTACAACAAGGCGGGGCTCGATCCCCGCTCAATCTCATTGGAGTGGCATATAGATGAGTCAGTCCGGAATTCTGAAACGTTCCACCATCCTGATCCACGGTTCCGTGGGTATCCCCCTGGCGATCATCGGGTATCCGCTGGCAGTCTACCTTCCGCCTTTCTATGCCCAGGAAATGGGTCTGAACATGGCGCTGATGGCGCTGGTACTGGTCATCGCGCGTTTTTCCGATGTGATCACCGATCCGCTCATCGGCATGCTCAGCGACCGCTGGCAGACCCGCTTCGGCCGGCGCAAGCCCTGGCTGGTGATGGGCACGCCGATCATGCTGGTCAGCACCGTGATGATCTTCATGCCGCCTGATGGGGCAGGGCTGTGGCATCTGCTGATCTGGACCGTATTGATGTATCTGGGCTGGACCATGGTCACCTTGCCCTACGGTGCCTGGGGGGCGGAACTGTCGCCGCTGTATCATCAACGCAGCCGGGTGACCGCATCGCGCGAGGGCTATGTCCTGTTGGGACTGTTCGTCGCCGCGCTGGCCCCGGCGGTAGTACAGGCCATGGGGGCGCGCTACGCGGCGGGGGACACCGATGGTGCCGTGATGCGTGCCATGGTCTGGCTGGTCGGCAAGGACGGGCAGCTCGGCACCGGCTACGGCCCCATCCTTGCTGGGATGGGATGGTTGCTGTTGATCCTGTTGCCGCTGACGGTGTTCCTGGTGGTGACCATGGTACGCGAGGCCCCAGCACGGTCAGTACAGAAGACCGATTGGAAGAAAGGCCTGCGGATCATGAAGAACAACGGTCCGTTCAAACGGCTGATGCTGATCCTGCTGATCGTGATTACCGGTGAGTCGTTCCGCAATGCGATGTCGGTGTTCTTCATGCAGCATGTGATCCAGATCCAGGCGCAGATCGGCATGATGTACCTGCTGTATTTCGGCATCGGCATCCTCGGCATTCCGTTCTGGCTGGTACTGGGACGCAGAATCGGCAAGCACCATGCTTTCTGCGTGGCAGTCGCCGTGTCCAGCCTCAGTATTCTCGGCATGTTCTTTCTGCAGGCCGGGCAGTTGGTGCCATTCGCCATCATGTTCGCGGTCAAGGGCTTCTGCTTTGCCGCCTTCCAGTTCCTGCCGCTGTCGATGCTGGCGGATATCGTCGATCTGGATACCGCGCGCAGCAAGGAGCATCGCACCGGGCTGTTCTTTGCCATGTCCGGTATGGCGCAGAAGAGTGCCATGGCCCTTGGCCTGGGTCTGTCGCTGGGCCTGCTGGCGCTGGTCGGGTTCGATGCTACCCAGACCGTGCACAACGAGAGCCAACTGATGTCCCTGCGTGTGCTCTACATCGTCGGGCCGGTACTCATGTACATGGCCGCATTCATGCTGGCGCGCCGTTATCCGCTGACCTCCGATCGGCAGGAGCGCATTCAGTCGTGGATCGAGCGGCGCAACCTGCGTCTGCAGACTGCGGAGGCAGAAAAGACCTGAGACGGTTATTGGCGCAGAATGTGTCGTATTCTTCCGTTATGCTGTCATCCTTCGGCGCTTGGATTCAAAGAGGATGACAGCGATGGCGGGGCAGTCCCAGTTCGGTTTGTTGCGCAGCAGGCGGTTCCTGCCGTATTTCATCACGCAGTTTCTGGGTGCCTTCAACGATAATGTATTCAAGCAGGCGCTGGTGCTGGCCATCCTGTTCAAGATCGGCACCAGCGCCGATCCGAACGTGCTGATCAACTTCAGTGCCTTGCTGTTCATCCTGCCGTTTTTCCTGTTTTCCGCGCTCGGCGGCCAGTTCGGCGAGAAGTTTCCCAAGCACACGCTGATCCGCCTGATCAAGTTTGCCGAAATCATCATCATGCTGGCCGGCGCCGCCAGTGTGCTGATCGGTCATCTGCCGTTGATGCTGGCGGTGTTGTTCGCCATGGGCTCGCAGTCGGCGCTGTTCGGCCCTGTGAAGTATTCGATCCTGCCGCTGCACCTGGCGGAGCGGGAACTGGTCGGCGGCAATGCGCTGGTGGAGATGGGCACCTTTCTGGCGATTCTCGGTGGCACCCTGTTCGCCGGGTTGTTGACGGCCGGCGAGCAATGGGCCTGGTGGGTGTCGGTGTCGGTGGTCGGGCTGGCGCTGCTCGGATTCTGCGCCAGCATGGTGATTCCGCGCACGGCGGCCGCGCTGCCGGCGTTGCGACTGGACTGGAATATCTTTCGCCAGTCGGCGCGTATTCTGCACCTGGGGCTGGTGCAGCAATCCCGGGCAGTATCCCGTTCGCTGCTGGCCAACTCCTGGTTCTGGTTTCTCGGAGCGACCTATCTGGCACAGATTCCGGGCTTTACCCGTGACTATCTGCAGGGCGATGAGACCGTCGTGACACTGATCCTGGCGGTATTCTCCATCGGTATCGCCGCTGGTTCGCTGCTCTGTGAGCGGCTGGCGGGCAAGACGGTGAACCTCACGCTGGTGCCTTTTGGTGCGGCGGGCCTGACGCTGTTCGGGTTGTTGTTGTGGGCCGGTGCCGGGTATATCGAAGTGGGTGTCGAGCACCTGGGCTGGACACAGTTGCTGATGCAGCCGGCGGCCTGGGGCGTGATGACCTGCATACTGGGGCTGGGTATGTTCGGTGGTTTCTACATCGTGCCGCTATACGCCCTGATTCAGGCCCGGACGGAGAACCATGAGCGCTCCCGGGTGATCGCGGCAAACAATATTCTCAATTCACTGCTGATGGTGATTTCCGCAATATTCGCCATGCTCATGCTGGGCGTGGTGGGGATCACCATTCCGCAGTTGTTCCTGGTGGTGTCGCTGCTCAACGTGCTGGTCAGTCTGTACCTGTTCCTGGCCGTGCCCGAGTTCACGGAGCGCTTGCGTATGCGTTTGGGGGGAAGCCGATGAAGATGCTGGACGAATTGCGGCGGCGCGATCAACTGCTGGCCTGGATGGAGCAGGGCTTGCTGACGCCGCGCCAACTGGAACAGGCGCTGGCGCCCCAGCGGCCTCAGCCGAGTGTGCGGGAGTGGCAGCATGCGCTGGATCGGCTGCTGGCCCTGTATGGCAGTCTGTTGCTGGCGCTGGGGGTGATCTTTTTCTTTGCCTTCAACTGGGATGATCTGCACCGCTTCGGCAAGCTGGCTCTGGCGCTCGGTGCACTGACCGGTTTCGCCGGCGTGGCCTTGTGGCTGCAACCAGGCTCGGTCCTGTACCGCGCCGTTCTGCTTGGGGCGGCACTGGCTACCGGCGGGGTGCTGGCGCTGGTGGGGCAGACTTACCAGACCGGCGCTGACATCTGGCAACTGTTCACTGCCTGGGCGGTACTCATGCTGCCCTGGGTATTGCTGTCGCGCTCGGCGGCATGCTGGGGGCTGTTCTGGGCGATTGCCAACCTGGCGCTGCTGCGCTATTTCGCCATGCATGACAGTTGGCTCGGTGCGGCGCTGGCCAGCCCGCGGGCTCTGCTCGGCGTAGCGGCTGGCAATCTGCTGCTGTTGCTGGTATTCGAGCTGTTCGCGGGCCGCCTGCTGTCGCAGCCCGGTCGCAGCATGTCGCGTCTGGCCGGTTTTGCGCTGCTCAGTGCGCTGGCGCTGGGAGCCTGCATCGCCTGGTGGGAAAGCACCTACCTCAACCTGCTATGGGGGTTAGGCGTGGTCTGGCTGATCGGTATCCCGCTGTACCGCTGGGGGCGGCGTGACCTATTGCTGCTGGCGTTGCTGTTGTATGCGCTGGTCGGTGTACTGACTGCAGGACTGGCGCGGCTGTTCGACAGTATCGATGGCTTTACGCTGTTCAACCTGCTTGGCTTGTTTATGCTGCTGAGCAGTGCCCTGGCGTCGGTCTGGCTGCATCGGGTGTATCGGGAGGGCGAGGCATGAGCAGAGCATGGCAACAGGGGCTGCTCGAGGAGTTGCAACAGCGCCAGATACTTGACCCGCCGGCGGTCGAGCGTGTCCGGGATGAGCATGCCGCACCCTGGTACATGGCCTTGCTCTCGGGGCTGGCGGCCTGGCTGGCGGCGTTGCTGTTACTCGGCAGTTCGCTGATTACCATTATCGATGACAGCGCGCCGGCCAGCGCCATCAGTGGCAGCCTGCTGCTGGCCCTGGCGATCTGGTTGTTGCGCCGGCCGGGCGTGTTCGCCGCGCAGTTGGGGCTGGCGTTGTCGCTGGTGGGGCAGGGGCTGCTGGTGTTCGCGCTGGTACAGCTGGAGCCATGGGCTGCAGCTGGGCAGCGCCTTCCGGCGCTGGGAGCCTTGCTGGTGGCTGCCGGCATGTTGTTGCCACCAGCCCATGGCGCCCACCGGCTGGTCTGCGCGTTGATCGCCATGTTCAGCCTGGCGGTACTGATCGGCGCCAACGCGCTGCTGTCATTGTATGGTCTGCTGCTGGCCGCGCTGGGTATCTGTCTGTGGCTACAGCGTAGCGGCTGGGCTGGAAAGCAGGTAGCCCTGTATCGCGCCATCGCCGGTGCGGCGACGGTGATGGCGCTGGTATTGGCGATTCTCGGGCATGGGCGGTGGGGCGATCTGCTGGGCCTGCTGCTGAATGATCGCACCGTGCAACTGCTGACGTGGCTTTATCCCGTCGGTGCTGGCCTCCTGTTGCTGGCAACCGTCAGCTGGCTGGTGCGCGGCGAGAAGCCGGCGTTTCGGCTGGGTTGCGCAGCAGCGGTGGTGATCGTCGTCGCGCTTTGTGCCCAGGCACCGGGTCTGCTGGTCGGAGCGGCCTTGTGGCTGGCGGTATTCCAGGCCAGCGACCGTTTCTGGTGTGTGCTGGTGGGGATCGGTACCACCCTGTACCTGGGCGACCTGTACTACAGTCTGCACATCACCTTGCTGCACAAATCAATACTGCTGGTGGCAACCGGACTGGTGCTGCTTCTGTTGCGCTGGTTGCTGTTGCGCCAATGGGGAGGTCGATATGAGGGCTGACCGGATTGCCATCGTCGCCGCCTGGCTGCTCATCCTGGTGGCGGTGGCATACACTGTCTCCGGGCACGAACGGACCCTGCGCGACGGGCAACTGGTGCTGCTGCAACTGGCACCCGTGGACCCGCGCTCGCTGATGCAGGGTGATTACATGGCCTTGCGCTTTGCGGTCGACGGGCAGTTGCCCAGGGAGGACGGCCAGTGGCCGAACTATGCGCATCTGCATGTCGGTGCCGAGGGGCGTGCGGTGCTGGCGGGCGCCGGGGACGAGCCGAGCAGCGAGCCGGGCATGGTCTCCATGCGCATTCGCCAGAATGGACGCGAGGCGAGTGTCGGTCCCAATGCGTTCTTCTTTCAGGAAGGCACCGCAGCCGTCTACGAGGAGGCGCGTTGGGGTGGTTTTCGCGTGGCCGCCGATGGTACTGCGCTGCTGACCGCGCTATATGATGAGAATCTGCAACTGCTGGGGAGCAATCGACGCTAGGCGTGCCGCTGCTGTAAGAGCCTGAACAGGCTCAGGCTTTCTGCGTCTTGCTGGCTGGCTTGGCGGCGCGCGGGCTGCCATAGGTCTGGCCACTGGTGCCGCTGGGAATGCTCTGGATCTTGCCCCCGGAGGCGAGGAACGCGGAGATCTGATCGTTGATGGATTCGCTGGTCGCCACGGCCGGGTCGGCCTTGCGCTTGGCAGGAGCTGTCTTGGGTTTGGCTACAGCCTTGACGGCGGGTTTTGTCGACATGGAGTACACCTCGAGGTTGAAAAAACAACCATAATACACTTTATCTGTCAATAATGCTTGGGTTGTTTTTTCAAGCCGAGGAGCGGGGCTTGCCAGCCAGGGCTGGCAAGGAGGGCCTCAGTGTTGATGGCCACCTGCGCCATGGGCGTGACCATGCGCCAGTTCTTCTTCCGTGGCCGGGCGCACGGCGAGAATTTCCACGTCGAACTTCAGGTCGCGACCGGCCAGGGGGTGGTTGGTATCCACCTCGGCCTGGGACAGGCCAACCTTGACCACGCTGACCTGGCGTGGGCCTTGTTCGGTGTGTATCACCGCCAGCATGCCCGGCTTCCATTTCCTTGCGCCCTGCAGATGCTTGATCTGGACTTTTTGCGTAGCGTTTTCCTGGCGCGGGCCATAGGCCTTGTCGACCGGCAGCTCGACGCTGAAGCTGTCACCGGCTTCGCGACCTTCCATGGCATCGACCAGGCCTTCCAGCAGGCCCGGCTGGCCATGCAGATAGAGCACCGGCTCGTGCGGGCGGGAGCTTTCGATTTCGCCATTGGCGTCGGACAGGGTGTAGTGGAACTGGACCACCGAATTGTTTGCGATCTGCATGAAAGGACTCGTCAGGCTGGTTTGAAAGCCGCCATTATCCGGAGCTGTTGGCCTGTTGCCAAGCCGCCTGGCATCAGACCGAGCTGCCGTCCTGCAATACCTGCTCCAGCGGCAGCTGGGCGCTGACATTGACACTGCCCTGGGCGGCGAAGACCACCAGGTGGTCGGCGGCTACGCGGATGCCGAGTTCCTCGCCCAACAGGTGATCGTCATGGCTGGGGAAAATGGCTTCCAGGGTGCTGCCGGTTGGCAGTTGCAGGCGGTACAGGGTGGTGGCGCCGAGAAAGACCTTGCCGGTGATGATCGCCGTCTGGCTGCTGCCTTCCTGACCGACGATGTCGTCGGGGCGCAGCAGCACATCCACGGCACTGCCGCCGGGCAACTGATAGGCGCGGTTGCCGCGGATGACACCAACTTCGGTCTGCACCGTATCCGGGGTCAGCAACTGGCCGCGAATGAAGTAGCCCTGGCCGATGAAACTGGCGACAAAGGGCGTGGCCGGCTCATGGTAGAGGTTGTAGGGCGTATCCCATTGTTGCAGCTGGCCTTCGCGCAGCACACCGACCTGATCGCATACGGCGAAGGCTTCGTGTTGATCATGGGTGACCAGCAAGGCGCTGGTGCCCCGGGCCTTGAGGATGTCCCGTACTTCGGCCGACAGCCGCCGGCGCAGGTCACCATCCAGATTGGAGAAGGGTTCATCCAGCAACAGCAGTTTGGGTTCCGGCGCCAGTGCACGCGCCAGCGCTACCCGCTGCTGCTGGCCACCGGACAGCTCATGGGGGTAACGCTTGCCCAGCCGGTCGAGTTTGACCAGCGCCAGCAGTTCATCGACGATGCGCTTGCGCTCGGGATGCTTGGCGATGCCGAAGGCGATGTTCTCCGCCACGTTCAGGTGCGGGAACAGGGCATAGTCCTGAAACACCATGCCGATGCGGCGCTGCTCGGGCGGTACCGTATGGGTCGGGCTGGACAATACCTTGCCCAGCAGGCGGATCTCCCCGGCAGTGATCGGTTCGAAGCCGGCGATGCTGCGCAGGGTCGTGGTCTTGCCGCAGCCCGAGGGGCCGAGCAGGCAGCCGATATCGCCGGTACGCAGGTGCAGGCTCAGGTCATCGACTATCTTGTGTCCGCCATAGCCGCAGGCGAGGTTATTCAGTTCCAGAACAATGTCGGACATCGACAGTCACCGTCAGTCAGTCAACCAGCAGGAATTCGACCAGGGCCTTCTGCGCGTGCAGACGATTCTCCGCCTGGTCCCAGACCACGCTGCGCGGGTCATCCATCAGTTCGGCGGAGACTTCCTCGCCGCGATGGGCCGGCAGGCAGTGCATGAAGATCACCGACTCGTCGGCGAGGTCCAGCAGTGCCGAGGTCACCTGGTAGGGCGCGAAGCGCTGCAGGCGATCCCGGGCCTCGTCTTCCTGGCCCATGGACGCCCAGACATCGGTGCTGATCAGGTGGGCGCCGGCCACTGCGGCGGCGGGATCGCGCAGCAGGGTCACCCGGTCACCGGCCTGGTCGAGGAATGCCTGGTCCGGCTCGTAGCCTTCGGGGCAGGCGATGCGCAACTGAAAGTCGAACTGGATGGCGGCCTGGATGTAGCTGTTGCACATATTGTTGCCATCGCCGATCCAGGCCACGGTCTTGTCCTTGATACTGCCGCGGTGTTCCAGGAAGGTCTGCATGTCCGCCAGTAGCTGGCAAGGGTGCAGATCATCGCTCAGACCGTTGATCACCGGTACCTGGGAGTAGGCGGAGAAGGTTTCCACGGTGGCATGGGCGAAGGTGCGGATCATCACCGCATCGCACATGCGCGACAGGACCCGGGCGCTGTCTTCGACTGTTTCGCCGCGGCCCAGCTGGGTATCGCGTGGCGACAGGAAAATGGCCTGGCCGCCCAGCTGGATCATGCCGGCTTCGAAGGAAACCCGGGTACGCGTCGATGCTTTCTCGAAGATCATGCCCAGCACGCGGTTCTTCAACGGCTCGTAAATGACGCCCTGGCGGTGCAGCGACTTCAGCTCGGTGCCGCGTTTCAGCAGTCCTGCCAACTCTGCCTGGGAACAATCCATCAACGAAAGAAAATGCCGTACTGTCATGTTGTGCTACCTGGTTGCTTCGATCGGCTATCGACCGGAAATAGCGACCCTTACCGTGACCTGGCGGCCCGGTACAAGCCATA
>Ga0172382_10011097_pt1 | contig 11953 bp, 8 predicted proteins | sample Leawel138RmetaG_FD_122245 | JGI IMG/M metagenome (GOLD analysis project Ga0172382, IMG submission 122245) | Leachate microbial communities from a municipal landfill in Southern Ontario, Canada - Leachate well 138R metaG | ecosystem: Engineered > Solid waste > Landfill > Unclassified | place...
ACTCGCTGGTCTATATGCCACTGTTGGAAGAAACCGGCTACATGCCGTCGAAGAAGTTCTGCGACGGCTACGAGATTCACGATCATTGCCAGATCATCGCCGACACCTTCGGCCTGCGCGACAATGCCCTGTTCCACACCCTGATCAAGACGCTGAGGTGGAACGAGCAGACCAACCGCTGGCACGTCGGCACCAATCGCGGCGATGCCATCAAGGCGCGGTTTGTCGTGCTGGCGATGGGGCAGCTGAACAAGCCCAAGCTCCCCGGCATTCCCGGCATCGATCAGTTCAAGGGCAAGATCTTCCATACCGCGCGCTGGGATTACGACTATACCGGCGGCGAATGGCGCAACCCGGTGCTGGACAAGCTGGGCGACAAGAAAGTGGCGATCATCGGCACCGGCGCCACGGCCATCCAGGTCGTGCCCTACCTCGCCAAATACGCACAGCAGACTTACGTTATCCAGCGTACGCCTTCGACGATCGACCAGCGCAACAACCGCCCAATCGATCCCGAATGGTACAAGGCGCAGAAGCCCGGCTGGCAGCAGGAACGCATCCGCAATTTCCACCATGCCGCGATGGAACGCCTCGCGCCCGGCGAGCCTGATCTGGTCGAGGACATCTGGACCGAGATCAGCAAGAACGTGAATGCCGAGCTGGAAGCCGAAGGCTGGCCCGCCATCACGCCGCAGGAATATGCCGCCCGCCGCGAGACGATGGACTACCGCGTGATGGAGCGCCTGCGCGCGCGTTGCGATATCGTGCAGGACCCGGAAACCGCCGAGGCGCTGAAGCCCTATTACCGCTATCTGTGCAAGCGGCCGGCCTCCAACGACGATTTCTACCCGGCGTTCAACCAGCCCAACGTCAAGCTGATCGACGTGGCCGAGACGCAAGGGGTGGAGCGGCTGACCGAACACGGCTTCGTCCACATGGGTGTCGAATACGAGATCGACTGCCTGATCCTGGCATCGGGCTATGAAGTGACCAACGACCTTGACCGCCGCTGGGGTATCGACCGGATCGAAGGTGCCGATGGCCTGTCGATCTACGATTACTGGCGCGACGGCTTCCGGACATTCCAGGGCATGATGGCGCACAAGTTCCCCAACATGTTCTTCACCGGCTTTACCCAGGCCGGCGCGAATGCCAGCAATTCCAAGACCTTCATCGATCAGGGTTTCCACATCGGCTATGTCGCGGCTGAAGCGCTGAAGCGCGGCGCGGTCCGCATCGAACCGACGCAGGACGCGCAGGACGCCTATATCCGCCACTTGCGCGCGGTGGCCGTCGATAATTCGGCTTACGCCACCGAATGCACGCCGTCCTACTTCAACAACGAAGGCGACCAGGCCAAGAAGCGTTCGATCTTCGGCGAGCCGTGGGGCGAGGGCTACTACGCCTTCGAGGACATGCTCCAGCGCTGGCGCGACGCGGGCGCGCTGGAAGGGCTGGAACTGGAAACCGCGCCCGCGCTCGAACCGGCCGAATAGGGCCAGCCACGCCAGCAGGGGCGGGCGAGAGGCCGCTCCCGCCGGACTGTGCACCAAAACCTCAGAGGAGGATGCCATGAACAAGCCGGAAAAGATCGTCTCCGCAGACCTTTCGGAACCGCTGACTTATCCCGTAGATGCCTTCATCAGCCGCGAATATGCGGAAATGGAGGCCGACAAGCTCTGGGCGAAAGTCTGGCAGCAGGCGGGCCGGGTGGAAGAAATTCCGGAAGTGGGTGACTACATCACCTATAACATTGCCAACGATTCGATCCTGATCGTCCGCACCGGCGTCGATACGATCAGGGCGTATCACAATGTCTGCCCGCATCGTGGGCGCCGGCTGGTGGGCAATTGCGGCCTCAACGGCACCGGCCACTCGGCTTGCGGCAAGGCGAAGCGGTTCACCTGCAACTACCACGCGTGGACCTTCAACCTTGACGGCAAGGCGACCTGGATTCTCGACAAGGATGACTGGCAGGGCGTGCTGACCGAAGATCGCACCAGTCTTGAGGATGTGCAGGTCGGCACGTGGGGCGGCTGGATCTGGATCAACATGGACCCGGACTGCGAACCGCTGGCAGATTTTCTTGCGCCGCTACCGGAACTGCTCGATCCGTTCGAATTCGAAAAGCAACGCTATCGTTTCCGCTTTTACGGCGTGTTCGACTGCAACTGGAAAGTGGCGCTCGAAGCATTCCTCGAGCCGTATCACGTCGCCGGCACGCACCCGCAATTGCTGACTTATGGCGATTTCTATGCGTGGTCGCAGGCGCTGGGCAAGCACGGCAACGACGGGTTCGGCAGCAGGGACCATGCCGACGACCACACCGCCGCCGATACCAGCGTGCACCGCGTGGCCAAGGGCGAAGACCCGCGCCGCTCGATCGCCCGGATGCAGCAGGAATTCTGGGACACCATCGGCGCTTCGACGACCGAGACGCTGGTCAATGCCGCGCAGCGGCTGGTCGATGAACTGCCCGAAGGCACGCCTGCGGGCGAGGTTCATCGCCACTGGATCGAAAGCGCGAAGCGCGACGATGCGGCGCGCGGCGTGATCTGGCCGGACATTACCGACGAGGAGATGGCGCGCGCCGGGCTGGCGCTGTCGATCTTCCCCAACATGAACATTATTCCGGGGCCGACTTTCGCGCTGTACTATCGGGTTCGCCCCTTCGGCAGCGATCCGGACAAGTGCATCTATGAGGCCGTGGCGCTCGATCGCTTTCCCGAAGGCGCAGAGCCCCGGACCGAATGGACTTTCCTGGAGCAGGATCCGGCGAAGTGGCCGCTGGTGATCGGGCAGGACATCTCGAACATGGTCGAGGTGCAGCGCGGCTACAAGTCGCGGGGTTTCCGGGGCAATCTCCCCAATCCCTGGCAGGAGCGCAAAGTGACCAACCTCCATCGCAACCTGGCGAAATACATGGACGGGCTGGGCGCGCCGGTGCCGGTGAAGCGGACCTGATCCGCGCCCGCCATGCTCCGGCATTGGGCTGAACGAGCCGGTGCCGGGGATGTCAGGGCAGGGGTAGTCAGGGCAGGGGTAGTCAGGGCAGGGGTAGTCAGGGCGGGGGTGGAGATTCCCCGCCCAGTTGCAGCGTCAGGGTGCGGGCGGCATCCAGCAGCGCGGGTTGCAGCTCGTCCAGCTTCGCCTTCATCGCGCTGCCGATGCCGATTGCCACGATGGCATGGCTGGGGGCGAGGTTGCGTTTCGCCCCATGGGCTTTCCAGATCGGCGCGGCCAGTACGGTGACGCCGGAAATGTAGTTGCCCTCATCGATGCCGAAACCTTGCGTGCGGGCCTGCGCGACCTGCTCCAACCAGTCCTCGAAGCGGGGTGGGTCTTCCCAGCGGAGCCGGGCGAATCGCGCGGCGATCTTGTCTTGCGGATAGTCGCCGAAGGCGGCGATGCAGCGGCCGGTCGCCGAGATCAGGGCGGGAAAGCGGCTGCCGACTTGCACTGAGAGCTGGAAACCGCCCGCTTGCGCTACCGCCACGGCGATGATGTGGTCCAGGCCGACGATCTGCACGACCAGCACCGTCACGCCGAACTGCTGCGCCAGCCGGTCCAGCAGGGGCTGGGCAAGGTCGGGCACCTGGTTTCGCTGCAGCCACTGGCGCGCCAATGTCAGCACGCCGGCTTCCAGCGCATAGCGCTTGGTATCGGCATCGAACGAGACCAGTTCCTCGGCCACCAGAGCACGCAAAACGTAGAGGCAGGTACTGGGATTGATCCCCAGTTCGCGCGCAATTGGATTGAGGCCGAGCGGTGTTTCGCTCTTGCCCAGCAGGCGCAGGATGGCCGCCGCGCGACTGATCGCGGGGGCCTTGCTGTCCTTGACGGTGCGGGTCAGTTGATGGTCTGTCATTCAATATAGTGAATATCATTCTATATTTACAATAACAAGTGCGCTGTGCCATGTCTGTGGAGAACAAGGAGCAGGGCGAGTCCCAATGTGCTCCACCAGACGGGATCGAGGCCATTCATGGCGAAACTGACCGAGTACACGAGCTTCGCCGATGCGCAGGCGCACGCCAGTTCGGCTGCCTTGTGGGAACTGTTCGACGGCGACCGCGAGCACCTGAATATCGCGCACGAGTGCATCACGCGGCATGCCGACGGCACCGGTCGTCCGGCGGTGCGGATCGCCCATGCCGATGGTGCCGATGAAATCCTCAGCTTCGATACGATCGCTGCCGGGGCCGCCCGTTTTGCGCATTGGCTCGATGCCGAAGGCGTGCAGCCCGGCGAACGCATCGCCTTCATGCTGGAGCCGTCACTGCCGTTCTACGTCTGCCTGTTCGGCGCGATGCAGACCGGCGCGATTTCGGTGCCGCTGTTCACCCTGTTCGGGCCGGATGCGCTGAAGCTGCGGATCGGCGATTGCGAACCCTCGATCCTGATCACCAATGCCGAAAAGGCAGAGCTTGCCCGTTCGGTCGCCAATACGGACGGCAAGCCCCGCGTGATCGTCGCGGACGATGCGTTTCTCGCCTCGATCAAGCACTTCCCCGACAGCTATGTGCCCAGGACCAGGGCGAACGACATGGCCGTGTTCCAGTATACCAGCGGGACCACGCGGGAATTGCCCGAAGCGGTCAGGCATTCGCACCGCACGCTTGTCACCCTGATGTTCGCGGCGCTCTATGGCACGGGTATCCGTCCGGGTGACGAATTCTTCTGCCCGTCCAGCCCCGCCTGGGGGCATGGCCTGTGGCATGGCACGCTGGCGCCGCTGGCGATGGGGGTGACCACCGGCACGTTTGCCGGGCGCTTCGATCCGGTGCGACTGATGCAGGCGCTGGACGCATACGGCATCACCAACATGTCGGCTGCCGCGACTCACTATCGCATGATGAAGAACAGCGGCAAGGGCCGTGATCTCACCTTCCATTTCAACAAGCTGTCCTACACCGGCGAGCCGATCGACCCGGCCACGCTGGAATGGATCGACGAATGCTTCAAGGTTCCCGCCTGTTCGATGTACGGCACGACCGAGATCGGCGTGGTGCTGGTGAACTATCCCGGTGCCGCCGATTTCGTGGTCAAGCCGGGGTCGTTGGGCAAGGCGGTTCCGGGCCAGAAGCTGGAAGTGCAGCGTCCTGACGGTACTGCGTGCGCCCCCCACGAGATCGGCGAACTCATGTTGTGGCGCGGCGGCGGCTGGATGACCACCAAGGATCGGGCGAAGATCGACGAGGATGGCTATTTCTACCACTGCGGCCGGGCTGATGACGTGATCATTTCCGCCGGCTGGACGATGTCTGCGGTCGAGATCGAGAACACCATGCTGCGGCACGAAAACGTGCTGGAATGCGGCGTGATCGGTGTGCCGGATGAAAAGCGCGGGCAAGTGGTCAAGGCCTTCGTCGTCGCCAATCGCGAAGGCAGCGATGCCTTCGTCAGGGAATTGCAGGAATTCACCCGCGAACGGCTCGCGCAGCATGAGTTCCCGCGCATCGTCGAATTCGTCGCCGAACTTCCCAAGAACCCCGCGGGCAAGGTCCATCGCAAGATGCTGCGTGATCGCGAAGCCGCAAAAGCGGCTGCGGCGGTCAACTGACTTTCAGGAGAAAAGAGAAAATGTCAGCCAAGTTCCCCAAGATTACCGAAGAAGGTCTGGCCGACCTGCGCTCGCGCATCGGCGTGAAGATCGAAAACACTGGCGAACCGTGGAACTACGAAGCCACGCGCGATGCGATCCGCCACTATGCCCACGGTATCGGCGATGACAATCCGCTGTGGTGCGAACCGGAATATGCAGCGAAGACCCGCTATGGCCAGATCGTTGCGCTGCCCTCGTTCCTGTTCACCACCAGCCGCATCGTCTCGGGCTATTGCGGTGGTCTTTCGGGCGTCCATGCGATGTGGGCCGGCGCTGACTGGACCTGGCACAAGCCGGTGTTCCGCAACGACACGATCCATACCGTTGCCTACCTGAAGGACCTGGTCGAGCACCAGACCAAGTTCGCCGGCCGGTCGTTCCAGCAGATCTATCACGTCGACTTCTACAACCAGCATGGCGACCACGTGGCCGGCGCCGACAGCTGGGTGTTCCGCACCGACCGCGATGAAGCGCGTGAACGTGGCACCAAGTACACCGAAGCCCGTGGCCGCGTGGAGCCGTTCACCGACGAGCAACTGGACGAATACGGCAAGCTCTACGCTGACGAGCAGATCCGTGGCGCGACGCCGCGCTTCTGGGAAGATGTCAACGTGGGCGACGAACTGCCGCGCATGATGAAGGGACCGATGACGGTCACCGGCTTCATCTGCTATGCGCAGGGCTGGGGCGGGCTTTACATCCGCGCCAACAAGCTGGCGTGGAAGATGCAGCAGGCGCACCCGGGCCTGGGCATCAAGAACCGCTTCAACGTGCCCGATTGCCCCGAACGCGTCCACTGGGACGAAGCCTTCGCGCTCGAAGTCGGCGCGCCGGGGGCCTACGACTACGGCCCGGAACGCTGCTCGTGGCTGACCCATCACATGACCAACTGGATCGGCGACGATGGCTTCCTGACGAAGTCCTCGTGCCAGATCCGCCGTCACAACCCGGATGGCGACGTGATCTTCATCGACGGCAAGGTGACGCGCAAGTTCGAGGAAAATGGCCGCAAGTTCATTGAGGTCGAGCAGAAGGCGACGACCCATCGTGGCGAATTGTCGGCGTTCGGCACGGCCGTTGCCGAATTGCCCAGCAAGGGCTGATGCCATGCGCTGCCCCGCCCCTTGTTCGAGGGGCGGGGACACTGGCGATCGCACAGGCGATTGCTGGCAAGGGGACAAGCCGGAAAGGCGCCCTTTGCCGAACCGGCTTTGCACGAAGGCCGGTTGTCTTTTGGGATGAGGCGATAAACAGTGTCGGCACAGATGAACGTCGCTGATTCCAATCCCTGGGCCGGGCCGCTGGCGGGTGTGCGCGTGCTGGATTTCACGCGCGTGCTGGCCGGCCCTGCCGCCAGTCTGGCGCTGGCCGACCTGGGTGCGGAGGTGTTCAAGATCGAACCACCCGGTACTGGCGATGAAACCCGCAGTTTTCCGCCGATCCGCGATGGTGAAAGCCATTATTACCTGGCGATCAATCGCGGCAAGAAAAGCCTTGTCGTCGATCTGAAGTCGCCGGAAGGCGTGGCGCTGATCAAGGATCTGGCGGCGCGCTGCGATGTCGTGGTCGAAAACTACCGCCCCGGCGTGATGGATCGTCTGGGGCTGGGTTACGAGGCGCTGTCGGCAGTCAACCCGCGCCTGATCTATTGCGCGATTTCCGGCTATGGCCAGACTGGGCCGCTCAAGGACCAGCCCAGCTTCGACATCGTGTTGCAGGCCATGTCGGGCGCGCTTTCGGTCAATGGCGAGCCTGACGGGCCGCCGACCAAGATGGGTATTCCGCTCGGCGATCTGGTGGGCGGCATCAACGGACCCATCTCCATCCTTGCGGCGCTGCACGAAAGGCACGCGACGGGACGTGGCCGCTATATCGACGTCAGCCTGATGGACGGCATGCTGGGGATGCTGGGCTACATCGCCCAACTGGCGTTCTTCAATGGGCGGGATCCGGTGCGCCAGGGTTCGCAACATCCGAACCTTGTGCCTTATGGCATTTTCCCCGCAAACGATGGTTCGATCGTCATCGCCTGCCTGACGCCAGCGTTCTGGGAACGCATCTGCCGGTCCATCGGCCGGCCTGAACTGACCCACGACAGCCGTTACGACACGCTGGAAAAGCGTCGCGACGCGCGCGAGGCGGTGAACGCCATCGTGGCGGCGTTTACCAGCCGGCACAGTGTGGACGAACTGGTGGCGATCTTCACGGCAGCCGAAGTGCCGCATGCGCCTATTCTGGGCGTGACCGAGGCTTTGACCCAGCCGCAGGCAGTCGAACGCGGCATGCTGGTGGAAGTGGATCATACCGCATTGGGCCGCATTCCCATGGTCAACCGGCCGTTCCGGTTTGACGAGCCGCAGGAGCCTCCTGCCGCGCCTCCGGTGCTGGGCCAGCATACAGAAGCGATCCTGAGCGACGTTCTGGGCCTTTCGGCGGAGCGCATTGCGACATTGCGCGCGAACGGCGTCGTCGCCTAAGGCCTCGATCCGAAAACGGAGAGGATGACAACGAACATGACCGATTTGCGCTTCGATGGCCGGGTGGCAGTGATCACCGGCGGCGGTCGCGGACTGGGCCGCGCCCATGCGCTGCTGCTGGCCTCACGCGGGTGCAAGGTGGTCGTGAACGACCCCGGTGTCAGCATGAAGGGCGACGGCACGACCGAAAGCCCCGCGCAGGACGTGGTGGATGAAATCCGCGCCGCTGGCGGAGAAGCCGTGGCCAATGTCGATACGGTCGCCACGCCCCAAGGCGGGCAGGCCATCGTTCAGGCCGCGCTCGACGCGTTCGGTCGCATCGATATCCTGATCCACTCCGCCGGAAACGTCCGCAAGGCGCCGCTCGCCGAAATGAGCGCGCAAGACTGGAACTCGGTGATCGACGTTCACCTGAACGGCGGCTTCTACGTCACCCGGCCCGCTTTCGCCGAAATGATGAAGCAGGGCTATGGCCGCATCGTCTATACCGCGTCGATCAACGGGGTTTACGGCAACGGCCGCTCGCCCAACTACAGCGCTGCCAAGGGCGGCCTGATCGCGCTGGCCGACGTCGCGGCGATCGAAGGGTTCGAACACAACGTCAAGGCCAACTGCATCCTGCCCGCCGCGGTCACGCGGATGTCCGAAGGCATCGACACGAGCAAGTTTCCGCCGATGGAGCCGGACATGGTGGCCCCGGTCGTGGCATGGCTGTGCCATGAAAGCTGCGACATCACGGGCGAGATGCTGGTGTCAGCCGCCGGGCGCGTCGCGCGGGCATGGACTGCGGAATCGCCGGGGCTTTACAGGCCGGAATGGTCGATCGAGGACGTTGCCGCCAATATCGCGCAGATCCGCGATACCAGCGCGCCGGTGATCTTCCCGCCCGCGCCGCATGGGCATCTTGATCACTTGTTCTACAGCTTTGCCATGGTGAAGCCGGACTGATCCGTTTGCCCCTTCACGGAACCCCGCCCTAAGGAGCCGGGTTGTCGCAGGAGGAGGGGGACAACGCGAATCATGAGCCAGCCCGCATCCTTCGATAGCGCCGCCCCGCCGGACAACGGCGCCAAGCCGCGACTGTCGCTCTTGCGCATCGTCGAGATGAACCTGGGTTTCCTTGGCCTGCAGTTCAGCTTCGGGTTGCAGCAGGGCAACATGGCGCCGATCTATTCCTGGCTCGGTGCGGATGAGGCCGCCCTGCCGATCCTGCAACTGGCAGGGCCGATGACGGGCCTGATCGTGCAACCACTGGTCGGCGCGATCAGCGATCGCAGCAACTCGCGCTTCGGTCGCCGGACGCCGTTCTTCCTGATTGGCGCGATTCTGTGCAGCATCGGCCTGTTCCTGATGCCGCTGTCGACTTCGCTATTGATGGCCGCCAGCCTTTTGTGGCTGCTGGATGCGGGGAACAACATCACGCTTGAACCCTATCGCGCCTATGTCTCTGATCGGCTGCCGCGCGACCAGCACGCGGTGGGTTTCCTCAGCCAGAGCGCATTCACCGGCTTCGCCCAGTTCTGCGCGTTCCTGACGCCTTCGATCCTTGTCTATTGGTTCGGGTTCGACCGTCATGCGGTGGGGCAGCACAATATCCCCGAGACAACCCATGTCGCCTTCCTGATCGGTGCGGTGCTGTCGATCAGCACGATCATGTGGTCGGTGCTGCGAGTACCCGAACTGCCGCTGTCGATCGGGGAAAGGGCGTATGCGGAGTCCGCGCGGCGGGGCATTGTCGCGACACTGGCCTATATCGGCACGGCCATTCGCGAAATGCCGCAGGTCATGCGGCAGATGGCGTGGATGAGCCTGTTCCAGTGGTATGCCTTCACCATCTACTGGAGCTATGCCCCGCTTTCGATCGGCCGTTCCGTGTTCAATACTGCGGACAAGGGAAGCGATGCTTTCCGCGACGCGGTCCTGACCTCGCAGCAGCTCGGCGCGCTGTACAATCTGGTCGCCTTCGTCGCCGCGCTGGCGATGATGCCGCTGTGCCGCAGGATCGGCCCGCGCAACTTGCATATGGGTAGCCTCGCGCTGGCAGGTCTGAGCCTGCTCTACCTGCCGGTCGTGGGCAGCGACACCACGGACGTGCCGTGGGTCTTGCGCGTCATGGCGATGTCCGAACTGGGCGAGCATCTGCCGCTGGTTCTCGTGTCGGTCGGCCTTGGCGTGGGTTGGGCCAGCATGATGGGCAATCCCTATATCATCCTGGCAGAAGCGGCCCCGCCGGAACGGACCGGCGTGTATATGGGGATATTCAACATGATGATCGTGATCCCGATGCTGATCGCCTCGGTCACGTTCGGCCCGGTCTATCGCCATGTGCTGGCCGGCGATCCGCGCAATGCCATGCTGCTGGCGGGCGCGTTGCTGATCTGTGCGGCCGTGTCGATGGCATGGGTGAGCGGCGGCCGGATGCCAGCCCGTCTGAGATAAAACGCCCGTCCGAGATAATGGCCCGACCGAGATGACGCTTGGCCGTCGGTCATCGTCGGTCGCCGTTGCGGAAAGTTTCTCGCGATACTATGTCGTTGCATCCCTTGCCGGAGGTCGAACGGTGCGCGAAGCCACGACTGCCTCATGCTGGTCTGCCGACCATGTGGCGAAACTCGTCGATTGGTCGGCGCAGGCCATGCCGATCATCGATATGCGCCGCATCGCCCGACCGGTTCCGGGGCACGACACCTGGGACATGTGGCCAGTGCAATTGGCCGACGGGACCATTGCGCGTTTCGACGGATGGACCGTCTGGCTGGCGCTTGCGGCGCCCTGCCTGCCCGATCCCGACAAACGCCACGATCTGGCGCGAATCCGCTTGCTGTCCGAGCGCGGCGGGACGTGGCGCGATTGCGGAAACCTGCTGCCCGATGGCCTGAATCCCGGCAGCCGCGAATGGGCCGGTTCGGCGGTATTCGATCCTGTTTCCGGCCGGTTGACGGTGTTCTTCACCGCGGCGGGGCGGGCGGGCGAGCCGCGCCCGAGCTTTATCCAGCGCCTGTTCCACGCATCCGCGCGGTTCGCGTGCGACGGCGGCGTGGCACGGGCCGAAGACTGGACGCGCGCGCAGGAAACCGTGGTCGCCGATAGCCGACGCTATCTTGTTGCCGACCAGATTTACGGGGAACCCGGTTTCATCCGCGGGTTTCGCGACCCAGCTCATTTTCGCGATCCTGCCGACGGCGCGGATTACCTGCTGTTCACGGCCTCGCTTGCTGAAGTGAACAGCCCATGGAATGCCGGTGTAGGCCTGGCGCGCGGGCAAGGTACGGGCTGGACGCTGCTTGCGCCCCTGCTGACCGCCAAGGGATTGAACACCGAACTGGAGCGTCCGCACGTCCGCTGCCGCAACGGGCTCTATTACCTGTTCTGGTCAACCCAGCGACGGACATTCGCGCCGGACGGGCCGACCGGGCCGAACGGGCTCTATGGCGCGGTGGCGCCTGCGCTGGCCGGTCCTTATGTACCGCTCAACGCCAGTGGCCTGGTGGCCGCCAATCCGTCGCAAGCGCCGCTGCAAGCCTATAGCTGGTGGGTGACCGCTGACCTTGACGTGCAGGGTTTCGTCGATCTGGTCGATGTTCCCGCATCCGGGCCGGTCGATGATCCGCAATGGCGGCGGGCACATTTCGGCGGCAGGCCGGCCCCGGTTTTCCGTATCGGGCTGGACGGGGATCGCGCCTGGGTGCAACATTGAAGGCATGGCGCGGTTCGGATTGATCGAGGCTGGCGGCACGAAGTTCGTGCTGGGCGTGGCCGACGCGACGGGGCAGATCATCGCCACGCATCGCCTGCCCACGACCACCCCTGACGAGACGCTGGGGGCGGCGATAGACTGGTTGCGCGGCGCGTTGGACAACCCCATTGCAAT
>Ga0172382_10011098_pt1 | contig 11952 bp, 10 predicted proteins | sample Leawel138RmetaG_FD_122245 | JGI IMG/M metagenome (GOLD analysis project Ga0172382, IMG submission 122245) | Leachate microbial communities from a municipal landfill in Southern Ontario, Canada - Leachate well 138R metaG | ecosystem: Engineered > Solid waste > Landfill > Unclassified | place...
AACCTGCTCTATCTCGACGCCACCTGCCCGCTGGTGTCCAAGGTGCACAAGGAGGCCGAGCTCCACCACCGGCGCGGCCGCGAGATCATCCTGATCGGGCATGCCGGCCATCCCGAGGTGATCGGCACGATGGGCCAGCTTCCCGACGGCGCGGTGACGCTGGTCGAGACCGAGGCCGACGCGGCGGCGATCCGCCCGGCCGACCCGCAAGCGCTCGGCTTCGTCACCCAGACGACGCTGTCGGTGGAGGACACGGCCGGCATCGTGCGCGCGCTCCAGGAGCGCTTTCCCGCCATGCAGGCGCCTGCCGCCGAATCGATCTGCTACGCCACCACCAACCGGCAGGACGCAGTCAAGGAGGCGGCGCCCGGCGCTGACCTGTTCATCGTCGTCGGCGCGCCGAACTCGTCCAATTCGCGACGGCTGGTCGAGGTCGCCGAGCGGGCGGGCGCGAAGCGCGGGCTGCTCGTCCAGCGCGCGTCGGAGATCGACTGGGACGAGGTCGGCGACATCGCCACGCTCGGCCTTTCGGCCGGTGCCTCCGCGCCCGAGATCATCGTCGACGAGATCATCGACGCCTTCCGCGCCCGCTTCGCGGTCACGGTCGAGCTTGCCGTCACCGCCGAGGAGACGGAGAATTTCCCCGTCAACCGCGCGCTGCGCGACGTTGAGCTGACCCGCGCCGACATGGCCTTCGTCAATGGGCCTGGGGTCGGGGGAAACACCTGATGGCCGTCTATACCGACATCGGCGAGGTCGAGCTCGCCGCGTTTCTCGACGGCTACGATATCGGCGGGCTCCTGTCCTACAAGGGCATTGCCGAGGGCACGGAGAACTCGAACTTCATCCTGCATACGCAAGGTGGCTCGTTCATCCTCACCCTTTACGAGAAGCGGGTCGAGCGTGCCGACCTGCCGTTCTTCCTCGGCCTGATGGAGCATCTGGCTCGGCGCGGCGTCTCCTGCCCGCTGCCGGTGCGGCGCAGCAATGGCGAGATGATCGGCGAGCTGGCCGGTCGGCCGGCGGCGATCATCACCTTTCTCGAAGGCATGTGGCCGCGCCGGCCGACGCCCGCTCATTGCCGCGCCGTTGGCGAGGCGCTGGCGCGGCTCCATGTCGCCGGCGCGGATTTCGCGCTGACCCGCCCAAATGCGCTGTCGCTTCCGGGCTGGCGCACGCTGTGGGAGGGCTGCGAGGCGCGCGCCGACGAGGTCGAGCCGGGGCTCGGCGCCGAGGTCGCGGCCGACTTTGCCGCGCTCGAAGCGGGCTGGCCGCGCGGCCTGCCTGCCGGCGTCATCCATGCCGACCTTTTCCCGGACAACGTCTTCTTCCTCGGCGAGAAGCTGTCGGGGCTGATCGACTTCTATTTCGCCTGCAACGACTTCCTCGCCTATGATCTGGCAACGTGCCTGAACGCCTGGTGCTTCGAGCGCGACCACGCCTTCAATCTGACCAAGGGCACGGCGCTGCTCGCCGGCTACCAGAGCGTGCGGCCGCTCGGGGCCGACGAGATTGCGGCGCTGCCGCTGCTCGCGCGCGGCTCGGCGCTGCGCTTCATGCTGACGCGGCTATATGACTGGCTGCACGGCCCCGACGGCGCGCTGGTGATGAAGCGCGACCCGATGGAATATGTGCGCAAGCTGCGCTTCCACCGCTCGATCGGCTCGGCCGGCGAATACGGGCTGGCGCGGCCGTGAAGCGGGTCGAGATCTTCACCGACGGCGCGTGCTCCGGCAATCCCGGGCCCGGCGGCTGGGGCGCGATCCTGCGCTTCAACGGCGTGGAGAAGGAGATGTCGGGCGGCGAGGCCGACACCACCAACAACCGCATGGAGCTGATGGCGGCGATCAGCGCGCTGAACGCGCTCAAGGAACCCTGCGCCGTCGATCTCCACACCGACTCGAACTACGTCAAGGACGGCATCTCCGGCTGGATCGAGGGCTGGAAGCGGAACGGCTGGAAGACGGCGGCCAAGAAGCCGGTCAAGAATGCCGAGCTGTGGCAGGCGCTGGACGAGGCGCGCCGCCGCCACAAGGTGACGTGGCACTGGGTCAAGGGCCATGCCGGCCACCCGGAGAACGAGCGCGCCGACGAACTCGCCCGGCTGGCGATGGCACCGTTCAAGAAGAAGACCCTGCCTCCGGTCGGGGTGTGAGTCGCCGGCCGTTTGCGCCGCCCCTCATCCGCCCTTCGGGCACCTTCTCCCCGTGAACGGGGAGAAGGGAATGCGGCAGTGTCTCCTCTCCCCGTTTACGGGGAGAGGATGCCGGCAGGCAGGTGAGGGCAGCGCAAGCGCCGAAGAAAACCAGCCCCGTCAAAGCTGTTCGAGGATCGTCGCCGCGCCCGAATTGGCGACCGTGCCCGGCGCGTCCTCGATGTTGAGGGCCGTCACCGTGCCGTCCTCGACGATGGCCGAGAAACGCTTGAGCCGAAGCCCGAGCCCGCCCTTGGAAAGATCGAGGTCGAGGCCGGCGGCCCTAGCGAAATCGCCGCTGCCGTCGGCGAGGAACAGGATCTTGCCGTCGCCGCCGCTGGTCTTGGCCCATGCGTCCATGACGAACACGTCGTTGACGGCGACGACCGCGATCTGGTCGACGCCACGGGCGAGGATCGCGTCGCGGTTCTCGATATAGCCGGGCAGGTGGTTGTTGTTGCAGGTCGGCGTGAAGGCGCCGGGAACGCCGAACAGGACGACCTTCCTGCCCGCGAAGACGTCGGCGGTGGAAAGCTCCTTCGGACCGTCGGCGGTGCTGGTCTTGAAGGTGGCGTCAGGCAGCTTTCGTCCAACGGCGATGGTCATGCTTCACCTCTGTTGATCAATGGAAGGACCCGGACCGTTAGCGGTTCGGGCCGCGGATGGCAATCGCCGTCACCGTTGCGGCAGCTCGATGGTGCCGGCGACCGCACCGGCATCGGTGACGAGCGTGTAGGCGAGCGGCCCGGCCGCCTCGCTGCCGCGCGCCGCGACGGGAACGCGAAAAGCGCCGTCCGCGCCGTCGCGCTCCGGCGTGCCGAGGGTAAGCCCGGCCGTGCCGGCAACGAACAGGTCGAGCGCGCGCACGCCCTCGGGCAGCGCGGTCTCGACCATGATCGCCTTGTCGTCCACCGCCCCCGCCTCGGCGGCGAAGCCGGGGCGCGCCGGCGCGGGCAGGGCGTCGAATGCCGCCTTGACCACAGCCGCGTGCTCCGGCTGCTCGCTGCCGCTGCCCGGCTCGAAGGACAAGGTCGCCTGAACCGGGATGCAGATCGTCTCGCAGACGCCGAGGAAGACGTCGGCCTGAAGCCGGGCCGGCGGGTTCGCGTCTTCCGGGAGCCTGAGCGTCAGCGCCAGCGCGACCGGCCGGTCGTAGCCGGCCGACTGGGCATAGCCGTCGTCGAAGCGGCCGGGCGTCGGGAAGCCGATCTCGACCGCGGCGTCGCTGCCGCCCGCGCTCGCCGTCAGTGTCGGCGGCACGCCCGCGGCGCCGGGATCGCGCCAATAGGTCTTCCAACCCGGCTTGAGGCGGATTTCCAGCGCCCCGCGCAGCAGGCCGTCCCCGTCGGGTTTGCCGCTGGTGACGATGCGGATCGAGCCGCCCTCGACATGATGCCAGCCGCTCGACGCCGCCTGCGCGCCCGTAGCGGTGGCGCAGGCGAGCATGAAGCACAGGGCGGAAAGCGGGCGCGAAGGGATCATGGCGCGAATGTGGGCCGGACCGCCCGGTTTCGCAACCGCGCCCCGCGGTTGCCCGCCATCATAATTGCGTGAGACGCCTGCGCCGGCCGCCGCATGACGCTCTTTCGCTGCGGCCGGAAACGCGCTAGCCTTCGTTCCATGGACCTTCTGGGCAAAAGGAAAGGCGCGGTGCGCGCCGGCTACCTCGACGACCAGTTCCTCATCGCCATGCCGGGCATGCGGGACGAGCGTTTCGCGCGTTCCGTCATCTATGTCTGCGCCCATAGCGAGGAGGGGGCGATGGGCCTCGTCATCAATCAGGCCCAGCAGCTTCTCTTCCCCGACCTTCTGGTCCAGCTCGGCATCCTTGACGAGAAGGAGGCCATCCGCCTGCCGGCCCGCACCCGCGAGATCGTCGTGCGCCATGGCGGCCCGGTCGATCGCAGCCGCGGCTTCGTCCTGCACAGCGATGACTATATGGTCGAATCCTCGATGCCGGTATCCGACGAGGTCTGCCTGACCGCCACCGTCGACATCCTGCGCGCCATCTCCTCCGGCAACGGGCCGCGCCATGCGCTGATGGCGCTGGGTTATGCCGGCTGGGGCGCGGGGCAGCTCGAGCACGAGATCGCCGAGAACGGCTGGCTCACCTGTCCGGCCAGCCTCGACCTGCTGTTCGATCCGGACATCGACCGGCAATATGACCGCATCCTCGCCTCGCTCGGCGTCGATCCCGCCCATCTCAGCGCCGAGGCCGGCCACGCCTGAAGGGGCTTCGTGACCTCTCCACCGTCATCCCGGCCAAGGGCGCGAAGCGCCCGCAGAGCCGGGACCCATTGAGCAGCGCGGCCGGGGTATGGGTTTGCGTGGCGGTGCCACGGCAAGAGCCGCGCCGCGCTCGACGTTTCCACGACCAATGGGTCCCGGATAGCCTCCGCTTCGCTTCGGCTTCCGGGATGACGCGGAAAGGTTGCCTCACGCCTTCACCAGCGGGAACTGCTCCTTCAGCAGGCGGAGCGCGGCATCCGCCTGGATCGGCGGGCCGAACAGGAAGCTCTGGACATATTCGCAGCCCATCTGCCGGAGTTCGAGCGCGTCGTTGTCGTCGGCCACGCCCTCGGCCACCACCGACAGGCCGAGCTCGTGCGCCATGCCGACCATGGAGCGCAACAGCACCGAGCGTTTCGGGCTGGTATCGTCGATGAAGCTCTTGTCGATCTTGATCGTGTCGAAGGGGAAGCGCGTCAGATAGGCGAGCGAGGAATAGCCGGTGCCGAAATCGTCGAGCGACAGGCCGATGCCGATCTGTTTCAGCTTGGCGAGGATGTGGGCCGACTGCTCGGGATTGTCCATCACCAGCGATTCGGTCAGCTCCAGTCGGAAGCAGCGCGGCTTGATGTTGGCGCGCGCCACCACCGAGCGCACGTCGCTGACGAGGTCGCGGCGGATCAGCTGCCGGCTCGACAGGTTGACCGAGACCGACAGCGGCACCTCGCCGATCTGCTTCTGCCACATGGAGAGGTCGTCGGCCGCCTGCTGCATGGCGAACAGGCCGAGCGGCACGATCAGGTCGCAGGTCTCGGCCACGGGGATGAAGTCGGCCGGCGCGATCGAGCCGCGGCGTGGGTGGTCCCAGCGCAGAAGCGCCTCGAAGCCGGCGATGGAGCGGTCTTCCAGCCGCACGATGGGCTGGTAGACGAGGCGCAGCTCCTGGCGCTCGACCGCGCGGCGCAGGTCGGATTCGAGCTGGAGCCTGTCGGTGCCGACCGAGCGGAAAGCCGGTCGGAACGGTTCGATGCGGTCGCCGCCGAAGCGCTTGGCCTGATGCATGGCAAGCTCGGCGTCCTTGACCATCTCGCCGGCATTGGCCTGCGCGGTCCACGAGACGAGGCCGAGCGAGGCCGACAGCACGATCTCGCGCTTGGCGAAGGTGATCGGCGCGTTGATCGCTTTCTTCATCGCCTCGGCCATGGTGGCGACGCGGCTCGGCTCCTGCTCGGAAAGCAGCAGCAGCGCGAACTGGTCGCCGCTGAACCGCGCCAGCGAATCCTGCGGCTTCAGCAGGCGGTGCAGCCGTCGGGCGATGGTGAGCAGGATGGTGTCGCCGGCAGAGATGCCGAGCCCGTCATTGACCTGCTTGAAGCGGTCGATGTCGAGGACGATGACGGTCGGCCGCACGCTCTCCTCGGTGCGGGCGATGGCGATCACGCCTTCGAGCCGGTCGAGGAAAAGCTCGCGCGTCGGCAGGCCGGTCAGGTTGTCGTGCACGGCGTCGTGCAGCAGCCGCTCCTCGGCCTTCTTCTGCTCGGTCACGTCGACCAGCGTGCCGACGCAGCGCACGATCTCGCCGTCCGCGCCGATGATCGGCCGCGCCTTGAGCGTGAACCAGTGATAGTGCCCGTCGGCGCCGCGCATGCGGAAGGATTGCGCCACGCGCCCGCGCCGGTGCTCGAGGATGACGTCGAGCGTGGTGCGGAAGGTGTCGCGGTCCTCGGTGTGGAGCACCGGCAGCCAGTTGCGGACCGGGCCGTTCAGGTTGCCCTGCGGCAGGCCGAGCTGGCGCGAGATGTCGGGCCGGGTGACGACGCGGTCGCGCAGCACGTCCCAGTCCCAGACCGCGTCGCCCGAGCCGGCGATGGCCAGCGCCTGCCGCTCCATGTCGCTGAACAGGCCCTGATGCAGCGCGCCGCCGGCGAATGCGTGCTGCATCACCGTGAAGCCGATCAGCAGGATGATGAGCACCAGCCCGCCGCCCAGAGCCGGCTGGACGATGTCGTTGTCGAGCGAGCCGGTGACGGCCATCCACGAGCCGGCGAGCCAGACCAGAATCATCAGCCAGCTCGGCACCAGCATGATGGCGCGGTCGTAGCCCCGGGCCGACAGGAAGGCGATGATGCCGAGGCCGACGACCGCCGTGAGCGCGAAGGAGAAGCGCGCGATGCCGGAGGCGACCGAAGGGTCGAACAGCAGCACGCCCGACAGCGCCACCAGCGCCAGCACCCACGTGAAGGCGCCGTAGCTGAAATGCAGGTGCCAGCGGTTGAGGTTGAGATAGGTGTAGAGGAACACCACCAGCGTCGCGGCAAGCGCGATCTCGGTGCCGGCGCGCCATAATCGCTCGCCGCCGGCGCTGATCTCCAGCACCTGGTTCAGGAAGCCGAAATCGAGGCAGATATAGGCAAGAACCGCCCATGACAGCGCCGCCGTCGCCGGGAACATCGACGTGCCCCTGACCACGAACAGGATGGTCAGGAACAGCGCCAGCAGGCCGGCGATGCCGATGACGATGCCACGAAACAGCGTGTAGGAGTTCATCGTGTCCTTGTAGGCCTCCGGCTCCCACAGATAGATCTGCGGCAGCCGCGGCGAGGACAGCTCGGCGATGAAGGTAACGATGGAGCCCGGATTGATCGTCACCAGGAAGATGTCGGCGTCGCGGGCGGCCTGCCGGTCGAGCGCGAAGCCTTCGCTCGGCGTGATCGCCGCGATGCGGTTGGAGCCGAGGTCGGGCCACATCAGCCCCGAGCCGACGAGGCGGTAATGCGGCGCGACGATCAGCCGGTCGAGCTGGCGGTCGGTGGTGTTGGCGAGCGCGAACACGGCCCAGTCGCCGCTGGAGCGCTCGTCCAGCGCCTCGACCTCGATCCGCCGCACGATGCCGTCGATGCCGGGCGCGGTGGAGACCTGAAAGTTCTGGCCCTGGTTGCGATAGATCTCGACCGCCCGCGACAGGTCGAGCGCGACGTCCTCGCGCGCAATCTTGATCGGCTCGATGGCCATGGCGGGCAGGGCGATCATGGCCAGCACCAGCGCCATGAACGCGCCCGCCAGCCATTGCCCTCTTCGCTTCGTCGACGTCAAACGCCTGCGCCTCTCGTCTCGCGTCCGCCGCCTCGCGTTTCGCCGGCGATCCGGGCGTAAATGTAGTGGTCCTGCCAGATTCCGTTGATGCGCAGGTAGGACCGCAGCAGTCCTTCCCTTTCGAATCCGGCTTTTTCAAGCACGCGGATCGAACGGGCGTTGCCCGGAATACAGGCGGCTTCGACGCGGTGCAACCTCATGGTTCCGAAAGCGTGGTCCAGAAGCGCCGCGACCGCGTCCTGCATGTAGCCCTTGCCGGCATGGCGCTCGCCGGTCCAGTAGCCGATCTGGGCCGATTGCGACACGCCGTAGCGGATATTGCCGAGGGTGATGCCACCGACGAGGCGGTCCCGCCCGCTCTCGAAGATCAGCCAGGCGATGGCGCTGCCCACCTCCATGTCCTCGCGGTAGCGGCGCATGCGCCGCTTCCAGCCGGCGCGCGTCAGCTCGTCCTCCATCCAGCGCGGCTCCCACGGCTCGAGGAAGGCGCGGCTTTCGCCGCGCAGCGCCGCCCATTCGCGATAGTCGCCGTCGCGCGGCACCCTGAGCCACACCCGCGCGCCTCTCAGCACCGGCTGTTCGCGGCGGAGGAAGGGCAGGGCGATCATGGGGCGTCGGGCCGGGGATCGGGGGGATCAGACGGCGAGCTTGCGCGGGGTCGAGGCCGGGGCGGCGGCCAGAAGGCTGTCGCCGACCGCCTCGAAGGCCGGCAGGGCGGAGACGGGGCCGATGGCGGCGAGCGTCGGCCTGGTCGAGAACAGGCGCGAGGACAGGTCCGTCAACCGCTCCACGGTGAGCTTGGAAAGCCGGTCCACCAGCTCCTCCGTGGCGATGGGCCGGCCGAACAGCAGCATCTGGCGCGCGATCTGCGAGGCGCGGGCCGAGGCGCTTTCATGCGACATCATCAGGCCGGCGCGATATTGCGCGCGGGCGCGGTTCAGCTCCTCCTGGCCGATGTCCTCGCCGGCGCGGCGCAATTCGTTGACGATCACCGGCACCAGCTCGGCGATGTCGTCCTTGCCGGTGGCGGCGTGGATGCCGAAGATGCCGGTATCGGAAAAGCCCCAGTGAAAGGCGTAGACCGAATAGCACAGGCCGCGCTTCTCGCGCACCTCCTGGAACAGCCGCGAGGACATGCCGCCGCCAAGGATCATCGACAGCACCTGGCTCGCGTAGAAGTCGCGCACGTGATAGGCGCGGCCCTCGAAGCCGAGCAGGATCTGCGCGTCCATCAGGTCGCGCGCCTCGCGGAAGTCGCCGCCGATATAGCTCGCGCTTTCCGGCGCGTCGGTGGTGGCGTGGGTGCGGAAGGAGCCGAGCCGCTTTTCGACCTCGCGGACGAAATCGTCATGGGAGACTCCGCCGGCGGCGACCACCACCATGCGCTCGGCGCCGTACTGGCGCTGCATGAAGGCGTGAAGCTGCGCCGAGGTGAAGGATTCGACCGTCTCCGGCGTGCCGAGGATCGAGCGGCCCAGCGCCTGGTCGCGGAACGCGGTCTCGGTGAAGCGGTCGAAGACGATGTCGTCGGGCGTGTCGTGGGCCGCGCCGATCTCCTGCAGGACGACGTGCTGCTCGCGCTCCAGCTCGTGCGGGTCGAACAGGGAATCGTTGAGGATGTCGGCCAGGATGTCGATGGCCAGCGCCATGTCGTCCTTGAGCACGCGGGCGTAGAAGGAGGTGGTCTCGACGCTGGTGGCGGCGTTGATCTCGCCGCCGACGTCCTCGATCTCGGAGGCGATCTTCCAGGCGCTGCGGCTGCCGGTGCCCTTGAAGGCCATGTGCTCGAGGAGGTGGGCCAGCCCGTGCTCGTCGCGGCGCTCGTCGCGCGCGCCCGACTTCACCCACACGCCCAGCGCGACCGACTCGATATGCGGCAGCGTTTCGGTGGCGACCGTGAGGCCGTTGGACAGCCGGCTTACCTCTACACCCATTCTCGCCCTCAACTCCCCGCTCTCAACTTTCGGCGCGCGGCCCGGCCGCTTCCGCCGCCGCTCTCGTCAGCCGGCTTATGTGATCTTCCACCATTTTCCGGTCGGAGGGAAGCACGTCATAGCGTTCCTCGCGCTCCATCAGGTCGCCGAGCCACGCCGGCAGCGCCGGGCGCACGCCGCAGGCCGCCTCGACGGCGGCCGGGAACTTGGCCGGATGCGCGGTGGACAGCACCACCATCGGCGCCTTGCCCCGTCCGGCTTCCCGCGCGACCTTGACCGCGGTGGCCGTGTGCGGGTCGATCAGGTAGCCGTTCGCGGCCAGCATGGATTTGATCGTCGCCGCCGTCTCGTCCATCATCGCGCGGCCGGCCTCGAAATCGCGGCGGATCGCCTCCAGCGCGCCTTCGGCAACCGCGAAGCGGCCCGCCTGCTTCAGCCCGTCCATGGCGCGGACGACGGAAGCCGCGTTGCGCCCGGACGCCTCGTAGAGCAGCCGCTCGAAGTTGGACGACACCTGGATGTCCATCGACGGCGAGGTGGTCTCGACGACGCCGCGCGTCTCGTAGACGCCGCCCGAAAGCGTGCGCGCCAGGATGTCGTTGTCGTTGGTGGCGATGACGAGCCGCTCGATCGGCAGGCCCATGCGCTTTGCCGCGTATCCGGCGAAGATGTCGCCGAAATTGCCCGTCGGCACGGTGAACGAGACCGGCCTGTCCGGCGCGCCGAGCGACAGCGCCGAGGAGAAGTAATAGACGATCTGCGCCATGATCCGCGCCCAGTTGATCGAGTTGACGCCCGAAAGCGCCACGCGATCGCGGAAGGCATGATGGTTGAACATGCCCTTCACGATGTCCTGGCAATCGTCGAAATTGCCTTCGAGCGCGATGGCGTGGACGTTCTGCGCGGTCGAGGTCGTCATCTGCCGCTGCTGCACCGGCGAGACGCGGCCGTGCGGGAACAGGATGAAGATGTCGGTGCGGTCGCGGCCGGCGAATGCCTCGATCGCCGCGCCGCCGGTGTCGCCCGAGGTCGCGCCGGCGATGGTGGCGCGCATCCCCCGCTCGGCCAGAACATGGTCCATCAGCCGGGCGAGCAGCTGCATGGCCACGTCCTTGAAGGCGAGCGTAGGCCCGTGGAACAGCTCCAGCACGAACTCGTTCGCCCCGGTCTGGACGAGCGGGCAGACCGCGTCGTGGCGGAAGGTGGCGTAGGCCTCGCGCACGATCCGGGCGAAGGTGCGCTCGTCGATCTCGCCGCCGAGGAACGGGGTGAGCAGCTTCACCGCAAGCTCTGGATAGGAAAGGCCGCGCAGCGCGCGGATCTCGTCCGTCGAAAGCTGCGGCCACTCGGCGGGGACGTAAAGCCCGCCGTCGCGGGCCAGCCCCGCCATGAGAACGTCGCAAAACCCAAGTTCGGGCGCTTCGCCCCTCGTGCTCACATAGCGCATGACAATTCCGTGCCTTCGCGCCGTTTTAAGGCGCAGTCCTCGAAAAACCGCAATCGCGCGGTCGCCTTTTTATCGCGGCGTTGGTATAGAACGCCAGCTTTGCTTGAGGGAAGTGCGGTTCATGGCATTTGTTCGCGAGTTCGTCCGCTTCGGGTCTGCCGGCCTGCCCACCCGGGGTGTTGTGCTGGGTCTTGCCCTTGCGCTTTCCGCCTGCCAGTCGGGCGACAAGCTCGGCGCGCTCAATATCGGCGGCGGCGGGCAGAGTCCGGCGTCGGCCGAGCAGGAGACCGTCACGGTCGAGGAACTGACCGCCTATTGCCCGGCGATCACGCTCGGCGAGAACAGGGCGGTGCGCAATTCCTATCTGCGCGGCGGCGAGGGCGACGCGGCCAAGCTCGTCTATCGCGCCGCGATCATGGATACCACGCGCAGCTGCACCTATGCCGGCGGCAACACCTCGATGACCATCGGCATCGCCGGCCGCGTCATTCCCGGCCCCGCCGGAACCACGGGAACGGTGCGCCTGCCGCTGCGCCTGACCGTCTATCAGGACACGGCCGAAATCCATTCCCAGCGCTTCGAGCACGAGGTCGCCATCACCGACACGGTCGGCGCGACGCAGTTCGTCGTCATCGACAGGAATTTCTCCATGCCCAACCCGACCTCGCGCAACGTGCGCGTCATCGTCGGCTTCGAGGAAGCGCCGGCGCGTTAGGGGCCGTTTTTCAGGCCTCGCCCGACCACTCCGATAAGGCCCCGATCACGGCCGGAAAGTCCGCCCAGCGGTGGATGACCGTTTCCGCGCCGGCTTCCGTCAGGAGGTCGGCATGACCGGGATGGCTGTGCGAGGCGCCGGTGAAGCCGATGACGCGCATGCCCGCCGCCCTGGCGCCGGCGATGCCGTGGACGGAATCCTCGACGACGAAGGTGGCGCGCGGGTCGGCCCCCATCCGCGACGCGGCGTGAAGGAAGATGTCGGGCGCCGGCTTCGGCCGGCCCGAGGGCAGGTCGGCGACCGAGAACACCGCGTCGGGAAAGAAGGGAGCGAGCCGCGT
>Ga0172382_10011101_pt1 | contig 11949 bp, 10 predicted proteins | sample Leawel138RmetaG_FD_122245 | JGI IMG/M metagenome (GOLD analysis project Ga0172382, IMG submission 122245) | Leachate microbial communities from a municipal landfill in Southern Ontario, Canada - Leachate well 138R metaG | ecosystem: Engineered > Solid waste > Landfill > Unclassified | place...
CAAACGAACAGATGAAGAGACCACCGACGCGACGCGCCGGTGGTCCCATAACTGGCAATCCAGGTGGTCCCATCACCCTGGCAAAATCAGCTCACACTGGTCCCATCCCCCTGGCAGACGACATACATCAACGCCCTCAACGACCTGTCCTATTCTCTGGAGGTCACCGGCAGTTGGTGGGTCTACACGGAAACCAACGTGCTCGGCTACGACCCCGCGGATCCGCCGAAGATCACCGCACTCATCAACCTCCTGATCCCGTTCGAGGCCCTTTCCGAGCCACTGGGTGAACAAGTGTCGTGGTGGGCCAAGGCCAACCTGCCGATGAACGCGGGCTGCACGGGCACGGCCCCGCCTACCTGCGAGGACGCCAACGCAATCCTGAGTGAGATGTTCCAGGTGCCGATCTGGGATCTCATCACGGGATACACGTTTCCCGAACTGAACAATCCCGTCAGCGACGCCGAGAGCGCAGCCGGCGAAGAGATCGACGGTGAAGAGGGCGACGAGGTTCCGTGGTCCGGGGAGTCGGTGCAGCTCAACCCGTGGGACCCGGTGTACAGCGTCGTCAACTATCTGCTGGCCGACCCGGCGGAGAACACGCCGGAGGCGGTCACCCTCACGGAGATCGTCGAGACGGTGACCTCGGGGCAGCCTTGTGGGAGGCGTTCAATCCTTTTGTCCCGGGCAGCTTTCTGTGGAAAGGATACCCCTACACGCTGGTGACCGACCTGATCAAACCGTTCGTCAGCATCCTGTGCCCCGAGTGCGACCCCGAGTACCCCGAAGACCCGACGCCCTTCGACGGCGAGCTGCCGCCGAGCAGCGAGGAGGGCGAATCAGACACCACATCTGTACTCGTCTCTGCGACCACAGCTGATGAGGACGATCCGACCGCGGCGGAGGTCACACAAGGCACTACCGGCGAAGGGCCCGACGTCGAATCAGAGTCTGTGCAAACGCTTCTGACGAAGTTCGAGTCAGCGCCGCAGCAAGCCGACGAGGACGCGGCCACGAACGGGGTAGACGCGGATCAGGCCGACGAGGACGCCGACGTCGTCCTCGAGAGTGACGTGGCGACGGAGACAGAATCCGATGGCCAGGAAACTGCCACAGGCACCGCGCCGGAGATCGACCCGGAATCATCCGAATTGAGTGACGAGGACGAAACGGAAACAGCCGACTCCGACCACGACACGTCGTCCGAGGGTTCGTCGGCCGACGACGAGGGTGGCGATACAGGCACGGAAACCGCTACCGGAGACGACGATTCAAGCAGTAGCGACACGGGGAGCGGCGCCGATGACTAAGAGCGTGCCAGGGAGGCATCGAAAAGCCGGTACCAGGAATCGATGGACACGAGCTGCCCTGGTGGCAGCAGCGTTCCCGCTGGCCGGAGTGCCGGCCCTGGGGGCTGCGCCCACCGTTGCCGGGGCCGCCGAGCTGCTCGGTGACGATGCGGCCACCGTGCTGCACCATGGACCGACGCCGTGGGATATGACGAACAACCTGAGCGGTGAGCCATGCGAAGAGCCCAGGGTGTGCCGCGAGGTTTACTACCAGTGGATTCTGCCTTTGGGGACAGTCGAAATCGGCGTCGACAGCAACGTCGAAACCCTTGACTATGCGATCAAGAACATCACCGCCGACGGTGCCGGTGACAACAAGATCGTCTACGCGTTCAGCGGCGGCGCCCGGGTGGCGTCGGTGTGGCTCGACGAGCATGCCGACGACGTCGATGCCCCAGACGCTGAGGACCTGACGTTCGTCCTGATCGGCAACGGAGGGCGTAAGTACGGCGGCATCAACGGATGGTGGTACGGCGACGCGTTGCTGACCCCCACCGACACGCAGTACTCGGTGATAGACGTTGCGCGGGAATACGATCCCATCGCCGACTTCCCGGACAATCCGTTCAATCTGCTCGCTCTTGCCAACGCACTGGCGGCGTTCTACTACGTGCACCTGGACTATTCCGACGTCGACCTGGATGACGACGCCAATTACGTGTGGACCGAGGGAAACACCACCTACGTCTTCGTCCCGACCGACGATCTTCCACTTCTGCAGGGGCTTCGCGACCTCGGTCTGGACTGGCTGGCGGACGAGTGGGAGGAGCCGCTGCGGGAGATCATCGACGAGGCCTACGACCGTGACTACCTCGAAGACGTTGAGCCGCAGGGCGAGCAGAGCCCGGTCGAGGAATCGGCTGACCTCGTCGAGATCAGCTCGTTGAGCGCCGTGCAGGACTCGACCTCCGAGGAGGCGACGTCGGACGACGTCGCCGGCCGTGATTCGTCGGCAGAGGCCGAATCGGAAGCGGCAGCAGACGGCGGAAATTCCCTGGATGTACTCGGCGACATCGATTCATCCGGTACGACCGCCGGCGACGGCCCGCAACTGACGCCGGCTGACGTCGAGGACCCGGACGTGGACGTTGACAGCGCCGATGAGGACGAGGCGGACCACACCGACGTCGATTCCGCAGCGGAGTCGATCGACGATGCCGGCGCGGAATCGGCCGACGACGCGAACGACGACGACTCCACTGTGAATTCGGCTGACCAGTCGACAGACTCGACATCCACTGACGACAGCTGAGATCGAATCCACACGTTCCACCCATCTGGCGGCTAAGTCGCACCCATGTCGCGGGAATACGGTCGAAGGTGTCTGGTTGGCAACACTTTTCAGAGGAGGAACGTCGATGGCGTCCAAGTATTCTCCGCGCTTCGCGGTCGCGGCCGCGGCGGTGTGTGCGAGCGCAGGACTGACTGCGCTGAGCTTCGGTGCGGGTGCGGCGGGCGCACAACCGCTGCCCGGCGGCCCCGGTGGGCCCGGCGGGCCCGGACCGCGGCTGTGCCTACCGTTGCTGCCCTGTTCGGGTGGGTCCGGCCAGGGGCCGGCGGGCCTCGGTATCGGCGGACCGGGACCGGCGGGCCTTGGTATCGGTGCACCGGGACCCGGACCTGCGCCGGGCCCGGCAGGATTCGGTGTGGGGCCGGGGCCGTCGGGAGCTCCTGGTGTCGCGCCATGGCGACTCTGACCCCTTGACGATCGCGGGCGGGCGTAGCGTGTGAGCTACGCCCGCTTTCGTTTTCACCGGGGCGGCCGGCGGTCGGATGACGACCCGTGTCACCGGCGTGGCATCGGTGGCTTCAGCACAACCCGAGCCGCGGAGGGTGTGAATCATGTGTTCACGGCCCGAGTCGATCTCTTTCCGGAGATACGAGATGTAGAGCTCGACGGCATTGGATCGGCCGCCGAAATCGACATCGAACGGTCAGCGATCGAACGTGGATCACACGACCTGCTCAGTAGATGACGGTCGCCGGTATCGACCGCCCTGATATGCGCCGTCCGTCCAGGACGCCGACGATGCGGCCCATGCGCTGCTCGGCGAGCTGAATCAACCGCGTCCATTGGTCTGCGTCGTCGACATCGGCGACGATTGCCATCACGTCGGAACTGCTGTGGCCGTGCAGCGTTCTAGCCAACGGCGACAGAGTCCTCCCGGTGACGACGACGCGCTGCCCAATGGTGAGCAGTCGTTGAGCGAGTCGGTAGCCCGTATCGGTGTGGGCGTGCGTAATGACGATGACTCCGTCGTCTCCGGTGCGTGCGGATCGACGGAGGTGGCGAACAACGTTGTCGGTCATGTCTCCAGCAAAGACGTCGCCGATGAGGCTCGGCCATGAGGCGGCTGTGGATGCGCTCAGTAGCGGACGAGCACTGAGACCCTGATCCGGCCCGCCGGGTTGACTTCTAGTCGACCGGGATTGTCGCGCTGATGCTCGTCCCGTCACCGGGTCGGCTGGTCACCGTCAGCTGACCCGACAGCGCCTCGACCCGGTCGCGCAGGCCGACCAGGCCGGATCCGCCGTCGGCCGACGCGCCGCCGGTGCCGTCGTCGGTGACCGACAGCCGCAGCAGCGTGCCGCCGTCCGGGGCGTCGTCGAGCCCGATCTCCACCGTCACCGAGTCGGCTTGAGCGTGCTTGGCGACATTCGTCAACGATTCTGCGACAACGTAATACGCCGCGACTTCGACCGGCTCCGGCAGACGGCGGTCGATGTCGACGGTCAACTCGACCGGCACCGTGGAGCGGCGCGCCAGGTTGCGCATCGCCGGCTTCAGGCCGCCGCGCGACAGCACCGCCGGATGCAGTCCGCGGGACAGCTCCTGCAGATCGGAGTGCAGCCCGGCCAGACCGTTGACCACAGTCGACAGCTGGGTCCGCAGCGCCTCGTCTCCCTCGACGGCCGCCTCGGCCTCGCGCAGTTGCAGGCTCAACGACACGATCCGCTGCTGGGCGCCGTCGTGCAGATCGCGTTCGAAGCCGCGTCGGGCCTCGTCGGCGGCCGCCACGATCCTGGCGCGTGACGCGGTGAGCTCCGCGCGGGTCTCGGCGTTGGCGATCGCCGTCGAGATGAGATCGGCGAAGTCGCCGATGTGGGCCTCGGTGCCATCCGGAACGCCCTGCGCGGCATGTGATCCCACCACCAGCACGCCTCGGGTCCCGCCGTCGACGGTCAGCGGGGAGCCCGCGGCGGAGCGGATCCCGAGCTCGCGCAGACGGGTGGCGATCCGCCCGGGCACCTCGCTGTAGTCGTCGATGCGGGCCGCTACGCCGGTGCGGTGCACCTGCTCGCTGATGCTTCCACCGTCGAGCGAGAGCCGGTCTCCCACAGCGAAACCCGGCTGATGCGCGGACTTCAGCGCCGCCCGGACCACGGCGTGGTCATCGGCCTCGAAGGCCAACAGGGTGACATGGTTGACGCCGAGGCTGTGCGCCAGCTCGGTGACCGCCACGTCGTAGACCTCGGACAGCGGGGCTCCGCGCGCCACCAACGTCGCGACTCTACGCAGCGCCGCCTGCTGAGTCCTTGCCATTCGCAGCCGGTCCTGTTCCCGCCTGCGTTCGGTGACGTCGCGGGCGCCGCCGAGCAGCACACCGCGGTCGGAGACGACGTTCCACTCCAGCCAGCGCACACCGCCGTCCCGACGCAGACTGCGGTTCTCGAACTGCGTGGCGCCGTCCGTCTGTGGCACCGAGTCGAGCGCGGCGGCCGTGCCGTCGCGGTCGTCGGGATGGATGAACTCGGTCAGTGGCCGTGCCGCCAGTTCTGCCGCCGAGTATCCGAGTGCCCGCTCGAACGCCGGGTTCACCCGTGTCAGCTGTGCGACGCCGTCGACGTACGTGCCGATGAACAGCAGATCCGATGCCACGGCGAAGAACCGTTCCAGCTCGCGGCGGCTGGCTTCGAGCTCCGCGGTGATGTCTTCGCGGTCGCATGCGGCAGCCAGCAGAGCCTGCAGGGACGGCACCATCCGGTGGATCCGCCGAACCGACGCCAACGGCAGATCCCTCGGCACGAGCAGGGTTCCGGTGTGCTCGGCCCCGTCGACCAGGTCGATTGCCATCTCGTCGGCGCCGGTCGCGCCGCCACCGACCGTCAGCGTCGCGTACGGCAATCCGAGCACGTCGGCGAAGCGCCGCCCCGCGTCCTCCAGCGCGGGCCCCAGCGCCGGTGCCCGCAGCATGACGCGGGCCAGGTCCGCAGAGAGGTCGGCTTCCCGCCGCCGCTGCTCGGCTTCGGCGGCACGCAGGCGTGCTTGCCCGACAAGGGCATTGGTGAGAAGCGCGAGCGTGAGGAAGATGATCAGGGCAGGGGCGAGGCTGTCGCGGCCCTCCAGATGGAGGTAGGCGTAGACGGCGGCGCTGGCCAGCGAGGTGGCGATCGACAATCCGAATCCCCAGCCGGCCGACACCACCAGCACGCCCAGCAGGAGCAGCGCGCCGAACGCGTTCTCGGGCGCGATCTTCTTCAGTGCGAACACGGCGAGCACCTCGGCCGCCAAGAACCCGGCCGCCACTGCGATCCCGAGGCCGAGTGGCCGCGCCGGCGACCGCACGACGCGTTCCAGGAAGCGGGTCGGCACCGATTGCCAGGTCACCGGCCGATGGTAGTCCCGAACTTTCCCGTTAACAGGAATGCCAACGGTCTGCGAAGCTGCCAAGCTCGAAGGATGAACGGTCCGCGCTGCCTGATCGTCGACGACAGCGCCGACTTCCGTGACGCGGCCCGCGCCATGCTCGAACGCGGCGGCATCGTGGTGGTCGGCACTGCCCGCGACGCCGCCGAAGCGCTGCGCCGGGCTCAGGAACTACACCCGGACGTGGCGCTGGTCGACGTCGACCTCGGCGCCGAAAGCGGCTTCGACGTCGCCGAGCGCCTGGACGACGTGCCCGTCATCCTGACGTCCACCCACGACGAGCAGGATTTCGCCGATCTCATCGCCGCGAGTCCGGCCCTGGGCTTCCTGCCCAAGCTCACCTTGTCCCCGGCTGCGGTCAGGAAGCTGCTGGACCGCGTCAGCGGGTCTCCAGGTACATGATCACCGCGCGGACCCGGCGGTGGTCATCGCCGGTTTCGGGCAGGTTCAGCTTGGTCAGGATGCTGCGCACGTGCTTTTCCACCGTGCCCTCGGTCACCCACAGCCTGCGGCCGATGCCGCCGTTCGACAGCCCCTCGGCCATCAAGGTCAGCACCTCGTGCTCGCGGGCACTGAGCGCGGCCAGCGGGTCGTCCCGCTTGCGCGCCGACACCAACTCGGCCACCAGCGCCGGGTCGACGACGGACGCGCCGTTGGCGATCCGCTGCAACGTGTCGACGAAGTCCGCCACATCGGTCACCCGGGTCTTGAGCAGATAGCCGATGGCGTGGCCCCCGGCCAGCAGCTCCATCGCATGGTCGACGTCCACATGGGCGGAGAGAACGACGATGCCGACCTCGGGGGACTCCTGCCGGATGATCTTCGCCGCGTCGAGCCCCTCGCTGGTGTGCGTCGGCGGCATCCGGATGTCGGTCAGCACCAGCGCCGGCTGCCGGGTACGTACCAACTCCAGTAGCTTCTCACCATCGCCGGCCTGACCGACGACGTCGAAGCCCGAGCGTTCCAACAGGCTGGCCAGACCTTCGCGCAACAGCACGTCGTCATCGGCGACGACAACCTTCAGCGCGCTCATGTGTCCTCCCGGCCCCGCGTGAAAATGGCGCCTCATTGTTGCATCGAGACGCCGCGATTGGGTGCTAGCGGTAACCGGAGACTCCTGGCAGCGTCCTCGACGCGCAGACCACCGGTGACAAAGCTGAATGCCATGGTTGCCTCCGTGGGTCTGCCCGTCAATCGCGTCGAGGGCGTCGACAAAGTGACGGGGAAGGCCCGTTACAGCGCAGACACCCAGGTCGCGGGAGTGGCCTACGCGGCGTTGGTCCAGGCGCAGATACCGCACGGTCGTGTCACCGCCGAATCGGTCGACGCAGCGGCGGCAACCGCGAGTGCAGCACCAGGCGTGTCGTATGTGCTGACGCCCACGAACTGCCCTCCGCTGCAGGTGCTTCCGAAAGAGCTGACGTGGGACCTGCCGCTGGAACGGCGTCCGCCGCTGTCGGATCTCACCGTGCAGCATATGGGCCAGCACATGGCGCTGGTGGTCGCCGACTCGCCGGAGAATGCGGTGCATGCCGCCTCGTTGATGGACTTCGACTACATTGCCGCACCTGCCCATCTCGACGCCACCGAGGTGGTCTCCGGTGGGGGCGCCGCCGACGACGTCGACGAACTGATCCGGCACGGCGCCTATCGCCCAGACCATTTCGTGAAGCTCACCGACGAGAAGCTGCAGGACTTCCGCGGGCCTCGCGGCGAACCACCCGGCATCAAGGTCGACCAGACGTACCGCACGGCCGTCAACGCGCACTATCCGATCGAACTGTCGGCCACCGTCGCGCAGTGGGACGACGGACACCTGACCGTGCACGACTGCACCCGGTGGATCACCGGCGAACGCCGGGTGCTGGCCGCATATCTGAACATCCCCGAGGAGCGCATCCGCGTGGTGTCGCCGTTGGTGGGCGGCGCGTTCGGCTCCAAGAGCTTCCTGTGGATGCACGTGGTGCTGTGCGCGGTCGCTGCCCGCGAGGTCGGCCGACCGGTCAAGCTGGTTCTCACCCGCGACCAGATGTTCACCTCGACCGGACACCGACCGCGCACCGAACAGCAGGTCGCGCTCGTCGCCGACGCGGCCGGGACGATCGTCAGCACTGAACATCACACGCTGACCGAGACGTCCACGGTGGCGCACTTCTGCGAACCCGCCGGCGTGTCCAGCCGCATTCTCTACCAGTCGCCGCGACTGGCGGTGACCCACACCGTCGCGCGAATCCATGCGCCGACACCGTGTTTCATGCGCGGCCCGGGGGAGGCGCCGGGACTCTTCGCGCTGGAGATGGCGATGGACGAACTCGCCTACGCCCTCGGCCGCGACCCGCTGGCCCTGCGGATGGACAACCTCGCGGACGTGGACCAGACCGACGGGCGACCGTGGTCGAGCGCGCATCTGGCCAGGTGCTACACGACCGGGGCCCGACGATTCGGCTGGGACCGGCGCCCCCTGCAGTCGCGTTCGTTGCAGCGCAACGGCATTCGTGTCGGGTGGGGGATGGCGACCGCCACCTACCCGGGCCGCAGGATGCCTGCCGCCTGTCGCGTCGAGACCGATGCCGACGGGCACGTCCGGTTCAGTGCCGCCACCCACGAGATCGGCACCGGCGTGCGGACCGTCATGACCCAGCTGGCGGCCGACACCACCGGTCTGCCGCTGTCACAGGTGAGCTTCGAGTCCGGTGATTCGTCGTTCCCGGACGCCCCGTACAGCGGCGCCTCGCAGACCTCCGCGAGCGTCGGCTCCGCGGTGTTCGCGGCGGCCCAGGAATGGCGGGGCAGGGCAGACGCTCTGCCCGCCACCGCCGACGGGCCGGGCCGGGCCGCCGCGCTGTCGTTCACCACAGCGAGCGGCCCGGGCCCCGATGTGGACACGGTCTCGCGGTCGTTCGGCGCCCATTTCTGCGAGGTCGAAGTCGACGAACAGATCGGCCGGGCCACGGTGACCCGATGGGTCGCCGTGATGGACTGCGGCCGGGTGCTCAATCCGAAGCTGGCCACCAACCAGGTGATGGGTGGGATTCTCTTCGGGCTCGGGATGGCCCTGATGGAGCAGGTGCCGCACGATCCGCACACCGGTCGGCTGCTCGGGGAGTACTACGTGCCCACCCACGCCGACCGGCCGGCTTTCGACATCAGCTTCGTCGACAGCTCGGACTACGGCCTGGACCCGATCGGCGTCCGCGGCATCGGTGAGATCGGTGTCTGCGGAGTCGCCGGTGCGATCGCCAACGCGATCCACCATGCCACCGGAAAATGGCTGAGGCAGCTGCCGATAACGCTGGAAGCCCTACTGGAACCGCGCGATGACGACCGGGAGGACTGACGTGACCGTGCCACCACCACCGACGCGCCGCATCGAGTTGACCGTCAACGGTGTGACCCGCACTGTCGAGACGGACGTGCGCTCGACGCTGCTCGACCTGCTACGGGAGAGTCTGGCCCTGACCGGTACGAAGAAGGGCTGCGATCACGGATTGTGCGGGGCGTGCACCGTGGAGGTCGACCACGAGCGGGTGCTGAGCTGCCTGACGCTCGCGGTGTCGATCGACGGCGCTGCCGTCGGCACGGTGGAGGGATTCGCCGACGGCGAGCACCTCGACCCGTTGCAGCAGGCGTTCGTCGACCATGACGGATTCCAGTGTGGCTACTGCACTCCGGGTCAGCTGTGTTCGGCGCGGGCCATGCTGAGGGAGCACGCGCGGGGCGATCTGTCCGCGGCGTCGTTCGACCCCGCGGACCGCGATGTCGTCGACGGTCCGCAACACCTGTCGGAAAATGAGATTCGCGAGCGGATGGCCGGCAACATCTGTCGCTGTGGGGCGTACGCCAACATCGTCGCCGCGATCAGCGCCGTGCACGGTGCCTCATGAGAACCTTCGATCACCGGCGGGCCGGCACCGTCGACGACGCGATCGGCCTGGCTTCGGTTCCCGGTGCGCGGTATTTCGCCGGCGGGACCAACCTGCTGGACCTGATGAAGTCGGGGGTGGAGAACCCCACCGTGCTCGTCGACGTCAACCGTCTGGGCCTCGACGCGGTGGTGCGCACCGCTGCGGGCGGCATCGCCATCGGGTCGGGCGTCACCAACAGCGCCGTGGCCAACCATCCACTGGTGCGTACGGACTATCCCGTGTTGTCCCAGGCGATTCTGTCGGGAGCCACCACCCAGATACGCAACATGGCGACCGTCGGCGGCAACCTGATGCAGCGCACACGGTGCCCGTACTTCATGGATCCGCGGTTCGAGCGCTGCAACAAACGCTACCCCGGCTCGGGCTGCGCCGCCCGGGACGGGTTCAACCGAGAGCATGCGGTGTTCGGCACCGGCGGGCCCTGTGTCGCCGTCCATCCGTCGGACATGGCCGTGGCGCTGGCCGCACTGGATGCAGTCGTGCACATCAAGGGGCCGCACGGCCCCAGGGCGGCCACGATCTCGCAGTTCTTCTCACCGCCCGCGGCGGATCCGGATCGCGACAACGGCATGGCTGCAGCGGATTTCATCACCTCGGTCGAGCTGCCGGCCGCTGCCGACACCGTGCACGGCTGGTATCTGAAGGTGCGTGACCGGCGCAGCTATGCGTTCGCGCTCGTCTCGGTGGCCGCAGTGTTGCGGTTCGACAGCGATGGTGTCGTCGCGTCGGCGGCCGTCGCGCTCGGAGGCGTCGCCGACCGGCCGTGGCGGGTTCCCGCCGCCGAAGCCGTCCTGACCGGACGCCGGCCCACACCGCAACTCTTCCGGTCGGCGGCCGACACTGCGCTCGCCGATGCCGCGCCCCTGAGCCACAACGGCTTCAAGCTGCCGCTGGCGCGCAACGCCGTGATGCGCGCGCTGGTGCTGGCGACCGGCCGCTGAACGCTAGCTGCGCTCGTGGCTGTCCTCCATCACGGTGCGCCCGATCTCGGCGTAGACCTCGGGCCGCGCACGACGCAGCCAGAGTGCATAACCAAGACCGACGAGAAAGACCCCGGCGATGAAGAAGGGTGCGTTCTTGAACACCAGCGAGTTCGCGGCGTACCCGGCGGCGAAGGCGCGGTTGTCCCACAGCAGCCAGACCACGTAGCCCATGGCCAACGCGCCCAGCACCGGGCAGACCAACGTTGTCAACACGTTGCCGCGGTGGGTTTTCCGCACCCAGAAGTACCACACCACCGCGACCGAGCAGATCGCCTGAACCAGCAGGATCGCCGCCGTCCCGATCAACGCGAGCAGGCCGTAGATGTTGGTGTAGGGGACCAGCGACGGGGTGTCGACGGGCACGCCGGTGGCGTCGGGCACCTGCACCGCGGTGAAGCCGAAGAACAGAAGCACGATCACCATGGTGATCAGAGCCTGCACGGCAGAGGCGATGTAGGGCGACCCGTGCCGGGGATGCGCCGCGCCGAGCGTCGATTTCACCTTGTCCGAGGGAATCTCGCGGCCCAGGGCGAACAGGTAGCGCGAGGCGGCGTTGTGGAAGGCCAGCGCACACGCGAACGATCCGATGACGAGCAGGATCTTGTAGACGTCGAGCAGGAAGCCGCCGAGGTTGGCGTCCACCAGGTTGAAGAACAGGTCCAGCGGTGACGCGCTGATCGAAGCCTCCACCGATGCCTTGGCGCCGTTGCCTGCCAGCACCATCGCCGAGATGAACGTGTAGAACAGGCCGAGTCCGATCACCGCGATGAGCGTCGCCCGCGGGATGATCTTCTTCGGGTTGCGGGACTCCTCGCCGTAGACCGCGGTTGTCTCGAAACCGACCCACGACCAGAACGCAAAGAACAGGCCGATCGCCATCGACCCGGCCGCCGCGGCCGTACCGAAAGCGCCTTCGGGAAGACTGGTGAACGCGTTGTTGAGCAGGACCGTCTTGTCGAGCATGAAACCGTCCGGGCCGCCGCCGCTGAAGATGACGGTGAACGCGAGCGCCAACAGGATCAGTACCTCCGACACCAGCGTGA
>Ga0172382_10011103_pt1 | contig 11949 bp, 4 predicted proteins | sample Leawel138RmetaG_FD_122245 | JGI IMG/M metagenome (GOLD analysis project Ga0172382, IMG submission 122245) | Leachate microbial communities from a municipal landfill in Southern Ontario, Canada - Leachate well 138R metaG | ecosystem: Engineered > Solid waste > Landfill > Unclassified | place...
CTTAAATCGACACCGGCAATGCGAGCCGGACCGGTATTAAAGAATTTAAAGCCGTATCTCTTCAATGGATTCAGTTCTTGTTCGCGTGTTAACCAAGGACCTAAGAAGAATTCGACATAATTATTATAGCGTTGATAATAACCGGCCACGTCGATAAATCCTTTAAAATTGAGTAGTTTAAACATCTGTTGAATACCCAATTCCACATTCCAGCTGGTTTCCGATTTCAAATCGGGATTGGGGTAAAAGCCGTAGTTTCCCACTTTAGTGGTGAGATAACGTTCGCCTATGCTCGGGAAACGATAACCCATGCCGAATGAAGCACGGAAAAAGGTAAAAGTCGGAACAATGTTATAATTCACTCCGGCTCTGAAAACAGGTTTGGCTTCCACATAATTGCCGGAGGCAGAATCTTTGGTGAAATGTCCGAATGTTTCAAATATTTGGAAATACTCGTAACGGGCGCCTCCGAGGACGATTAAATTTTTCTTTTTAAGAAAACGTTTTTCCAATTGTGTGTAAAGTGCACCGTTTGCAGCGTATTTAGGCAATAGGGGTTGGGTGGTATCTTTTCTTACACCGGCAAAAACATTCCCTTGGGAGCGGGCAAATTGACCTACCACTCCGGCAAATAATTGCAAATCACCTGCTTTTTTAAATTTCTTAGAAAATTGATAATCTAAATAATACATCTCTGATTTGCTGTCCTGATTATTGGTAGCCCAATTGTCGCTATACATAAAGCGTGTTTTGAGGGAGTGTGATGATTCGTTTTTTGTATAGTATTTAAAATAAGGGTCGACAAAAAACATCAAGTCTTTGATTTCGGTTAAGGAACCCGGATAGGTGCGATACATACCGCTATCGGCACTCAACCAAAAATGGGTCATATGATGGTGAGAATACAAGAGGTTGCCATTAATACCTGCAAACATATTGTCTTTGATTCTATAGCGGGTACCGAGATTAAACCGTATGCGTTCCTCTTTCATGATTTTTTGGTAGGCATCTGGATTTTTCAAGGTAGAGTCAACGGAGAGTTCTTGACCCACAAAGCCGTCGTCTTTAGCATATTCGGCACTAAGCACAAGGTCGAATTTCCGGATTTTCCTTGCATGTGTAAGGCTGGCACCATAGGTTAAGGGTATGGTTCCTTCGGGCCAACTGCAACGGTAATCCGCTTTCGGACGGCTATAGAAACCGTTGTATAAGACCGCTTTGGTAGATGGTTTGCCTTTAGGATAAGCTGTTCTCACGTTGATTGCACCCGTTATGGCCGATGAGCCGTATAAAACGGAAGCGGCACCTTTGAGCACTTCGATTTGTTCCACGTTTTCCATGGGGATAAGATTCCAGGCCGGCCGGCCGGCATCGACTCTCAGCACCGGCATTTCGTCCATCATAATCATAACACGACTTCCTAAGCCCGAACTGAAACCGCTGCCGCCACGCATTTGGGGTTCGTTGTCAACGACTATCAATCCGCCTACTTGATCAAAAGCATTGTTTAAAGTGGTTATATTACTCTCTTCAAGCTTGCGCTGAGAGACATAGGATACCGAAGAAGTAGATTCGTCTTTTTTCAGATCATATCTTTTTTCGGTTACTTTTATTTCACTCAGCATGGTGTTGTCGGCTTTCAGGTAGATGTCTAAGGTGATTATTTTCGAGCCTTTAAAAGAGATTTTTTTTGTCTGTTTTTGATAACCGAGAAATAGAAAATCCACATCGCATTCAATGGAATTGAGCTCTAAATAATATTTTCCTTCATCATCGGAAGCCGTTCCTTTATTCTTATCACATAAGGGAACGATATTGGTCAAGGGGAGGGTCATTTTTTTATCGTCGGCATCGTAAATACATCCTTTTAATATGTAAGTTTGAGTGTAAGCTTGAGTGCTTATTATGACTAAGAATATTATAAATAAAGATTTTATGTTCTTTTGGAATTGATAGTAAAAAGATGTCATATTATTTGTTAAATCAATTTTTCAGCAGTCTCGCTTGAATTAATATTTAATTACTTTAAACGTTTTCAGTGTCTTGTTTTCTTTCATTAATTTAAAAAAATACATGCCTTCGGCAAATGAGCCAATGTTTATTTCAAATGAACAATCCTTAATGGCATGGGTTAATATCTGTTTCCCGTATAAATCGACAATTTGGATCTTGTCAACAGGAAGTTTTTGATTATTGCAAGTAAATCTTATAACATCGCGTGTGGGGTTGGGAAATAAACTGATGCCGTCGCAAGGATGGCTTTCAGCCACATTCACTTTAACACTGAAATCAATGATATAGGTTAAAGATGTTTCCCCGTCTTGGGCAAGTACGTCAATATGGGCTTGAGCGGGCAAAATGCTGACAGGGGTGATGTCGTAACTGGCGTTGTTGTCTTGCAAATCAACGCTTATGGCTGGTATGCCCGGATAGTTTTGGGAAAGTTCATACTGATAGGAAAGGGTGTCGGGATGGAAATTCGTTAATGCAATCCCATCAATATAAATAGCCGCTAATTTTGGATTGTTGTTTAACACAGTTTTGGCAATATAATGATTAATGGTATAAACTTTTTGGGTGATATTATCTTCAGCGGTAATGGTAATGATGGTTTTTGCACTGTCGAGATTGTTATTAGGTCCTAATAGGGTGTCGATATCAATTGAAGCATCATTAGCTTCGGGTATAACTGTAATTTCAGGGAAAACGGATGGATCGGTTCCTTGTTGATAGAAGCGATCATAGGTGAATGTTGTTTTTTGAAAACCTGCCAAGGTTTTGTCGTTTATTTTTATTTTGTTTGCCCAAGCACTATAAACTAATTCAATATCGTCGATAGAAAGGGAGTCGCCGGCACTGCCTCCCCCCGGGGTAGCGTTGTTGGTTAAAGTTAATATGATATAATTTGAGGTGGATTTACCGTCATATACAAAAGGAATCTTTTTTTGAACCCAAAGGGCATTTTGAGCACTGCTGCCTGTACTTTTAAACATTAAAACCGCTTTCCCTTTGTAATTATTTATGTTGTCGACATCGTTAGGGTCTTTAAAATCCGTGTTTCCATGGATATAAGTGGCTACTCTTGCCTGACTTTCTTCATCGGCGGCATAGTATTTTACCCAAAGATATAAAGAGTCGGGAGTTTTTGTAAATGTTTGGCTGTGTTCACTATTCTCACGATTAGTAAAGTTATAATTCTCCGTACTGGCAGCCGACATACTACCGATACGGATTTGCCCCGATGTCATATTACCGTTAGCCACTATTCCCATGATACTGGTAGAATAAATCGTTAAATAATATTGACCCTGGGTTCCCGGCCTCCCTCCTTGAATGCGAAAATGATGGGGTTTTTTCGCAATGTCACAACCAAACGACATGTCGCATTGTGCACTCGAAAAGGAATTCCATTTCACGGGTTCGGAATCGGTTTTGTCGCTATCCCATGATTCAAAACCGGCATTCTGTAATTGGTATTCTTGCGCTGAAATAGGTAATGCTATGAGAATAAAGAATAGAACTTTTAAAAGATGTTTAAAATTTTTCATCACACATTTCATTTTTATGAGTTTTTTTTTGGAATGCAAATGTACACAAAATATATTTAACCTAATAATTATTTATTAACATTATGATAGTATGATGATTTACTTGTTGTTATTGCCGAAAGCATAATTTATATCGTACGATTGTAAATTGACATGTCTCTTATTGTCCATTATGATAACTTCTATTGATTACAAAGGGAAGAAGGCATTTTAAATATTAAAGATGCCTTCTTCCCTCAAAAGAAACAATGATTTAGTATTTCACTATTTTCATTGTTATGATAGTTTTATTTTGAGTATTTAGCTTAAGCATATAGATTCCTTTAGGTAGAGAGGATAACTCAAGTCGATAAATGCTTTCGTTTACGTTTTGTGAAAGCAGTTGTTTTCCTAATAAGTCAAACAATTGTACTTGCTGAATTTGAATATCCTTATGGGTGTTTTTGATATATATATAATCATTGGCCGGGTTGGGATAAACTTCAATGTTGTCGGCACTTATGGAAGCTATAGCAGATTTAAGATAGAAATTAATGTTATAAGTCAAGCTTGTAATCCCGTCTTCAGCCATTACCTCAATTTTACTTGTTCCGGGAATGTTTTCCGCGTCTGTAATTAAATAAGCGGCATTGCTGTCTTGCAATTCAACGCTTATCACCGGAATGCTTTGATAGGATGACGGTAGTTCGTAGGAGTAATTCCTTGTATTCGGATCAAAATCGGGGATGCTGACACCGTCCACTTTAATATCGGCTAATTTGGCGTTATTGTTAAAAGCTGTTGAGAATATAACTTGATAGGTGAGGGTAGAGATTCCATTAACGGCTGTTACTTCGACAAAGGCAGTATCGTGAACCGAAGCAGCTTGATAAACAATCACCGAGGCTCTGTTATCTTCGGGTGTTGCTGTAATAGTCGGCACAACGGTCGAACCGTAAGGTAATACGTATTCATAAACCAAGGTGTTTTTATTGAATCCGTTAACCAAAGTGTCATTGATGTTTAAGTCGGCTAAATACGCATTGTCACCGGCTTCAACCGAGAAGTTGATATAATAGGTCATGCTAACGCTGGTGTCGCCGGCTTTAACAACGATGCTTGCTGTTGCCGGGAAGCCGTTGATTTGATTGATTTCGATTTGAGCATCCTCTTCCATAGCTATGGCTTCAATCAAAGGCATTTCAGTTCTTCCATAAGCGAATTCAATATCATAAACAGTGGTGTCGGGATGGAAATTTGGTAGAGCAATACTGTCGATTGTAATGCCTGCAAGTCGTGCATCGGTCGATAAGCTGACTTCAAAACCGATTTTATAAGTTCTTAAATTCAACTCGTCCCATCCTTTTACTATCAAGCTGATTTCACCGTTGGGGCTTGTAGCTTCAACGGTATCTACTTCGCAACGGGTATCGGCCAATGTATAATTTAAAGTAGGGATATCGGTAGTTGCAACGGGTAACATCACATGATAAACGGTGTCGGATGGATTGAAATTGTTAATATTGTAGGTTGTCGAACCGAGATTATAAGATAAGGATTGCAAATCGACATTTGAACCTTGAACGAAGTTAATGGTATATGTTTTTGTTTGAACACCATCTTCAGCTATCACCCTGATTTGTGCTTGGCCGAACACGGTTCCTGCTTGTGTGATTTGAATGGTTGATGAATCCCAACTGGCTGTAGCGCTGATAACAGAATTGCTTTGGGTTTCCCAGGGTAAAATTAAAGTGTATTGTAATGAATCGGGGTGAAAATCAATCAGTGCATTTCCGTTTACATAGATAGTGTCTAAACGAGAATTCGTTGATTTCAAGCGGTTGAATACGACGGTATAGATAGCGGTATCCATACCGTTTTCGGCAGTAACTTTAAGTAACAAGCTGTCGTTTACATGTTGGGGTGTACGAAGCGTTTGGATGCTGGCACGTGTATCGCTAAGAATATAATTGAAATTATCGGGAACCGAAACGGTTTCTTCTTTTAAATTAACAATATAATGAAATGTTTGAGCCGAAAAATCATGTATGTTCGAGTCGGCTCCTGCCAATTGGTAGCTTAAGGAAGTCAAACTTGCCATGGGTGATAATTGACGGCTAAAGTAAATAGTGTATGTTTTGTTGTGTATGTTGTCTTCGGCCAATACATAAATAATAGCAGTGTCGTTCACATCGGAGGCTTGTTGTATGCTGATATGTGCTGCCGGTGATTGTGCTTGAGCATTTACGATGGGAGCCGTTAAACTGTCGTAATGTAATACGATATAATAAGATGTCGTGTCGGCATGGAAGTTAGCAGGTTGGATGTTGTTGTAAAGAAGGGATGATAAGTTGGCGTTGGTCGAGATTTCCACTTCAAAGAATACCCTGTAAGTTTTAAATACCGTATCGCTGGCTGAGGTAAGGGTGATGATAGCCGTATCGTTGGGAGAAGATGGTTGAATGATATTCACTTTCGATGCGGCATCGGCTTTTTGATACGTTATCACAGGAGTATATGTGGTGAGTGAGGGAAGAAGAATGTAATAATCCAGGGTGTCTTTATGGAAATTACTAATGAAATAAAGTGTGCTGTTTAATGTATAACCTAAATCCATCAGATCGGCGTTATCAGATAATTTTACACTTAAATAAATTTTGTAGGTTTTGTGAACACCCGTATCTTCGGCGGTAACGTCAATACTAACTATACCCGGCAAAATGGAAGGCATACTTATGTTCACATTTGCTGCCGTATCAATAGGATTAGCTGTGATAACAGGCATTACAGCCGAATCCAAAGCAATACTATATATTAATGTATAAGGATTGAAATCGAATATTAAGGAATCATTTATTTTTAGTTCACTCAAATATGCAATGGTGTCTTTCATGACAGAAAAAACAATACGGTAGGTTTTTTCCGTAATTCCGTCTTCGGCGGTAACTTTTATTTCACCGGTATCGTTGGGACTTGAAGCTTGTGTTATTTGTACGTTGGCATTAATATCTTGAGCTACGGCAGTAATAATCGGACAAGCTATTGTTTTGGGAGCTAATACGATGTGATAATCAAAAACAGTATCCGTGAAATTGTTTATATGAATTGTATTGGCATTTAAGGTGTAGAATAAGCTATCCAACAAAGCATTCGTATTCTTTTCTATTGTAAAGTTCAATTGATAAGTCCGTTTGTAATTGGTGTCTTCGGCAATGATGCTTACACTTCCGAAAGAAGGAAAACTAATTGGATTTACAATGTTTACTTGAGCATTAGGCCAAACGGCTGCTGCCGTTATGGCTGCCGATGTTGTGCCATAAGGTAATTCTATATCATAGCTTAAAGTATCGGGATGGAAGTTTGGTAGAGCTATACCGTTGTATTTTATCCATGAAGCTTGTGAATTTGTTGACAAAGCAACTGTAAAATAAACGGAATAGGTTTTTACTGTAGCGTCTTCGGCGGTAACTTTAACAGTGGCGGTTCCCGGAAGACCGGCGGCTTGCGTTATTTGGGGTGTAAGACCACTCCATTGTGTTACTGCGGTAACAAAAGGAGGAACACTTGTTCCCGGATTCAATATTATATGATAAGATAAAGTGTCGGTATGGAATGCGGGGACGCTGATGCCGTTATATTTTAAACTGTCGAGATTGGCGTTGTCGGATAATTCAACGGAGAAATTGACAGTATACACTAAGGTGTCGCCGTTTTCGGCTTTGACTGTAATAAGTGCTTGTCCGTTAGGTGATGTGGCTTGAATGATTCGGATTATGCGGGCTCCGGTATCGGAAAGTGGAGTATGATTTATAACGGGAACGCTTACAGAAGCAGGAGGAAAACTAACGTTATAAGAGTATGTGCTACTTGAAAATCCGGAGATTATGACTGTATCACTACCGCTCAAGGTATATCCGAGTTGAGACAAAGTATTATTGGGGGATTTCCATATATAACAATTAATGGTATAAGTTTTTTCTGTTAGACTGTCTTCGGCTAATACATGAATAATATATTTTGCACTGTCAATGCTGTTATTTGCTCCTCTAACAGTATCAATGCTGACATACACATCACTGACTTCAGAAGTGTAAGTTATAGAAGGCCATGTGTTCGGATTGGTTCCCCTTGGAAATGCGGTATCATAAGAGAATTTATCTATTTGAAAACCGTTTAGTGTTACATTATTAAGTTTTATATCAGTAAGCCATGCACTATAAATCAATTCAATATCATCAATCGACAAGGAATCGCCCGCACTTCCTCCACCGGGGATGGAATTATTGGTAAATGTCATGATGATATAATTTCTTGTGGATGAACCGTTGTTTATGAAAGGAATTCTTTGTTGTACCCAACTGCAATTGCCGGCCGAGGTTCCGGTACGCGTAAACTGATGGGTAGCTTTGGCGGCATAAGCTGTTGCAGTTCCTGTGTCATTAGGATCTTTAAAGTCGGTGTTGCCATGAATAAATGCGCTGATGCGGGCTTGGCTGGAAGAGCTGTTTGCCCAATATTTGGTCCATACATATAATGAATCCGGACTGGATGTAAATGCTTCGCTATGATCAGAAGTTGACCTTAATGTGTGATTGTAATTACTGGAACTGTTTGCGGTAGTACTCCCTATGTAAATTTGTCCTAGAGTAATATTCCCATTGGCATTAGTTGCGACAACGTTTTTAGTCCATATCGTTAAATAATAGGACCCCGAACTTCCCGGTCGTTGACCGCTAACTTTGTAATGATGCGGTGTTTTAGCTGTATTACATGCAATTAATCCCATAAATCCCGGTATGGCACAATTCGCACTGGCAAATGAATTCCAATTAACAGGTTCGGATGTAGAGGAAGTGCCGTCCCAACTTTCAAAATTTGAATTGGGGACTTGATAAGGTTGAGCTGATGTTTGATTTGTTTCTACAAATAATAAAAAGGCTAATGTAGTAATAACTAATAAACGTTTCATCTTTTTTAATTTGATTATCAATACTTAAATTTAATGTTTTTTTTAACGGCGGCAAAATTATAAAAAAGATTTTTATGAGTTTACTAAAAAAACTGTTCTCTTAAAAACATCATTATCAGATACAAAATCGGATATTTGTTAAAAAAATTTAAAATAGTTTATTGGGATTTTGGAATGATGTTTATTGCTAAGAATAAATTGTAATGTTCAGAGAAAGAAATTGTTGAAGATTCAAAACCGAATAAAACTTTTTGGTAATTCTCATTAACAAAGATTTTTTTTAAAGAATAATTTTTTTTTTCAGACAAAGCTGTTTTTTTATACTTTTGCAGTAATGAGTGAAACACTTGGTGAGTAACTTATAGTTTATTGATTGAAAACATTTTATTTCATCTTTTTTTAATGGAAAACGAAAACTCAAAAGAGAAAAAAAATAAAACGGTATTAAACTTTATTGAAAGTATTATCGAAGAAGATTTGAAAAAAGGTAAAAACGGTGCAAACGTACATACGCGTTTTCCGCCCGAACCCAACGGTTATTTGCATATAGGACATGCCAAGTCTATTTGTTTGAATTTCGGTATTGCTCAAAAATACAAAGGTAAAACCAACCTTCGATTTGATGATACCAATCCGGTGAAAGAAGATGTTGAATATGTCGATGCCATCAAAGAAGATATTCAATGGTTGGGTTTTCAGTGGCATTCAGAGCATTATGCTTCGGATTATTTCGAACAATTGTATCAATGGGCTATTCAATTAATTAAAGAAGGGAAAGCTTATGTCGATGATTTGACACAAGAAGAAATAAGTAAAAATAGGGGCGTACCTACATCTCCAGGCATAGAAAGTCCTTATCGTAATCGCAGTGTGGAAGAGAATTTGGATTTATTTCAACGCATGCGAAAGGGCGAATTTCCCGACGGTAGCCGGGTGTTACGTGCCAAAATAGATATGGCTTCCCCGAATATGCATATGCGTGATCCTATCATGTATCGTATATTACATGCTTCACACCACCGTACCGCTAATGCATGGTGCATTTATCCTATGTATGATTATGCTCACGGACAAAGCGATGCTATAGAAGGGATTACACATTCTATTTGTACTCTTGAATTTGAAGTACACCGTCCTTTATATGATTGGTTTTGTGAAAACCTAAAGATTCATCATCCCCAACAAATTGAATTTGCGCGTTTAAATATAAATTACACCGTCATGAGCAAACGCAAACTCTTGCAATTGGTGCAGGAAAAACATGTTATGGGTTGGGACGATCCGCGTATGCCCACCATTTGCGGTTTGCGAAGAAGGGGTTATACACCGGAATCTATCCGGAATTTTGCCGAAACCATCGGTGTTGCTAAACGTGAAAATGTGATTGATATTTCTTTGCTTGAATTTTGCGTTCGCGAAGACCTTAATAAAAAAGCGTTGAGAACCATGGCAGTGCTTGAACCTCTAAAGTTAATAATTGATAATTATCCTTCCGACAAAGAAGAATATCTCACGGCCGTTAATAATCCGGAAAACCCGACGGACGGTGTGCGTAGTATCCCTTTTTCTCGCGAACTGTGGATAGAAAGATCGGATTTTATGGAAAATGCACCCAAAGATTTCTTTCGATTAACCCCCGGAAGAGAAGTGCGTTTAAAATATGCTTATATCATTAAATGTGAAAATGTTGAAAAAGACGATAAGGGAAATGTTGTGGCTGTTCATTGTTCCTACGATACTGAAACACGAAGCGGTATGCCGCAAAGTAACCGTAAAGTAAAAAGCACCATTCATTGGCTTTCGGCCAAACATGCCAAAACCGCTGAAGTCCGTCTTTTCGATCGTTTGTTTAATGTGCCCGAACCGGATGATTTTAGCGAAGGCAAAACCTTTATCAATAACCTTAATCCGAGTTCCCTACAAATCGTTACGGCTTTTATTGAACCCGAATTCATTAATACCAATCCGCTATCCAACTATCAATTCGAACGTATAGGCTATTTTTGTATAGATAAAGATTCAACATCAGATAAACTGGTGTTTAACAGAACCGTTGCTTTAAAAGATATGTGGACAAAAAAACAAATATTAGCTTAAGTAATAATTGATAACATGACTTCTACTCAGCATTGACAAACAACAATTAAAGAAAAGAATTTACAATAATTGTATATTTTCTTTGAAATGTAAAAAAAATATATACTTTTGCAAAAAAAAACAGGAATCAATTATTAACTTAAATTATTAAGATATGAAAAAGTATTTTGTGTTATCAACAGTAATAATGGTGTTTGCCATTTTTTTAAATGCATGTGACAAAGAAGGCATTTATAATCCCAAAGAAAAAATCAAAGCAATTTATGAGCAATATGAAGACGAGAAAAAAATCCAAACCGAAGAATGGACATGGCAAGACAATCTATTGACTAAAATCACCTATCCTTCCTTAGACGGGGTGAATACCGTTTTTAATTACGAAAATAAACGGCTGGTAAAAATCATAGAGTATGATGAAGGCATTGAAGAGGGTTATATGACTTTTACATATGATAAAGCATTGCTCTTAAAAGTTGAAATGTTTTCGGATGATGAGTTGGAAATGAAGATTGATATTACCCACGACAAGAAAAAAATCACTAAAATGAACTTTACCCATTACTTTGATGAATATGAGTCTGCATCTCATAAAAGTATCCAACGCAGTGAAATGTTATCGCGCATGATGCGTTTTGTTGTAGGTAAAGAAAGGGCCCAAAGAATTGTAAAGATTATGCAAAGAAAAAGTAACCAGACTTATTCCATGGAATTTACATATGATGGCGATAATGTGGTAACCGAAAAAATTATTTCCGATGGCGTTACTTATCTTACCCATACTTATACTTATGATGAAAAATTAAATCCCTTTTATGACGCTTTGTATTTTGCTGAATCAGGAGCGTTGGCATTATCAAAAAATAATGTAACCAAGGAAACAGCAACATCAACTTATGACGAGGATATCTCTACGACGACATATAATATTTCTTATGTCTATGACGGTAAATTCCCGATTGAGGTAAAAACAAGCTATACGTATTTTGACGAAACATATTCATATACTACTTTTTACGAATATTTGAAGTAAGATTTCTAACGTATTAAATTAAAAAAGGAGCCTTAATAAAAGCTCCTTTTTTTATTGATTTCAAACAAAAATGTAAAGATTATTTTTTAATTAAATCAACAATGGCTTTAAATGCCTGGGGTTGATTCATGGCAAGGTCGGCAAGTGTTTTCCGGTTTAGTTCGATACCTTTTTTATGGAGTTGGCCCATAAATGAGGAATACGACAGTCCGTGTTCTCTTACCCCTGCATTGATACGTGTTATCCACAAACTTCTGAAATTACGTTTTTTCTGTTTACGATCGCGATAAGCGTATTGTTGTCCCTTTTCCCATGTGTTTTTGGCA
>Ga0172382_10011104_pt1 | contig 11949 bp, 15 predicted proteins | sample Leawel138RmetaG_FD_122245 | JGI IMG/M metagenome (GOLD analysis project Ga0172382, IMG submission 122245) | Leachate microbial communities from a municipal landfill in Southern Ontario, Canada - Leachate well 138R metaG | ecosystem: Engineered > Solid waste > Landfill > Unclassified | place...
ACTCTCGCTGACCGTCATCAGCATCATCGTAGGGGGCTACAAGGTTGTCGATACATCTAACCGCGCCATCGCGCTGGCAGAGGTCGTGCAGGCTAGAATAGAGACGGAGAAGACCGAGCGGCAGAGTGCCGATATGGTGCTCGACAAGGCGATTGTGGCGGAATTAGGGGTCGGGATACCGGAAACGATGGAGGCCTTCTCATCAACGGAACAGGCATATATGTTCGTAAAGGAATATAACATGGTAGGAGAGGATACAATTGATGACTTATAAAGTACGGTATTGGACGATTACTAATTAAATGGATGATGGAGGATAATACTATGGGAGAACGCGTAGGTAGCTACTCAACTTGGCAGGAGGCGTTTGTAGACGTAAAGGCCCACGCAAAGAGTAACACGAAACAGATAGCTGAAATGAAAGGTGCTTTACATGAGATTGCAGATAAGCTAGACCGCAACGGTGAGTTGACTACTACCATAAAGGCCGTAGTAGTAGATGACGGCCTAGTATCTGCCATCAAGCGTCAAGCTGCGGATTTGACTCATATCCGTGAAGAGTTTACGGAGTATCAATTGCACCGTATGACCACGTGCCCGGTAGCCAAGTCGATGGATAGGAAGCGGGATTGGTCAGTCACACTGATAAAGTTGATATTCGCTGGGATTGGGGCCACTAGTACAATCCTAGTAATTATCAATTATGTACGGGGTATTACCTAACCCGGCCCGTATGGGCGGGATATTTACAAGGAGGAATCACATGGAAATTGATTTCACAACTATTCTGTTTGGTCAGATGGGAATCGCCCTCATCGTAGCGGCGATTGTAGGTTGGGTCAAGAAACAGTGGCCCAACGCCAAGAAGGTACTATACATGGTGATAGCTATTATAGGGTCACTAGGGGCTGGAGCTATAGCCTTTGTTGTGTATAGTATAGCGTGGGACTGGTTACTTTGGCTAGGCATGTCCGTAGCTACACTAGGGTTCCAATTATTAGAACAGAACGAAGCGTGGCCGCAGGTAAAGTCCCTATTACTAACAATACTGGATGCGATAAGCCACCGCAAGAAGAAGGAGTAACCTATGGATTGGCAATGGATAGTAGGGGCGGTTGGTTACGTTGGAGTAGTGGTATTTGTACTACTATGGCGACTGGAGCGCGCAAAGCGGTTCCAGGTCATTGAGGAATTTAAGATGGTAGACAATCAGCGGGTCACCGCTGAGGCTACTGTAGCCGAATTACGAAGGGGACAGGAGGCTGAACGTGCGGCACTTAAGAGGCTCAGGGATATCAATGAAAAGATGCAGGCGGCTATTGACCGCCTGCCTGATACTAGTCGTGACGATTTGCTTGAGTTCATGCGTAACGGTTCCACCGGCTGAAGTCGTAGTAGAAACGTACCGCCCAGTAATGAATATGCCGCCGGCCCCGATATATCCGTCAGGGCTAGATTGGCAATTCAATGAGGACCTCAAGCGCTTTACTATAGATGAGCCAGGGTTCCGTTCGCTTGCTGAATGGAGGATACGAATTGAAGCATTTGCTGACCAGGTTAAGATTATCTGGTCGTTGATAGATGATAGTGAATAAAAACGACTGTTAGTCGTTCCCCTACCACGTGAACGGGGTGGCCTCCTTCCCCGGGCGTTATGTTGAATCATTATAGTGGTAGGGGTTTATTTTCTTTATGTGTGTATCCTACAATATTCCAATACTACTATAGGCCCGGTAATGAATTAAATTTTTTTAATAGAATTCTTAAAAAAGTTCTTTACTTCTCATAGGATATCCTCTATGATATAATCGTAGGGGAACCCCCTACCGGGAGGCGCGTTAATGAGAAAGGTTGGAAGGTTCACAGTAAACGAAAAACTCACCAAGGCCCTGGACATGGATGGATGGGTTATCTATCGGGACCCCAAGGCTGGTTTGTATGCCTTGAATGAGGAAATGGGAATTGACAACTGGTTGGGGTATTGGGCCGCCAGTCAGATTACCAACTTGGACAAGTTTGTACGGAGAGTACGTGAGGAACTGGTCTATTTGACTGAATATGTAGAGGAGTTATAGTATGACAACGTTAATGAAATCTGATGAATTGATTCAACGGTACTGGGAGGCTAAGAAGCAACACCAACACCTTACTGAAACTGCTACGTACTATAACCGGCTGTCCTACGGGGCGGCTGGAAAGACCCAAGTCCATATTCCCGCGGCTTTGATAAAGGCTGAGCAAGATGAATATGCGGAATATTGGAAGACCCGTTCTGATGAATTCAAGAGGGTACTCCCTCCTACCATTACTAAGGAACGTGCCCGTGAACGGGTACAGGAATTTATCAACCAGCATTTTAACCATGTGAAGACCGTATCTGAATATTCCGAATATCGGAATAGTATCACATTTGAAGTCAAGAGGTTCCGGCACTACGGCCGGTAAGAAGGAGTACGATATGAATATCAGAATGAAAGCTACTGTAACAAGGCTGATAGAGCGAGACAAGAAATTAAAGGGGACTGACAACTATGCCGAACAGCATATGGAATGTAGCTCCAAGTTCGGTAATGACTGGGTGTTCGTAGGGTGGTCAGTCCCATACGACGTTGAATATGAGGTGATGGGTACCCAGAGCGGTATCTTCCTTGAGCGCTCAATAGACGACCACACTGGTGGTAGTACCCATAGGGCTGAGCGCTACCGTATCCGGGCTAACAATATAAAGTACATCGATTTCAAGGACCACAGATAGCCGAAACTCCCCTACGGGGGAGTCCATCCAAGATGGCTACTTGGATGTTGATAATGGCAAGCCAAAGGGGGACTATATGACTAGAAGGGAATTAGCGGTACGTCTGATACAGGATAGCTTGAAAGATGCAGTGATGGGAGATATGTTTAAGCTATACGAAAGCTACGCTGAATTCATCCGTGAAGAATATGAAGGTTCTGGCAAGGCCTTCAAGGATGATGAGGTAGTGTGGAACCTGATGGACTATGGGAACAAGCACCCGGAACTGGGTCAGTGGTACACCGATGATTGTGAAATCATTGAGGAAGATGGTACTATCATTTCCTATAGAAAATGGAGCGCCGATATCCGTAAGCTATGGGATGATGATTCTGATGAAGTTATTGAGGAGGCTATTTAATGAATAGGATAGAACGGATTAGGCAGACCGTTGAAATGCTACTTGTAGAACGCGGGTTTGAGCGCCAGCCTGTTGGTAAGCTGGAACCTACTACATTCGACCCGTACCATGAGACCTACTGGGCCCGCCCCGGGTGCTTTTCACGGTGTACTAGAACGGTGATTAATCACAGAACTGGCCAGCCGGCTGATGTTCTATCATTCCAGGGTACCACTGTATCCGTAATAGGGGTATGGCCAAAGGGCCGCCGGCCGGGGGTAAGCGTACGGTTGTGCGTATACCGTTGGGGTAACGGTGGCTGTACCTACTGGGGTCCCCCTATTACCACTACATGGGGCCCGGCTAGAATTAATAGCGAACTAGACCGCGCAGTTGCGGCTATATCAGAAAGGAGCTAGCTATGAATAAAGCTAAGGTGCTTGTTAAGATTGAGGACAAGTTTGGGGGCCTTGGGGTATCTATATACATCAACGGAGACCTTGTAAAACACACAACTAGTGCGATATCACTAGTGAATGAATTAACGGTTATGGAAATGTTAGAACTTTATGATATACACTTTGAATAGAGTACGTAGGAGGTACAGCAGATGAAACGATTCTTGTATTCAAATGAAACCGTATTCCGGGGCCACCCGGATAAGGTATGTGACCAGATTAGTGATGCTATTCTGGATGCCTGTTTGACCAGTGACCCGTATAGCCGCTGTGGTATTGAGGTGGCAGGGGGTAAGTCAACGATATTCGTCACAGGGGAAGTGACCACATCCGCTAGAATAGATACCCAAACCATAGCGGATATTGTCCAGCGGGTACTTAATGATGTAGGGTATACTGATAAGCAATATGCCGTATTCAATGACTTGGGCGTACAGAGCCCTGATATAGCCCTAGGTACTAACGACCGGGTAGGGGGTAGCGGGGATAACGGTATGATGTTTGGGTATGCGTGTAATGATACCCCGCGCCATCTACCTACCGCTATGGTAATACTACAGGAGCTAGCACAGATGTATGACGATGCCCGTAAAGGCAACCCGCAGCTACTGCCTGACGGTAAGGCCCAAATAACCGGCGTATATGACGAGCATTTTAAACTAGTGGGTATAGATACATTTACCGTATGCTACCAGAACCGTGAGCTTTCTAGGAATGTTACCGACCATATTATCATGAATATGCTTCAGTACTTGATTGAGGAATATCGTATACCTACCCCGCGCCGGGTGCTAATCAATCCTACTGGCCGGTTCCGTATCGGCGGCTTTGAGGGGGATGCCGGCCTAACCGGCCGTAAGATTGTAGTGGACAACTACCAATCATTCAGCCGGGTTGGGGGCGGGGCCTTCAGTGGTAAAGACCCGTCAAAGATGGATAGGAGCGGGGCCTATAAGGCCCGTGAGATTGCAATAGAATACCTACAGGCATATGACCTACGCTGGTGCGAAGTTCAGCTAAGCTATTCTATTGGCATTGAAAGCCCGATGGCTATATACATCCAGTCAGACCAGGGGCCGTTAGAACCCCGCGCCGGGCTATACGAGGAATGTACCCCGCGTTGTATCATACGTGACCTACATTTATTAGCTCCAACGTACGAACAGCGGGCCCAGTTCGGGCACTTCCGGTAAGTTGTATTTCAGCGCCCGGTGAAGGTTGGCTAGGTATGTCATTGATGTCTTTTAATAAATTCATTAAAAAAGTACTTTACTTATCACCGGGTATCCTCTATACTGTAATCGTGGGGATACCCCACTGGGAGGCGCAGAACTATGAAAGCAAAAGAAATTAGAATCAAGGCCACATTTGCCGCTGCCAATAAGATTCCTACATCAGTGACCGCTAGCGTATTAAAGGAGACCGAGCGGGCCTATTATCTATACGGTCACGGTATAAAGGCCGCTGACGGTACCTGTATGAAATGTGGCCGCCGGTTGACCCATCCGGGTAGTATTATTATTGGTATCGGCCCTGAGTGCCTAGGTAACTGGGATATGCGTGATATTGTACTCGACCATTTGACTGATGATGATATCAAGCGTATTAAGGCCGCCGCTGAGGAACGAAAGATAGACCAGTGGGTGCCTAAGTCATGTATCAAGATTGTAGGGGATTCCGAAGAGGAGTTGAACCCGCCGACTGACCACCCAATGTTCAGTACCGTACCCGCTAGGGAACCCGTAGTCACCCCCCGCAGAGCTACTCTTGGGGGTAAGTTGATACAGATACGGTTCCCATTTAGCTACGCAGATGTAACGCTGGTAAAGCAGATACCCGGGCGCAAGTACAACCCTACTTCAAAGGATTGGACATGCCCAGTATCAATCGAAGCGATAACCGCACTTGAGGAAGCCGGCTTCTACGTAGACCCCGAACTCATTGCCCTACGTGACGCTACCACGGGTAGTGTTAATGACGTAGGTACTGTATCCATACCGGGGCTGGAGAAGAAGCTATACCCGTTCCAGCAGAAGGGAGTAGCCTTTATTGAAGCTAAGGGGGGCCGGGTATTAATAGGTGATGAGATGGGCCTTGGAAAGACCGTACAGGCCCTTGCCTGGTTACGTCTACACCCCGAACTGAGGCCCGCAGTGGTTGTCTGCCCTGCTAGCTTGAAGTACAACTGGGAACATGAATGTCATTCATGGTTGAATAACCCGTCAGTACAGATACTCAGTGGTACTAGCCCGTACCGCCTAGCGCCGGGTAATGACGTCATAATCATAAACTACGATATCCTTCCCTATTGGGTGGATGCGTTGGATGACGCTAATCCTAAGGTTGCTATACTGGATGAATGTCACTACATCAAGAGTAATAAGGCTAAGCGTACTAAGGCCACCAAGCAGTTCGTTAAGAATATTGACCATGTTATAGCCCTTTCTGGTACCCCGGCGGTAAACCGACCCGTTGAATTATTCAATGCACTTAAGATTGTTAACGCAACTGTGGTGCCAGACTTCTGGGATTTTGTACAGAAGTACTGTGACGCAAAACACGGCCGGTTCGGCTGGGATTTTAGCGGGGCTAGTAATACGGCGGCCCTTCATGAATTGCTTACTAACACCATTATGATACGCCGCCTCAAGAGCGAAGTGCTCACCGAACTGCCTGATAAGATTAGGTCAATAATACCGATGGATATCACGAACCGGCCCCAGTATGAAGCCGCTGAGGATAACTTCATCAACTGGATACGTACTAACAAGGGTACAGAAGCTGCAAAGGCCGCCTCAAAAGCAGAACAGCTTGTACAGGCTGAGGCACTTAAGCAACTGGCGGTACAAGGTAAGCTAGGGCAGGTAACTGAATGGATAGAGAACCATATAGACAATGATGGCAAGCTAGTAGTATTCGCCACCCATAAGGAAACCATAGACCATCTGATGAAGGCATTTGGTTCCCGGGCTGTAAAGATAGACGGTAGCGTGGCGCTAGCTGATAGGGATATAGCCGTTAACGCGTTCCAGAATGATGATTCAATACGGTTATTCGTAGGGAACATAAAGGCCGCGGGCGTTGGCCTTACACTTACAGCGGCTAGCTCGGTAGCATTTGTAGAATTACCTTGGACACCTGGCGACCTTGTACAGGCTGAGGACAGATGTCACCGTATCGGACAGAAGAATGCAGTAAACATCTACTACCTAGTAGCCCAACATACTATTGATGAACAAGTAGCTAGCCTACTGGATTCAAAGCGGCAGGTACTAAGCGCTATACTAGACGGCCGCGCCCCTGAACAGATGAGCCTATTATCAGAATTGATTAACGCCTATATTGAGGAGGAACGTAATGACTAACATTATTGAAAACATCAACCTAGTCCGGAAGATAGCATGGAGCTATGCGCGCCGTACCCGTTCGTGGGAGTTTGAGGACCTATTCAGTGAGGCATGCGTAGCCTACCTTGAAGGAGAACTTGACTACGCTAAGAACGATAGTGGGGCTAGTAAGACCACCTACCTGTGGAAGTGTATGAACACCCATCTGTTGAACCTTGTACTTACCACTGATAGTAAGTACTCACGGCGCGAATCTACGGTTGATATGGATTACGTTGATATTGCGAGTAGTGACGACCCGGCCGCTGAGGTTATAGCGGCCGAGCGCTGGTCAATGTTTGAGGAATCACTCAGCCCGGTATCCAAGGATATATGTGATATCGTACTACACGACAAAACCACGTACCTGCCAATCGATACTCCAAAGCTGTGTAGAGGTACAATCCGGAACGAATTACGTGCTAGGGGCTGGAGCTGGAGCGCTATATGGAACGGCTATAGGGAACTCCATCAGGCCCTAGCTCAGGCCTAACGGAAACCGAACGATTACTGTATAATAAGGGTTCATGGGCGGGGTAGCTAGATAGACCCCCTTCTATTGGGCTACCTACCGCGCTGGGGGTTAGTACCCCGGCTTGTGCTATGGTGGAATGGTATACACAGGGGTGAGTTACGAAAGGGAGGAAGGCTTGGAATTCCCCTACTGGCAACACCAGTGACCGCGGGTTCGATTCCCGCTAGCACAATACGTTATTGGAGGATATATGAGTCGTGTAATATACGATGAATACCACATACCCTATACCGAACAATCGAACGGCTGGGTGAATACCCGCTGCCCCTTCTGTGGAGATACTGGTGAACACCTTGGATGCGCCCCCAACTCATCCGTATACCACTGTTGGAAATGTGGGTGGCACCCAGCCGATATTACAATAAGTAAGCTACTCGGCGTATCAATAGATGAGGCCCGGCGGGTACTAGCTACAAACCGGCAGGGAGTACCGACCGCCCGTAGTAATATTGATGCTAATCGTAAGGTACATATCCATCCATTTAAGCTACCTCCTAACGGCCCACTAACAAAGCTACACGGTAATTACCTGCGCCAGCGCGGGTTTGACCCCGTACAGCTAGCCCGCCAATGGGGCCTACGTTCAACCGGGCCTATTGCGTTACTTGATGGAATCAACTATGCGCGGCGGGTACTTATACCAATCAAATGGGGTGGGGAGGTTGTAACCTTCCAGGCTAGGGATACTACGGGGCTTAGTGGTACTAAGTACCTAGCGTGCCCCGCTGATAGAGAAGTGAAATCAATTAAAAGTATACTATACATTGACGAAGAATACTGGGCAACCCACGATACCTGTATATTGGTTGAGGGGGTTACTGATGTATGGCGGCTAGGCCCGGCGGCCGGGGCTACATTTGGGATAGACTTTAAGCTAGAGCAGGTACTTGCGGTTCCTAGGCATATGAAGCGTATCTGGATACTATATGACCCGGAACCACAGGCCCAGCGCCAGGCCCGCCAGTTGAAAGTAAAGTTACAGATGATGGGTAAGGACGTACAACTCCACGTACTTGATGGTACAGACCCAGGGGACTTATCACAGAATGAAGCAGATTACCTAGTAAAGCAATTAATACAATAGGGGGATTATATGAAGCGAACTAAGACGCCAGCGCGGGTACATGATATTGAATTACCGGATATTATTAACTGTACCCGTAATGGTGATTTCACTCAGATTCCAAACCGTATCCTGAGAGACCCGGAGCTCACCTTCAAGGCTAAGGGGCTGCTGTGCCTATTACTAGCTAATAGGGAGGGATGGCATAGCTACTTCAAGACTATACAATCAATGACCGCGGATGGTAGGGATTCAATACGCGGGGCAATCAAGGAACTGGAACAATCAAGGTACCTAGTACGGGTGTACTATCGTGACGTTCAATCAAAGACGTTCAAGGGTACCGTATGGGCCTATACGGATACGCCGAATTCACTGGACTATAATGCATTGAAAACGGTACTTGATACGTATAATGTGGAAATTGATGGGAAACAAGCCGTAGACTGGGTTCCCGTCGACGGCTTTCCCGTCGACGGCTTTCCACCCCCTAATAATACTAATGAAAATAATACTAATGAAAATGATGATACGCGCGTACGCGCGGGGGAATCAATCAACAAACCCTCCAATTCCTTAATGAATGATTTCAATAAGATTGTACCATCCATGTTTGAAACATTCTGGAATACGTATCCAAGAAAGGTTGATAAGGGTAAGGCCAAGACTAGGTGGAACCAATTGTGTAGGAAGGTTGACCGCCCTACGTGGAATCAGATACGTGATGCCATACAGCGCCAGGCGGCCACCGCCCGTTGGAGCAACCCTAGGTATATCCCATACCCGACCACTTGGTTGAATCAGGAACGGTGGCTTGATGACCCGGCGGCTATGAATGACGGGGATGAAAGCGTACCAATCGGCCCTACGGCGGAGGTTATAATCACGGGGGCATTTAAGCAATCAGATGTACTAGCCAGGGAATTTACTTCCAATTGTCTGACGTCAGCTCTAGCCCTTGTAGGTCAGAACGATGCTACTACTAGAGCTGACGTAGCCCGTAGGTTGATAGCAATGTATACCTACATATCGGATAAACAGGATTCATTCACCCCGGCATTGCGCGCGGCGCTACCGGGCCCGCTGGAGATAGTAGAAAACTACATACATTGGATTGATATGAGTAGTTGGATTGATGATTGTTCGCCGCGTATGTTTGACGTTTCCAGTCCCTTATTTGGTAAGTACCGCCGCTGGGAGGCCTCCCGTGATACCGTATCGCGTGACCCTATTACCGGCCAGTCTGTACGTTACACTGAGGAGTGAATGATAATGAGGAATGAAGAATTTATTGAGCGCCGTATTATCACTGGTATGATTATTAGTACGGAGTACCTGCAGCGTATCCAGCCCTTCTGGGATGCTACCCTACTAGAATCCCCGGAATTCCGTAAGGTAGCCTCTTGGTGTATGGACCATTTCAATAAGTATAAGGCCGCGCCTGATACTGATATTGAATCAATATTCGTTGACCACATCAAGTTATTATCCAAGGCGGATGTATCATATATTGAGGAAGTGCTTGCTGACTTGAGTGACGAGTACGGCCGGGGTACCCAGTTCAACGCCGCCTACTTATATGATAAGACGGTAGAATATTTCAAGAGTAGGCAGATTGATAAGCACAATGAGGAAGTCCAGGCCCTTATTGAGATGGGTAAGGTAGCAGAAGCTGAAGCCCTAGCGCAAAGCTACCAGCCTACAATTGTGGAGAACCTATCAGTTGGGCTAGACCTATCAAGTAAGGAAGCCCTACTACGTATAGATGAAGCATTTTCAGATACCGCACAGCGCGTGCTAAGCTACCCCGGGGCGCTGGGGTCCATGTGGAATGAGCATCTGGTACGCGGCGGCTTTGTGGCCTTCCTAGGCCCTGAGAAGCGGGGTAAGACATTTATGCTTATTGAGTTGGCAATGCGGGCCTTCCGTCAGAAGGCGAATGTAGCATTCTTTGAGGCCGGGGATATGACTGAGAGCCAGATGTTAAAGCGTATCTGTATATATCAGGCCCGTCGTTCAGACCGGGAACGCTACTGCAGAGAACATTTTCGGCCAGTAGGTGATTGTATATACAACCAATTGAATATCTGTACCCGCCATGACCGTAACTGTGACCACGGGATACTAGACGTATCGTTGGAAGAATTTAATAGGAACCGTAACAAATACGTAACGGCTGAGGTACTTGCAGAATGCTTTGAGCAGTTCCCAGATTATGAACCGTGTGATAGCGCTACGTGCCCCAATCGGCTAGGTACTGTATGGATACGTAAGGTACCTGAGACGCTACAACTTGACTCCCATACGGCTAAGAAGGAATTACGCCGCTTTGCGCGTAGGTATAAGCGCCGATTTAAGCTAGCTACCTATGCGTCAAATACCCTAACGGAGGAGGAAATTGAGCGTTGTATTAATCATTGGGAACGCTATGATAACTTCATCCCGGATGTGATACTGATAGACTATGCGGATTTGATGGATGCGGGCCCTGACGTTAAGGAGTTCCGCCATCGTCAGAATTCAATATGGCAGAAGCTACGTGGTCTCAGTCAGAAGCGTCATGCCCTTGTAATTACCGCAACTCAGGCTGATGCGGACAGCTACGTACGCGGCCGGCTAGGGTTAAGTAACTTCAGTGAGGATAAACGCAAGTACGGCCATGTAACAGCTATGTACGGGTTAAATCAAGACCCACAAGGCCGTGAAAAGAAACTAGGTATACTACGTATCAATGAGATAGTGGTGCGTGAGGGGGAATTCAGTAATGACCATGAGGTATACGTACTCCAGGATTTATACCAGGGCCGCCCGTTTTTAGAAAGTTTTTGATAAATTCTATGATAACCCCTAACTCAAATGGGTACATCATTGTATAATAGTATTGTAAATGATTAAAACGATAGGCCGTGGAAGGCGGCTACAAAGGAGAACAAGACTATGAAGAAATCAGAATTGACGGCAGCGGCTAAGGAACTCAATAAGGTACTCGGGTTAGAACCTCCTATTGATGTGACCCAGGAGATTGCGAAGGTTCGCAAGTTGGTAAAGGAAGCTGGAACACTAATAGAGCCAACGGATTCGTTCTCAGTAGGTACCACTAAGGTACTTGAAGAGCTCAAAGTGGTAGTGCCCGCCCCGGCGGCTAAGAAAGCGGCGGCCCCTGTTGCGAAGGCACTGGATGAACCAGTTAATGATGATGAAGGGGCTGAGGAACTGGAAGTTGTGATTGAGGAACCGTCCCCGGAGGCTAAGGCCAAATCCAAGGCCAAGGCTGCTCCCAAGAAGGCTGAGAAGGCCCCCAAGGCTATTACCAGACTGGCAGCGGCGGCCCGCGTATTGTTCAATCACAAAGGGGATACCGTAGCCATTGATA
>Ga0172382_10011106_pt1 | contig 11948 bp, 9 predicted proteins | sample Leawel138RmetaG_FD_122245 | JGI IMG/M metagenome (GOLD analysis project Ga0172382, IMG submission 122245) | Leachate microbial communities from a municipal landfill in Southern Ontario, Canada - Leachate well 138R metaG | ecosystem: Engineered > Solid waste > Landfill > Unclassified | place...
TAATTTTTCAATATGTTTGCCAGTTTCATCCATTGAAGAAGGAATTGAAATGGTTGAAAGGTTTAGAAAATTAAACGCTTCAAAATTATGAAAGGAACTTGTTGAATGAAGAAGCTTTTACTAATATTTGTTATGACTATTATGGTATTTATGATACCAGTTTTTCATCCTGTAAAAGCTTTAGAAACAAATACTTTAAGAATTTGGTTTTCTCAGTATGAAGAAGAGAATGAAGCCTTAAGGAAAATTGCTGAGCAATATGAAGTTGAAAATGGCACGAAAATTGAGGTTGTTTCAAGAATTAATATATTTAATGCGGTTTCGGACTTGGTTAATAATGCTACATTAGATGAAAGACCAGACTTAATTTATATGCAAGCTCCTGATATTGGCGCTTTAGTTGCTAGCGACTATCTAGAACCTCTAACAGCATTGGTCGATGATGATCTGAAAGAAAAATATTCAGATGTTGCTTTTTCTGCTTTTAAATTAAATGGAGAATATTATGGTGTCGGGTATTCGATTGATTCTTATGGTCTTATATATAATAAAGATATAATCCAAGAAGAAGAACTCCCAGAAACATGGGATGAATTCTTTGAAATAGCTGTTGAGAAAACAGTTTTCGAAGACGGGGAACCACTTATACACGGAACTTTACTGAATGCTAAAGATATGTGGTTTAATTATCCTTTGATAAAATCTTATGGCGGCTATTATTATGGACTTTATCCTAATGGAGAGTTCAACCCATATGATATTGGACTTGACACTCCAGGTATGCTAGATTATTTTTCTAAAATTAATGAGGCCAAGGAACAAGGGTTAGTTTTAACAAATAAGATTCATGGTGAAAGTGAAATTGTTTCTAGATTTGCTAACGGCAAGGTAGGCATGATTATATATGGTTTATGGTACGCTTCTACACTTCAAGAAAGAGGAATTAATTACGGTATAGCTTCTTTGCCTGATCAAGAAGATGGTACGGTTTCAAAAGCTTTAACAACAGTTCAAGGTTTTGTTATGAACAAATTTTCAATTAATAAAGAAGAGAGTATTAAATTTCTTCAATATGTTCTAACTGATGAAAACCAGCAATTGTTAATTGAAGCAGGTAATGGCTATGAGAAAAAACTGGGAACTCGAAATCCAGCAAATCTAGCAGTAATTCAAAGTGAATATATTAAATCGTCAGAAGTTTTATCTTCCCTTAGTAACTTAAATGACGAGTGTGAAGCTTTCCCAAATATACCAGAAGGGCGAATTTGGTATAACTATACATCTCAAACATTTCAATCAATATTTTTTTCTGATGATGAAAATATGAATTATATGGAAAAACTTAACGATTTAACGGAGAAAATACGTGATGATGTAAGGTTGATGAATTATCAAGCAGAACGCATTGAAATTCCTTCTTATGTCTATGTAGTGGTTATTTGCATTTTAATATTAGGTATTATTCTTTATATTAAAATACAAAAAAAACATTTAGAAAAACTTAAAACTTATGCGATAAAACCAAAGTGGAAAACAACATTCATTGCTTGGATACTTATTACTCCGCTTATGATTTTGTTATTGATTTTTTATGTTTATCCTATCTTTCATAATTTTTATTTATCTTTAACCGACTATAGTGGAATTAACTTACGTGATTATGGCTTAATAGGTTTTTCCAACTATAGAGAGATTTTTTTATCAGGATTTGAAGGATTAGTATCAATGACAATTTGGACATTTAGTTTTGCGATTTCTGTTGTGGTAGTATCATTTATTCTAGGTGTTTTTATTGCTACATTGTTACAAAAAAATAAGGTGAGTATAGCGAAACTCTATAGAATAATTTTCATACTTCCATGGGTAATTCCTACTGTCATCACACTTTTAATGTGGCAAGGATTATTAGAAACTGAAGGAGGATTAGTTAATCAAATTTTATCTTTCATAGGGATTAATAGAGTGCCTTGGCTTTCAAACCCTTGGGTAGCAAAGTTTTCAACAATTATGGTTATGACATGGTTTTCTTTTCCTTATTTTATGGTGGTAGCTAGCGGATTAATTCAATCTATTCCAAAAGATTATTACGATGCAGCAAAAGTTGATGGAGCGAATTCTTTTTACTTGTTTTTTTGTATTACTTTACCTCTTGTCTTTAAGGCAATGGTGCCGACTTTAATTATGTCTTTTATCATGCAGTTCAACCAGTTTGGAGTATATATATTAACCGCTGGAGGGCCTGCTGCAGACAAACTTGGTGAACCGGGAGCTACAGATTTATTGATTACATATGTTTTCAACACAGCTTTTAATACCGGAAGATATGCAGTTGCAGCTACTTATTCAGTTATTATTTTCATTTTCATAGCCTTATTTGCGATTGCTTCAATGCGAATTTCTAGAAAGGTGATGGATAACTAATGAAAGGTAATAAGCTTAACATAAGTAAAGTTGTATCAAATATATTTTTGCTTACATTAGCAATCATAACTATAACTCCTTTTGCTTATATTATTATGATTGCATTTGGCAAAAATATAATAGGGACAAGCGCCACAATACCAAAGGAACTCACTTTACTAAACTTTCAAAGACTCTTCACTGAGACAGCTTTTCTCAATTGGATTTTTAATTCAATAGTGATTGGTTTAACTACAATGATGATATCTGTAATTTTTGTTAGTATTACTGTCTATGTGTTCTCAAGAATGCGATTTTATGGTAAAGAAAAACTATTTAAATTTGTGATGTTAATTCAAATTTTCCCATTAACTTTATCAATGGTATCAATATTTAGAATTTTTGTAACTTTAGGTATTCTTAACGATATTAAAGGACTTATTATAATAAATTCAACTCTTTCATCAGCTGGATTAGTATTATTGGCAAAAGGATTCTTTGATACTATCCCTTACGAAATTGATGAAGCGGCGATGGTTGATGGTGCTTCAAGATTCCAAACTCTTACAAAAGTTATATTACCATTAGCTAAACCAATGCTAGCTGTGGTAGCTATCCAGAGTTTTGTCATTGCATATAATGAATATGTCATCGCTTCAACTGTTATGACACAAGGCTTAGAAACAATGCCACTTTCTGTGGGCTTGCAATCAATGATTAGTGGACAATACGGTACAAACTGGAGTATGTATTGTGCAGCTGCTATTTTAGGTTCAGTGCCGATGATTGTTTTATTTTACTCATTACAAAAATATTTTATTGGTGGTATCACAGAAGGTTCAGTCAAAATGTAAAGGAGAAAGTAATGGAAAAGTCATCTGTTTTTCATCAAGTTCATGGCCTATATTGTTATTCACAAACAAGAGACAGTTTAACAATAAGAGTTAGAACAAATATAAATGATTTTAAAGAAATAATTGTAAACTACAAAAATCTTTACGACCATACAGAAGATATTTACCATAAAACAATGGATATATTATTGGTTAATGAAGATTATGCCATATATGAAACTAGTATAACTATAAAAGAAAAGCATTTTAAATACTTTTTTTCTTTGATTGATTATAATAACAAAACTTATTATTATACCTCTGATGGATTTTTAAACAACCCTAAACAAGATAACTATTTTTACTATCCTCAAATTAATGATGATGATATTATAAATTTACCAAAATGGGCAGAAGGAGAAATAATTTATCAAATACTTATCGATCGTTTCTATGATGGAGATTATACAAACAATCCGATAGATGTACAATCTTGGGATTCTTTACCGAGTCGTAACACATATTATGGTGGTGATTTCAAAGGAGTTATTAATAAACTAGATTATTTGTCTAGTTATGGAGTTAAAATGATTTATCTATCACCAATATTTAAGTCTCCAAATTATCATAAATATGATATTGTTGATTACTATCAAATAGAATCCATATATGGGAGTAAGGATGATTTGATTGATTTAGTAAATAAAGCTCATGAAAAAGGTATGAAAATAATTCTTGATGTTGTATATAATCATTGTTCATCTTTACATCCATTTTTTCAAGATTTATTGAAATATCAAAAAAATTCTATTTACAAAAATTGGTTCAAGGTTGAAAACTATCCTATTTCAATTGCAAAAGGTAATTATGATAATTTTGCTAATCAAGTACCATCTATGCCAAAGTTCAACACTGCAAATCCTGAAGTAATTGAATATTTGGTTACACAAGCTCTATATTGGGCAAAAGAATTGAAAATTGATGGTTATCGTTTAGATGTATCGGATGAAGTTGCCCATATTTTTTGGAAAATTTTATATCAAAGGTTGACTGCATTTAATCCCGAATTTATTATTATAGGAGAAATTTGGAATCACGCAACTAAATGGCTAGGAAATGTGGAAATGCATACTACAACCAATTACAAATTAAGACAAAATATTATTGATTTTATGACTGGAGATCAAGAATCTAAGGATTTTATTAAAAGATATAATGAAAATAAAAGCCGATATTTAACTCCCCATTATACTTACTTAATAAGTTTGCTTGGAAGCCATGATACCATTCGGTTGAGAACAAAGTTAAACAGTGATTTAACTAATCATCTTACTTTGAGACTGATGCTAATGCTTGAAGGTATTCCTTTAATTTACTATGGTGATGAAATTGGTATGGAAGGTAATGATGATCCCGACAATAGAAGAGCAATGAAATGGGATTATATACAAACGCAAGAGATTATTGAAACTAAAAGATTTGCGGTTTTAAGAGCTAATAATGAATGTTTGAAAAAAGGAAAAACTAGTTTTATCGAATCACAATCAAGAGTTATTAAGTTCTTTAGAGACTATAAAAACAGTCGAATTATGGTTATTTTAAATTTGAGTGATAGTGATGTTATTGAATCTACTCCAAACTTAAGAGATATATTTTCTGGAGTAAAAAGTAATGTTGTTAAGCCAAAATCAATAAGAGTATTTATCAGTGAATAACCAACATAGTTGGAAATATAAAGGAGAATGAGAATGAAGAATTTTAAGAGAAAAACCATTACTATTTTTACTGCTTTATTAATGATTATAGGACTCACGGCTTGTAATAGTAAAACCACTAGTTCCACAACTGAAGGAACAAACACACCTGATGCAACTACGACAACTAACAGTAGTACAAGTACCACAGATCAGCCTATTAGTTATTATTTAGCTGGTAATTTTTCTGGGTACATTGCTAATGAACAGGATTTTTTAATGGAAGAAGTAGAGAATAACCCTGGATGGTACCAAATCACAGTATCTTTAACAGCAGATAATAGAGATAATGCCTATGATGGACATTATTATAAAGTTACTGATGGAACATGGACAAATTGTTGGGGTACAGACAATTATGCTTTACAGCCAGCACCAGCTTCACCTACAGGTGGAGGGTTAGGCTCAATTTGGATTTATGATAATCAAGATTTGACTGTTCTTTTTGACAGTGAAACTAGAACTATATATGACAGTTCCATGGAGAGAACATTATCTAATCCAGTGATTTATGGTGATTTTTCAAATTGGTCATTATCAGATGAAAGAGCATTAGTTTTAACGCAGTCTACAACAGATGAAAAACTCTTTGTTGGAGAATTGACTCTTCCTGCATATACAGGAACTTCAGAAGAAGGATATTCTTTAGCAGTTTGTTTATCTGAAAAGTATTATATTTGGGCTGGTTCTGGATCATGGGGTGCCGGAGAACAATATTTATTTGACGGATCTGCTGCAGCAATGGGCGTTATTTCACATCTAAAACCTACAGAAGAAACTACTTATCAGTTTACATTTAATAGTGAAACAAATATCACGACTGTGGTTGTAGAATTGGACAATCCTGTCATTTATGGTGATTTTTCTGGGTGGTCACTAGACCCAAATGATGCGATTGAACTTATTCAAGATTCAGAAGATGAAAACCTCTACATAGGAACTTATACTATGCCTGCATATGCTGGGCAAGATAAAGGGTACATGTTATCTTTAGCTACATCTTTGCAACTATATTTTTGGCAAGGTGTCGGAAGTTGGGGCGCTAGTGAACAATATTTGTTCAGTGGTGATTCTGGTGGTATGGGAAAAGTAACGTATCTTAATATTTCTGAAAGTATGGAATTAACATTCACCTATAATAAAACAACGAATGTAACAACCATTACACCACCTACAGGTAAAACTGTTGCACCATTTGAAATGTTATCAGGACCAACATTATATGGGACATTTACCAGAATTACTGATGACTCTGAGTGCTTTATTCTCGAGGGAGAAGGGGCAGCTGTTATGACTTTAGTTTCTGGAGAAACAGATTTATATGAAATAACTTTGAGCTTGAACATTTATGAATCTCCAACTAGTGGGTATTATACTGCAGATGAAGGATACAGATTTATCGTTGTTTTAACAAAATCTGATGTTGGTTGGGGATATTATGCTGGAGAACAATATTTGTTTGATGGCTCACCTGCAACAATGGGAGCTTCTACGATAGTTAACATAACAGAAACAGGAAATTATCATTTTATTTATAATAGTACGACAAACGAAACCACTTACTCAAAAGTTGAGTAAAATCTAAAATAAAAGGACAATTAAAAGATATGCTTAGAAAAAAAACATGGGAACCAGATTTCGCGAATTTAGAGTTGGTTTTACAAAAGAAAAAACCAAAACGACCTGTTTTTTTTGATTTTATTATTGGAGAAGATAAGGAAAAGATGCTGATAGGGGACGAACATAAAACTGATTCTGAATTTGATAGAGTAGTTTCAACAATCAAAGCTTTTGATTCTGCTGGATATGATCATGCACCTATTATAATTAGAGGATTATCCTTTACTAGAAAAAGTGATGAAAAAAGTGGACAAACCAAATCTTTGAATAGTGGTGCTACAATAACAGACTGGGATAGTTTTTATAACTATCAGTGGCCAGATATAAATGATTGTGACTTTTCCATTATTACTAAAGCCGGTAAATATCTTTCACCAAAAGTGAAGTTTGTTCCTTTTAGTTTAGATGGTATACTTGAAAACACGATAGGTATAGTTGGATATGAAAATATTTGCATGATGTTGTATGATGAACCAGAACTTGTAAAAAAAATCTTTAGTAATGTTGGTAAAAGAATAAGAGACTATTTTGCAAAATGTTTAGAATATCCAGAAGTTGGCGCTATTCTATGTAACGATGACTGGGGTTTTAATACACAAACTATGTTACCGCCAGATGTATTAAGAGAAAATGTTTTTCCTTGGTATAAGGAAATTTCCGATTTAGTTCACTCCAAAGGGAAATACGTAATACTTCATTCTTGCGGCAATTATAACAGTATAATCGAGGATATTGTTTATGATATAAAAGTTGATGGAAGACATTCCTACGAAGACAATATAACTCCAGTCGAAGTTGCTTATGATGAACTATCAGATAAAATTGCTGTTCTTGGAGGAATTGATGTAGATTTTTTAGCTAGATCAACACCAGAAAGTATAAAACTAAGGTCAAAAAAAATGCTAGAAAAAACAAGAAATCGAGGAGCGTATGCTTTAGGCTCAGGAAACTCTGTTCCTGACTACATTTCAAATGAAAACTACAAAGCAATGCTGGAAGCTGGCTATGAAATGGAAGGAATATATTGTGATAAATAAATTTAAATGGCTAGATAGTCTGAAAAAAGACAGGAAAAATTCGCTACCTATATTGTCTTTTCCTATGATACAGAAATATAATATATCTGTTACTGAATTAGTTAATTCGGCTGAATTGCAAGCTAGATTAATGGTAGAAGTTGCGAAAGAGTATCCTATGAGTGCAATTTTGTCTATGATGGATTTGTCTGTCGAAGCAGAAGCTTTTGGATCGCCAATACGTTTTTTTAAAGATGATGTTCCAACTGTAACTAAAGCTATTATAGATTCTATTGAAGATGTAGAAAAATTGAAAATTCCGAATGTCTTTGAAAATAGAACGGGTATATATGTTGAGGGAATAAAGCTTGCAAAAAAAATGGCTAAAAACATACCTGTAATAGCTGGAACAATTGGCCCCTTCTCTTTAGCTGGAAGATTAATGGATATGACGGAAATAATGATTAATACATATTTTGAACCAGAAATGGTGAAAAAAGTTTTAGATAAAACTACAGAATTCATTATAAACTATATTAATGCTTTCAAAGAAGCAGGCGCTGACGGAATAATAATCGCAGAACCAGCTGCTGGATTGTTAAGTCCAGAGATATGTGAAGAATTTTCTTCGTATTACATAAGAAAAATCAAAAAAGTTGTAGATAGTGAAAATTTTGTACTAATCTATCACAATTGTGGAAATGTAATTCCATTACTAGATACTATTCTTACATTTAATGCAGATATTTATCACTTCGGTGATAATATCGATATAGAAGACATGTTAAAATTGATGCCAAAGACAAAAATTGTAATGGGAAATATAAGCCCATCAAAGATTATCAAAAATAGCAATTCTAAAGAAGTACACAAGGCAGTAAGTAATTTGCTTGAAAGATGCAATAAATATGATAATTTTATTATTAGTACAGGTTGTGATGTTCCACCAACAGCACCTATAGAGAATATTGAAGCTTATTTTGAGGCAATCGAGGATTTCTACAAAAAATGATTAGAAGTAAAATCGATATTGTAAAACTAGATTTCTCTCTTGTTTATAGTCAAAAAGAGGTTTATGTATATAACCCTCTTTTTGATATCTCTAGTAGTGAGAAAATTCCAATGTTAATAATGCATGATGGGCATAATCTTTTTTTAAAAGAAACCTCAGCTTTTGGAGAAACGTGGAATATTCAGGAGACACTAGATTATTTTTATCCAAAAAACAAGATAATTGTTTGCGGAATACCTGAGTCGTCAACCAAACGATATGATTTATACTCACCATTTAAATTTGAAGGAAATATGGATTTAATCTTAAATCAGACTGAAATTAAAGGTGGTTTAGGAGATTGCTATTTGAGTTGGATAATTAATGTTTTAATTCCTTACATGAAAAAGAACTATCCCATAAATGAGAAAGAAATTTATATGGCCGGATCGTCAATGGGAGGATTAATTTCACTTTATGCAGGATTTAAATATCCAGAAGTTTTTAGGAAAATAGGAGTTTTTTCTCCTGCTATGTGGTTTTGTGAAGAATCAATGCATGCATATATCAATAATAATTTTAATCCTAATCTTTCCATTTATCTTGATATTGGAACAGAAGAAACCAGCAATAAAAAAATTAAAGAATTCAAATTTATTTATTTAAATGGTGCTAGGAGATTAAAAAGTCTTTTTATAAGTTTAAAAACTGTAGATTTTTTCTATTTAGAGGCAGTGGGTGATAAACATAATGAATCTGCTTGGGCAAAACGCTTTAAATGGTTCTATAACTGGTTGATTGAATAATCAACTGTTTTCCTTATTAGATTTAAAACTTGACTTGTTTACTTAAATCAAGTTGAGTTTTTAATTTAAATAGATATCATAAGAGGGACTTGTGTTAATAGATGATTTTTAAGTAGGTATTCATAATTTTTTTAAGTTATTATGGAGGCTTTAAAGTCAACTATAAATAAGTCAAATTTTATATATTTCATTAAACAATTATTTTATTGAAACATATGGCGAAGAAACTTATAAACAAGCTTTTGCTGACATATTATTACTGATTTAACAAATAAAACTTGGGAAGAAATAGCAAATGATTGGGAACAATATATAAAAGCAAAGTTTGAATAGCATTAATAAAAGAATTCATTTTGATTAGTAAAAGACTATTTAAATAGATTTTAATATTAATCTATAGGGGTCAAAATAGGGGTCAGAATAAATGCAATAGTGATTTTTAATCTATATTTGGGGCTTATACGATTTTATACTACATGCCTTTCACGCATGTACGTCGTTCTGAATATTTTTTCATCTAATTGCATTTTTGGACTGAAAATCCATGTGTCGCCAGTTCAATTCTGGCCCGAACCACCACTTCAAAAACGTAAATAAGCCATCTGATGATGGCTTTTTTTTATTGTTTTACAACGGATATAAGATTGCTGAATTAATAGATAAAAATTTAAAAAGAATTTCAAAAATTACTATGTTTTAGGGGTATATTTAGGGGGAGTTTCTCTAAAAAGGGATATCAAATGCCTGGAATTAGATCTTAAGAAAGAATTTATCACATTCCATTACGAAATGTGACTTTTTTTAATACCTATAGTTCTATTGAAATAAAACATTTCTAATACTATAATAAACTTATATAAAGAATAATTTTTCTATATTCAAAATTATCAAGTAAAGGATTAAAAATATGGTAACTTATCTAATTTTATATTTATGATAAAATAATAAGTAAGATTATAATTATTTGTGTATAAATATAAATTTAGAGAGCATAAATGTATGATTATAATAGAGGGATAATAGTAATGGATCTAGATAAGATAAAAGTAATTGTTATTGATCGCAAAAAAGAACCTGAAAAAAACGTTCTCTATTGGAGTAGAGAAATATATGAAATTATTACTGCTTCCATTAAATACGGTTCGAAGGCAGAGAAAGAATATGGAAAAATAGAATTACCTAAATTAAAACTCGATTTATTAGATATTATAAAAATAAATAAATACGCTTTACATGTTGATTGGGCTAAGTCAAAATTATTGGAATTAAATTCAAATCTAATTAAAAAATTAGCTAAAACTATACACAGCTCTATAATTATTAATCTACCAAATGATGTACCAGAAGAAGATTTAATTCAGGTGGGCAATACATCTTTTATTAAAGCTCTAAGAACTTATGACCCGAATATGGGGACTTTAGGAACATATGCTTATAAGATAATGAGAAATGATATGATAAAAGAAGCTAATGCGATGCAATTTGTTAAAAAACCAGAGTGGAGAAAAAAAGAAGAATTAGTATTAAACTTTTAGCGCGTTTACAACATTATAATTATAAATCAAGAATGGTTGATATTACGTTTAACTTAGCTGTTGCTATGTATATGGCAGCTTATCAAAGTTTTATGGATAATGGTAAGATACTTGAGTTTTGCCATGCGAGTAATAAGGGTAAATCTAGGTTCGCAAACGTTTTGAGTAGGTATCATTATGTATATAATCCTAGTATGAGTTTAACTCATAATTTAGATTATATGAATTATTTTGCAGGAGTATCTGGGCTTCCAAAACCTTATAAGAATTATGATAGTAACCCTGTAGTTGTGATTGATAAAGAGACATTTAAGAGTAACTCAGCGCTTTATGATTTAAGATATGATGCTCAAGAGGGAACTTTTATCATGTTTCTAAATGATTTAATGAGCGATCAAACATTTAGAGGTTTGGCTAGGAGCAGATTAAATACTTCTTCAATGAAAGCTTCACATTTAAACTATCGAAGAGTTGTTAATAAAAACAAAATAGTATTTTTATTCTTATTGGCTAAAGCCGGTGTCACACATACAACAATTTATCCAGATAAAGATTTATCACATGAAGTTTGTAAGATTATTGAAAAAACAAAAATAATTAGTGGATTTATTAATCGTATTGATAGTTTTAATAGAAGTTTTGATGAATATTTAGAAGAATTCAAATGGAATTTAGTTTTAGTTAATAGTGATATTTTACATGTTAAGTCGTTGTTAAAAGTTTATATTGCGAATGAGGGAATAGTTCAGTTTTTAATGACGGATTATTTGCGAATACTTGCTTATAGAAAGCAAGTTATTAAAATAAATAATACTAATACAAGTAATGATTTTAATGAATCAGTTAATAAATTAATACTTGAGTCTAGCGAGTTTTTTTTAAGTATTTATTAGTTTAAATTTGATTTCTTTTCTTTTTACATAATATTTTCTTAATACCCCCTTTAAAAACAACTTGGTTTTGATAAATCAAGTTGTTTTTTTTGAGTAAATA
>Ga0172382_10011109_pt1 | contig 11945 bp, 9 predicted proteins | sample Leawel138RmetaG_FD_122245 | JGI IMG/M metagenome (GOLD analysis project Ga0172382, IMG submission 122245) | Leachate microbial communities from a municipal landfill in Southern Ontario, Canada - Leachate well 138R metaG | ecosystem: Engineered > Solid waste > Landfill > Unclassified | place...
CAGACGGTGAAAAGATGTCCAAATCAAGAGGAAATGTGGTTAATCCTAATGATATAATAGATGAATATGGTGCAGATACTTTAAGAACATACATTATGTTTATCGGAGACTATGAAAAATATGCAATCTGGAATGATGCAAGCGTAAAGGGATGCAAGAGATTTTTAGATAGAACATGGAAAATGCAGGAGATGGTAAATGAAGAAAAAGGATATTCCCAAAAACATTTAACACTTATGCATAAAACAATTAAAAAAGTCAGCGAAGATTATGAAGCTATGAAATTCAACACTGCAATTGCGGCTATGATGAGCTTTGTAAATGAAATTTATAACGACTCTTGTATTACAAAGGATGAATTAAAGGCATTCATTACATTGCTTAATCCCGTAGCTCCACATATAGCTGAAGAAATATGGCAGGAACAAGGCTTTGAAGGGATGTTAAATCAAACAGAATGGCCGACTTGGGATGAGGAAAAAACAGTAGATGATATTATAGAACTCCCTGTGCAGATAAGCGGCAAGGTAAGAGGGAAAATAGAAATATCAAAGGATGCGGATGTAAATACGGCAAGAGAATTAGCTGAAGCTGATGAAAATATTTTAAAATATCTAAAAGGAAAAACAACCGTAAAAGAAATATACGTACCAGGGAAAATATTTAATATAGTTGTAAAATAAAGGTATAAGCGAATCTTCCGAACTATGGGGGATTCGTTTATTTTAATTGAATGTTTAATACCCTATTTCATATAATGTAAATAGGGGTGAGTTTATGTTTGATATAAATACATATTATAATACATATCCATATGGCAGATATATGGACTACAATGCAATGATGGCAAGCTGCTTTTGCAAAAAATCATATTTTAGAGTACTAAATACTATTAATTTACCTTTGGATGTTCAGGTAAATGATATACTTATGGCAGAGAACTTAAAAATCGGAGAATTCACAAGGTATGTGAAGTTTCCTCCGAATTCTTACCATGTTTTAATACATTCGGAAGAAGGCAATTTGTTATTTGAATCGAATATAGATATAGATTATAACCTGACATACACGGCAGTTGTCTCAGCAGATGAACAAGATCACAACGATATTTGCATATTAATGGTACCTGAGCAAAAAGCACACCATATGACATGTAATATGTCAGCGTTAAGGTTGGCAAATTTGTGTATTGATGAACCTGAAGTTGTTTTATCGGCATCGGATGGAACTGTTCTATTTTCTGATATTAAGTATGGAAAGGTATCATGCAATGTGGCAATTCCATCGGGAAGATATACATTGCATCTTAAGAAAGCTGACGGAACTGAAATTTTGGAGCATTGGATAGATGCTGCTCCTTACATGCATTATACGTTGTTTATTGTAGGGAAACAAAATGATAGCAGCATAAAAATTATTGTACCGGAAGATGGAGTAAACTACTTAGATTTGTGTTAATAATTTTTGCCATTGAGAGGATGACAAAAAGCATCTTAATAATAGTTGAGAACAAGCAATTCTGCTTGTTTTCTTATTGTCACATTGTAAGATTTATGATATAATTCATCAATAAAAATGATGAGGTGGGCTATGAAAATAATTGGAATTATAGGTGGCATGGGACCTCTTGTCACCGTACATTTATTTGAGAGAATTGTTTTAAGAACAAAAGCGGAAAAGGACCAGGAACACATACGTGTTTTAATTGACAGTAATACCAATATTCCGGATAGAACGAAGGCTATACTTGGTGATGGGGAAACTCCGGTAAATGAATTGGTTAATTCGGCGAAGATACTTGAAAACAGCGGTGCAGACTTTCTAATAATGCCCTGTAATACAGCACACTATTTTTTAAATGAAATAAAGAAAAACGTTAACATCCCTTTTATTAACATGCCGGAAGAGTCAGTCAAGTATACATATGACAAATATGGAAAGAATGCAATAGTTGGAATAATGGCTGCTGATGGAACAATTAAAACAAAAATTTATGAGAATTATTATGCTGAATTAGGAATAAAAACAGTTGTCCCTATAAAAACCCAGGAAAAGATTATGGAATTTATATATGATGTTATAAAAAAAGGGAACTATGATGCGGGTACAGACCTTTTGTTTGAATGCGTAGATGAATTGAAGGAATTAGGAGCAACTGCATTTTTGTTGGGATGTACAGAACTTTCATCGGCACAATATATGTATAAATTTGAAGGAAACTTTATTAATCCTATGGAAGTTTTGACGGAAAGAGCTATATTATTTGCAGGGGGACAGTTAACTTAAAACCGTAATAGGTATGGGAAAACACCTCTGTTAAAAATGTATGGGGACACACCTCTGTTATAGGGAAAGTCTTTGAGGGTAGAGGAATGTCCCCGATTGGAGTCTTTGCGGGTAGAGGAATGTCCCCGATTGGAGTCTTTGCGGGTAGAGGAATGTCCCCAAAAAGGACTTGAATTATACGAACGTTTATAATATAATCATAGAAAAACATTCGTCGAGGATAATATGAAAAAATATAAAAGAAATCAAAGAATCGGTGCATTGATGAAAATTTTTGCTGAAAAACCAAATTGCTTGTTTTCATATAATTATTTTTGTGAAATTTTCAATGCAGCAAAATCAACAATAAGTGAAGATGTGGCAATCGTTAAGGAATTGGTGGAAGAAATGAATTTCGGCAGGATTGAAACCATTTCCGGAGCTTCGGGAGGAGTTATGTTCATACCCATATTGGGAAGTAAGGAAAGAAATGATATACTTGAACAGTTATGCTCTTTATTTTCGCAAAAAAACAGGATACTGCCCGGCGGATTTATTTATTTGACCGACATTTTTAACAATCCGCGAATTGTGTCGAATATTGCCGAAGTTATTTCTTCTGAATTTAGTAATAAGCATATTGATTATATTGTTACAGTAGAAACAAAAGGTATACCCGTCGCTATAATGACAGGCCAAAAGTTAAATGTTCCAGTGGCTGTAATCAGGAGAAACAACAAAATTACCGAAGGAGCAACAGTTAGCATAAATTATGTTTCCGGTTCATCAAACAATATTCAAACCATGTCATTATCAAAAAGGTCATTAAAGGAAGATGCTGAAATTCTAATAGTTGATGACTTTATGAAAGGCGGAGGAACCTGCAAGGGTATGGAGGATATGATGAGAGAATTTAATGCAAATGTTGTAGGGACTGCTGTTGTTATTGAAACTATAGAGCCGGAAAAGAAATTAGCAGACAATTATATTTCATTATTGGTACTTAATAATACGAGTATAAAAGAAGGTATTATTGAAATACGACCAAGCCCCAAATTGTTAAAATAAATTCATATTTTTGTGAAAATGTTTTTTTGCTATTTTTTAGTATTTATAGTATAATGACTAAAATGGACATAATTTTGGGGGAAGGTGGTGACAACATGAAAATATCAGACGTGAGAGTAAGAAAAATTAATTCTGAGGGCAAGATGAAGGCAATCGTTTCCGTAACCTTTGATGATTGTTTTGTGGTACATGACATTAAGATAATTGAAGGTCAAGAAGGGTTGTTTATAGCAATGCCCAGCAGGAAGATGCCGGATGGAGAGTTTAAAGATATAGCTCATCCAATTAATTCTGAAACAAGGAATCTTGTTGCAGAGGCTGTATTTAGAGCATATGAAGAAAAGCGCACAGAAGAAAGCAAAAACGTGGAAGAAGCCGCTCTTCTGTAACGCTGCTACTGGATGATTTACAGTCAACAGTACTCGGGTCTTTCATAGACCCTTTTATTGTGCAAACAACAAGGCTCACAATTTTGATGAATATTCCTGAATAATTTTTTGACTTACTAAATAATATGATATATAATAACTCAGTATTACAGATTTACATTAAGGAGAATTTATTATGAGTATGTCAATTATTTTAGCAGCAGGCGAAGGTACCAGAATGAAATCAGATATTCCGAAAACGTTGCACAAAGTTTGTGGAAAAGAAATGATTAAATACATAATTGAAGCATCTGTAAATTCAGGCATAGAAAAAAACATTGTTGTTTTGGGACATGGAAAAGAAAAAATTGGACACAATATTAAAGATATGAATGTACAAACTGTTGAACAGCCAATTGGAGATGGAGTTCCTTATGGAACGGGTTATGCTGTAATGGCTGCAGAAAACTATATTGAAGATGAGGACATGGTTTTAATACTTTGTGCTGACGGACCTCTTATTAGAAAAGAAACATTAATTGACTTTATGAACTATCATTTAGAGAATAACTATGCTGCATCGATAATGACAGCTGATTTAAATAATCCGAAGGGTTACGGAAGAATAATAAGAAAGGCTGATAAGTCTATTGATAAAATTGTAGAAGAAAAAGATGCATCTGAAGAAATTAAAAATATAAAGGAAATAAATACGGGGATATTTTGTTTTAAGGGTGAACTCTTAAAATATGCTTTGAAAAAAATAAGTAGGGATAACTCACAGAATGAATATTATCTTACGGATACAATAAAGGTTTTAAATAATGAAGGTGCAAAAATAGGCGGTTGGCAGCTTAAGGATGCAGATGATATCAAGGCTGTAAATGACAGAGTTCAGCTTTCTGAAGTAACAAAAATAATGCAGAAAAGAATCAACCAAAGACATATGTATTCAGGTGTTACAATCATTGCCCCGGATAATACATATATAGAGGATAATGTTAAAATCGGCAAAGATACGGTTATTTATCCTAATACATATTTGGAAGAAGGAACGGTTATAGGAGACCACTGCACAATTGGACCTAACTCAAGGATAATCAATTCCACTGTAAGAAATAATGCAACAGTTGATAGTTCAAAGGTTATTGAATCTATTATCGGTGACGGAGCACGTGTAGGACCTTTTGCATTCTTGAGACCGGGCAGCAATTTAGGCACAAATGTGAAAATAGGTGATTTTGTTGAAGTAAAGAAATCAATCATCGGAGACAATTCAAAATCATCCCATTTGGCATACATAGGTGACGCAGAAATAGGCAAAAATGTTAATATAGGATGCGGAGTTGTTTTTGTTAATTACGATGGAAAGAATAAACACAAAACAATTGTCGGTGACGGAGCTTTTGTAGGAAGCAATTCAAATTTAGTTGCTCCCGTTACTATTGAAAAAGGTGGATATGTGGCTGCAGGCTCTACCATAACAGAAAATGTCAAAGAGGGAGATTTAGCAATTGCAAGAGCAAGGCAGGTCAATAAAGAAGGAAAAGGTAAGAATAGATTTTAAAGAGGTTAATATATGTATATAATTGCAGGACTTGGCAATCCGGGTAAGGAATATACAAGCTCAAGACATAATTCAGGTTACATGGCATTGGAATATTTAGCGGAAAAACTTAGTGTAAAATTGAATAAACTAAAATTCAACTCCGTATATGGGGATACTTCCATAAACGGAGAAAAAGTCATGCTTGTAAAGCCCGTAACCTACATGAACAGAAGCGGAATTGCAATAGCGGAAATTGTAAAATTCTATAAAATCCCGATTGAAAATCTCATTGTTATTTACGATGATATAGATATACCCTTAAGTGCTTTAAGAATCAGGCCCAATGGAAGTGCAGGCACTCATAATGGGATGAAATCAATAGTCGAAAGTATAGGAAGTGAGTTTCCGCGAATAAGAATAGGAATAGGAAGAAATGATGAAATGGATTTGGCCGATTATGTGCTGCAGAAATTTTCATCATCTGAAAAAGATATTGTCTCTCCCATTATTGAAAAAGCAGCAGAAGCTGCATTAGAAATTATTGAAAATGGAATTGACAGCGCAATGCAGAAATTTAATATCAACAAGTTAGGGGAAACACCTTTAATATGAACAAAGTTTTGTTTGACCAATTTCAAAGAACAGAAAAATTTAAAAGAATAAATGAAAATTATAAAAAAAGAAAAAGCCAGCTGGTCCAAGGACTTAACGAAGAAGGATTAGCTTATTTAGCATGCAATCTTTTAGATACATCCAATAAAATATTAATTCTTACAAGCAGTGAAGCGAAATCAAAGAGGTATGAAGAGAGTATTAGAGCTTATACAGAGCATTTAGACCGTCTTCAGCCTAAAGAATTCATTTTGTATAATGTTGATGCTTTAAGCAAGGATGTGGAGCACAAAAGAGCAAATCTATTGTATGACATTTTAAATAAGCGCAAAAGCATTGTAACTGCTTCAATTAATTCAATAATTACAAGAGTAATGTCTAAAGATAGATTTAAGGAAAGTATTATAGAATTAAAATACGGCAACAGCTATGACTTAAATGAATTAAGAAGCTGTCTGATTAAGCTTAAATATGAGAGAGTAGATGCAATAGAAGGAGTTGGTCAATTCTCTGTAAGAGGTGGAATTATTGATATTTTTTCTCCTTCCGAAGCAAATCCATTTAGAGTAGAATTTTTTGATGATGAAGTAGATTCAATAAGGTTAATCGATTTAAAAACACAGCGCTCAGTTAAAAACATAAAATCTGTTAAGATTCTTCCTTGCAGCGACATCTTGTTTAAAAAAGAAGAAATTAAAATTATTTTATCTGAAGTTGAAAAGGATTATAATGAGCGTCAAAACAACAAATTAAGCAAAGAAGCGGGAAAGAATTTAAAGAACCTATACAAAAGCTATCAAGATAAGCTGATGGGCGGTATGGGTATTGAAAATGCAGACCTTCTAGTACCTTTTATAAAGGAATCTTTTTCAAATATTTTAGATTATTTTGAAGAGGATACTATTTTACTTATTGATGAGCCTGAAAGGGTATTTGAAGAAATTAATACTTTGAATGAAAGCTTTCAATTGAAATTTACAGAATTATTTGAAAAGGGAGAAGTCTTTTCAAATCAAAGCGAAGTTTATTTAAATGAGTATGAGTTATTGACGGAAATTTCCAAAAGACCTTATATTTCAGTAAACGGTAAAGAGAAAATAATCAAAACAGATGATTCTGTTCATATGCTTTTCAAAGAAGCTCCCTCTTACTACGGCAAGATTGAAGAGCTATCAAAGGAGCTGAACAGGCTGAAATATAAAGGATACAAAGTAGACATTATACTTAGTACCTATGAAAGCTGCAGGAAACTTCATAATCTATTAAATGATTATGAATGTACCACCACATTGTCTAAAGATGCCAATACGGCTGAAAGCGGACAAGTGGTAATTGCACCCGGAGAATTAATAAAAGGATTTGAATACTACGATAATAAGATTCTTGTACTTACAGAAAATGAAGTACTTGGTTCAGTAAAGCGTAAATCCCGTAAACCAAAAAAACGCAAGGGTGCCTTAATTGAGGTCTTCACCGACTTAAAAGTAGGAGATTATGTAGTACATGAGCATCATGGCATCGGTCAATATATAGGAATTGAAAAAATTGAGGTACAAAATATTCAAAAGGATTATTTGTGTATCAAATATAAAGCCGAAGACAAGTTGTATGTTCCTGTTGATCAAATGTCTCTTATTCAAAAGTATATTGGTTCAGATTCAGAAAAACCTAAGCTTAATAAAATGGGCAGCTCAGACTGGGCGAAAATTAAGGAGCGCTCAAAGGCAGCCATAGAAAATATGGCAGTTGAGCTGATTAAACTGTATGCTGAAAGAAAGGTATCAAAGGGATATGCATTTACAAGAGATACCGAGTGGCAGAAAGAGTTTGAATATAAATTTCCTTTTACAGAAACAGAAGACCAGCTTCGCTGCGTAAAAGAGATTAAAAAAGATATGGAAAAGGCTGTTTGCATGGACAGACTTCTCTGCGGCGATGTTGGATTCGGAAAAACCGAAGTGGCAATGAGAGCTGCATTTAAAGCGGTTATGGACTCAAAGCAAGTAGCGATGTTAGTACCAACAACCATATTGGCACAGCAGCATTATTCAAATTTACTTGAAAGATTCAGAGGATATCCCATTAAAATTGAAATGCTAAGCCGTTTTAGAACACATTATCAACAAAACAAAATAATCAATGATTTAAATAAAGGTTTGATTGATATTGTAATAGGAACACATAAACTTCTTTCCAAAGAGCTTAAATTTAAGGATTTAGGACTTTTGATAATAGATGAGGAACAAAGATTTGGTGTCAGGCATAAGGAATTGATAAAACAGCTTAAATCAAATATAGATGTTCTTACGCTATCAGCAACACCTATACCTCGAACCCTTCATATGTCTATGATTGGTGTAAGGGACATGAGCATCATATCTGAACCGCCGGGAGACAGGCTTCCTATACAGACTTATGTTATTGAATATAACGAAGGATTGATAAAGGATGCAATCGAAAAGGAAATTTTAAGAAAAGGCCAGGTTTATTACGTCCACAACAGAGTGGCAGACATAGACCATACAGCAGCAAAGCTGAGAAAGCTGCTGCCTGATGCGCGTATTGCAGTGGCTCACGGGCAAATGAGCGAACGACACCTTGAAAATATAATGCTTGAATTTGTAAATAAGGAATATGATATTTTGGTTTGTACAACCATAATTGAAACCGGAATGGACATACCCAATGTAAATACATTGATTATAGATAATGCAGATTATTTAGGACTTTCACAGCTGTATCAGCTTCGGGGAAGGATAGGCAGGTCAAACAAAGTTTCTTTCGCATACCTTACCTACGAGAAGGACAAAATGCTATCAGAAGTTGCCGATAAAAGGCTTAAGGCAATAAAGGAATTTACAGAGTTTGGCTCAGGATTTAAAATAGCCATGCGTGACTTGGAAATAAGAGGCAGCGGAAATATATTAGGCTCCGAACAGCATGGTCATATGCTGGCAGTAGGATATGATTTATATGTTAAGTTCTTGGGCCGTGCAGTAAAGGAAATTCAAGGAAAACATTTGAAAGAAGATATTGAAACATCGGTTGATTTAAATGTTGACGGCTACATTCCTTCATCATTTATTGAAAATGAAGAGCAGAAAATAGAAATATACAAAAAAATAGCAGCTGCAGATAATAAAAATGATATATTTGAAATAACTGAAGAAATTATTGATAGGTTTGGGAATGTTCCCGTTCAAGTGGATAATCTTTTAAAAATATCATACATTAAATCATTGAGCAAGACACTACGAGTAAAATCATTAACTCAGGCAGGTAATACGGTAAATATTGAAATGACCAAAGATGACCTGAGTCAAGATATCATTGAGTTTTTAATAAAGAATTATTATAAAAAAATAAGTTTTGTTGGAACAAACGAGCCAATTATAAAATATAAATTAGATTCTCTTGAGCAAATGAAAATTCTTAGGGAATTGGAAGAGTTTTTGGAAATACTAAATAATTTTAAAGCAGGTAAGACTGCTGTGGAGGAAAAACATGAATAAATTTAAAAAATCATTATTCTTAATAACTTTATTATGCATAGCTTTAGCATTTACAGCATGTACAAACAAAAATGACCAAGTTATGGATGATAATACAAAGGCAACAGTAAACGGTAAAGCTATTTTGAAGGAAGAATATGATGATGCATTGGCATATTATAAGGATTATGTTGAGTATCAATATGGCGAAGATATCTGGGAAACGGAAACACCAAAAGGTTTAACTTATAAAGAAATGTATGAAGAATATGTAATGGATGAAATGACTAAATCATTGCTTTTGCTGGATGCTGCAGAAAAAGAAGGAATAACAGTAACTGAAGAAGAAAAACAACACTCATTAGAAAACTTTAAAACTAATTTCCAAAACGACGAAGAGTATAAAAGTTTCATGGAACAAAAAGGCATGACAGAAGAATTTGTTTTACAAGAGTTAACCAAAGAGATATTAATTAATAATTATATAACATCAAAAATTGACAGCTTAAACCCAAATGATGATGAGTTGAAAACTCTTTTTGAAGAAATGAAAATGAATGTTCAGGTAAAGGCAAGCCATATACTAGTTGATACAGAAGAAGAAGCTTTAAAAGTAATTGAAAGAATTAATAAGGGTGAAGACTTTGCAGAACTTGCAAAGGAATTGTCTACTGATACCGGCAGTGGTTTAAACGGAGGGGACTTGGATTATTTCAGCTATGGGCAAATGGTTAAACCTTTCTCAGAATCAGCATTTGCATTAGAAATAGGAGAAGTTAGCCAGCCTGTACAATCTGATTTCGGATATCATATTATTAAGTTAACAGATAAGATAGTTGATGAAGATAAAACCGTGGAATCGGAGAAATCTAATCTTATTGAATATTACAAAACATACAAATTCCAGGACCTATTGGAAGAACTAAAAAGCACTGCAGTAATAGTAATAAATTAAAGATTTGTCAATTTTAGTAAAAAAATGTTGATAATTTTATTTTCTTCCATTATAATGATGTGATGTTACTTTTCCTAAAAATATTTTAATCATTATATAAACTAATAGGATAAAATCTATTAAAGTGTAAATAATAGAAAATATTAAAAGAAATGTCATAAAAATATAAAAATATGTAATTGGAGGAACGTAAGTAATGAAAGCAACAGGAATTGTAAGAAGAATTGACGACTTAGGTAGAGTTGTAATTCCTAAAGAAATAAGAAGAACTTTAAGAATAAGAGAAGGCGACCCTTTAGAAATATTCACCGATAGAGAAGGTGAAATAATATTAAAGAAATACTCACCTATTGGGGAATTGACTGAATTTGCAGGAGAATATGTGGAATCATTATTTGAAACAACCAGACATATTGCAATAATTACTGATAGAGATGGCGTAATTGCCGTTTCGGGGAGTTCTAAGAAAGATTATGCAGAAAAAAGATTAAGTCCGGAATTGGAAAAAATAATTGAAAGCAGAGAAACATATCAAACAAATGCAGCTTCAAAACCAATAAGAATTACTGCCAATGAATTTAATCCTGACAATTATACTAGTCAGGTTATATCACCGATTATGGTGCACGGAGACCCAATAGGGGCTGTTATACTTTTATCTAAGGATAAAGGCTCTAAAATGTCTGAAGTAGAAGAAAAATTAATAAAAACAGCAAGTATATTTTTAGCACGACAAATGGAGAATTGAAGATGCCCTAACCCAATTTTTCCGACCAAAGGGAGAGAAAAATTGAGGTAGGTCATTCGCAACGAGCGCCAATTTTGTGTGACGCAAGGAACAAACAAAATTGTGCAGCGAGACTGCGGTATATGTAGATTGTCTTATATTGAAAGGTGTTTCCAACAAATTGGAAGCACTTTTATATTTGCTTACAAATTAACACTATATTTTGACAATGAGTTTTTTGGTACAAGCCATTGACATAAATGATTTTTTTTGTCATACTTATATATGGATTAATATATAAGAGGCTGCTTTATTATTAACCGGAAAGAAGGTATATTATGAAAATTAGGTTTTTAGGTGCAGTAAACGGTGTCACAGGCTCAAACCATCTAATTCAGACCAGGGACAAAAATATCATGCTTGATTGCGGCATGTATCAAGGCAAGGATGAGGAGTTAAATGAAGAAGAATTTGCAGTAAATCCTGCAGATATTGATTGCCTTTTATTGAGTCACAGTCACATAGACCACAGCGGAAGGATTCCTTTATTGGTAAAGAAAGGTTTTAAAGGAGTCATTTATTGCTCAAAACCCACCTATGATCTTTGTGAGATAATGCTGTTAGATTCAGCACATATTCAAGAAACAGAGGCACAGTGGAAAAACAACAAAGCAAAACGTTCAGGGAAAAAATTTGTGGAGCCCTTGTACACGCAGGAAGATGCTATAGAGAGCTTGCAGTATTTCAAACCTGTTTTATACGATCAAATTATAAATATTGATGAAAATACTACTGTTAAATTTAATGATGCCGGCCATATTTTAGGCTCTTCAATCATTGAAATGTGGCTCAAGGATGAAGATGATACAATAAAGTTAGTGTATTCCGGAGATTTGGGCATGCGTGAAAA
>Ga0172382_10011111_pt1 | contig 11944 bp, 12 predicted proteins | sample Leawel138RmetaG_FD_122245 | JGI IMG/M metagenome (GOLD analysis project Ga0172382, IMG submission 122245) | Leachate microbial communities from a municipal landfill in Southern Ontario, Canada - Leachate well 138R metaG | ecosystem: Engineered > Solid waste > Landfill > Unclassified | place...
AACACTTCGCAGGGGCCGATCCTTGAGATGGTATAATCACAGCAGAATTTTGTAATTCCGTCCATTTTATACTGCTCCGAAAGCTCAAATGTGACCATAAGTGAAATATCGGTAGGTAAATTATTGATACATTCCATCCTTGCCTCAAGCGGGTGCGACCAGAAGTTGTATGTCCAGAAAACAATATCTATATCTTTGTTATACGGACGAACTGAATCCTTTACGATATTAACAAATTTATAATAGTCATTGCAGGGATAAAACCCCGGGTCAGTTTTTCCAATGGGAATTCCGTCCGCAGGTTTAAGTCTGTGCACGCCGCTGCAATTGGGATCTTTACTTGGGAATCCAATACATTCACCGACCAAAATAATTCCCTGAACCTCAGGGAAACGCTTGATGAATTCTCCATAGGTTTTCGCATAGTAATCCTTTGCTTCGGGGTCATCGGGATGATATTTGCTGGGAATCGAAGAACAGCAATATATATCAAGTCCCCATTTAGATAATTTTTTCACAAGTGCAACAAATTGTGTTGCAGAAATGTTATCAAGCCCCTTGGCGCCGTACATTACAGTATTTAATCCCTGGTGTGCAATAAGAGAAAGATATTCATCCGGCGGAAGAATTCCTTTGTATGTAGAAGGAACCATTCTTAATGTAAACGGCATTTGTATGCTGATTTTTTCTTTTTTTATGTAGGGAGCCTTACGCTCGCTCATTAAATCTTCAAGATAATAAAGAGCCTGAGCGACACTTCTTTCATCAGCTGCGGAAATATATATTTTCTCATCGAAAGTAATATCAAACGCGGTTTCTTTAGACGGATTTTCCGCTGCAACCGAAATTTCAATTATACCCTCTATGCCGATTATGGCGGAAATATTCATTGATGTAAAAAGATAATCAATAAAATCCCCTGCAGCAGTTTTTACAACCTCACCGACATTTTTCGGAACGGTTATGACAATTTCTTCCGAAAGAACAAAGTCGTCGGAATTTGGCTTTATGTCATAGTTTCTGATGTTTTCGCGGTGAACTTTCTGTAATGAGTCCTTGAAATCATATTGTCTGACCATTTTAAACTCTCCTTAAAAAACAAGCTCCTTTTTATACCTGCCGAGTTCAGCTCTTATTGTGTAATCAATATGTTTGACCTTCCACAAAATAGCCTCCTCGCCTCCTACATATCCGTCGCAGGTTTCCCAGCCGAGTCTTGAATCTTTTCTTACGCAATCAATGCTTGAAAGGGCATTTTCTCTTTCATCAGCCGCTATAATCTCAAGCTCTTTGACTATTTCAACAATTGTGTTTTTATTCGGTTCCGAAAGCAGTAGTGCGCGGTTTTTGTGCCATCTGTGGACGTTGATTACCGTTTCCACGCAATGATAAATATATCTGCCCAGATTTTCAAGGTTTTGTATCTCATCGGAAGGATTTTCTATTGTTTTAAGAATATCTGCCCCTTCCTTCATAAGTGCTGACATTTTTTTCCAGTGCTCTGTTTCAACCCCATCGCGAACTGTATATATTGTCTGAAACCCTGACGCACCCACCCCATGCATGGTTGAATACCAAGGACTTGCACCGGGAGGCGTAATCGCTGAGAATAAGCAAAGCGGATAAGCTGTTCCTACTCTGAGCGGCCCATATTGTTCATCGTATGAAGCGTGGATATAGTCGGTTGCATCACTCCAAATCTTTAATGCTCTGTCAACCGTGTCAGCGTTTGTTCCATAGTTTTTATCGAGAATTTTTTTAAGATTTTTTTCATAGTCGGGAGTTTCATCCATATAACATTTTTTTGTAAGCTCTGTTATGATTGAAGGATAAAACCCCGGTGTCCAGCACTCGATAAAACCTGCAAGACCGAACTTTTCTTTGGCCTCAAATATAGATTTGTATCTTTTAATCCACTTGTATGGAGCAGGAATATAAGGGATTGTACCGAAATCCCATGTAACCCCTGTTGTACTCGTCTGACTGTAAAGCCTTAGACCACGCTCTTTTGCACGGGCGGCTTCAGTTGCAAATCCGTGACCGTATTCCGCTTTTGATATTGTGTAGTCACAGCAAAGTTTTGTAATCCCATCCATTTCATATGTATCGCCGACTTCAAAGGATGAAAGAAATGATATATCCTTATCCAGCGAATCAATAAGGTCAAGTTTTATATCGTCCTCCTGTGACCACCAGTTGTAAGACCACAAAATAATATCTATATCAGGGTTGTGCGGACGGGTGACGTCTCTGATTATATTTGCAAGCTTGCAGTAATCATCGCACGGATATGTACCCGGGCTGGGTTTTTCGGACGGAATTTTATCAGGAGATTTATACCTGTCAATACCTGTTGTCCTCTTGTCGCGGCTTGGAAAACCGATTGCTTCGCCAACAAGAATTATTCCCTTTATATCAGGACAGCTTTTGACAATTTCTCCGTAAGTATTTTTATAATATGCCCTGCCTTCGTCGCTGTCGGGGTGGTATAGACTCGGAATTTTGCTTAAAAAATAAACGTCAATTCCGTATTTCTTCGCCCTCCTTACAATATCGAAAAAGTCAAGATAAACGTCTCCCAAATGGTTTAAATTTGATAGGTTCATCCCTGAAATGCCAAACATAATTCCGTCAATTCCCGCATGGGCAATTCTCGCAAGATATTCGTTTGGAAAACCGTTTCTTGCATAACCCGTATTCACAATACGAGGCGCAAAAGCGGAGATTTTCCTAGCGGTCTCTTTTTTTATAAACGGAGCTTTGCGCTCGCTCATCAAATCTTCCAAATAATATAGCGCCTGTGCCGCACCTCTGGAATCGGAAGCGTTGATTTTTATCTTGTTTGAAACTTCAATTTCAAAAGCTTTGTATCCTGTCACTTTTGAATTATCGATTTTTATTTCAATCAAGCCGTTTTTACCTATTGCGGCAGACAGATTCATTGAAGTAAAAAGATAATCAATAAAATCGACCGCGGCGGTTAAAACAACCTCATCTGCACCCTCGGGCAGGGAAATAATAGTCTGGTCTGTTATGGTAAGCTCATCTTCACATGGATTTATGCCGGGGTTTATGACATTTTCTTTATGTACCTGTAGTAGTTTTTTTCTGAATTCAAACTTTTTCTCCATAAAAAATTTCTCCTAAACATCAGCCGAAAAAGGCTGTTTTTATAACAAGCTTACCGTTTTCCGATTCGGAAACAGCAAGGAATTCGCCTGTTTCAGAGTAAACCCTGTAGGTTTTCCCGTTTTCGGTATCAGCATCAATTCTGATTCCGTTTTTTATTTTATGTGTCTGGCTTTCATCTGCAATAAATTCGGGCAGATGAGAAAATATTTTATCGGGAGGCATAATGAATTTTTCGGGATTTTTTTCAAATTCTTCAAAAGAGACTGAATTTTTAATTTCAAAAACTCCGCTTTTTGTACGGATTAGGCTTTGCATTATGGCACCGCAGCCAAGTTTTTGACCGATGTCGTGGCACAATGTTCTTATATATGTACCTTTTGAACAAGCTACGTCAAGAGTGGCGGTTTGCCCGTCAAAAGCGCTGATTTCTATGCTAAATATGGTAATTTCCCGAGGTTTCCTTTCAACCTCTATCCCCTGCCTTGCAAGGTCGCAAAGTTTTCTGCCGTTCACCTTTAAAGCAGAATACATTGGAGGTATTTGCTCTGTTTTTCCGATAAAACTATTGACAGCGTCTGCAAATTCACGTTCAGAAATGTCAGGACTGCATTCGGACAAAATTTCACCCGATGCGTCCTGGGTATCTGTTACAATTCCCAGCTTTATTACAGCCCTGTAGGCCTTGTCCGCGTCCGTTAAAAGCCCGGCAAGCTTTGTCCCCTTACCGATACAGATTGGCAAAACACCTTCTGCATCGGGGTCTAAAGTGCCTGTATGTCCAACCTTTTTTATCCCTAAAATTCTGCGGACCTTATTTACCGCAGAATGTGAGGTTATTCCGGCAGGTTTATAAATATTTACTATTCCGTTCATTTGTTAAATCCTTTCGGAAAGTATTGAAATAAAGGCTTCTTTAGCTTCGCCAAGCGGCTTTTCAATGGTGCATCCCGCAGCGTTTTTATGACCACCGCCACCGAAAACTGCACATATTTCATTTGCATCAGTATCGCCAATCGTTCTGAGACTGACCTTCGTTTCATTATCTCCGCGTTCTTTGAATAAAACGCCTGCTTCGACGCCTTCAATATTTAATGCAATGTTGACGATTCCGTTTAGCAAGTCCTCATTTTTCATCAGTGATTTTGAAATTGAGACTGAACAAATTCTGTCATTTTTATAAAATTCAAAATTGTTTAGTGCGTATTTATGGATTTCAAGCTTTTCGCGGCTTAAAATCTCAAGAGTCATTCTTGTAAGGTATGAGTGGTCGATTTTTTCAATTATATCGGCAATAATCAAATGTGTGTTTCTGCTGACATTTGAGTACCTGCAGCCGCCCGTATCGGTCATTATTCCAATGTAAATGCCCTCTGCTGCATTTTCCGGAATATCAGAAATAATCAGCTTAATAAGTTCATAAACAAGCTCTGCCGTTGCTGCGGCGTTTGGTCTTGATTCTATGTATTTCCCCTCTATTTCACAACCGAGATGATGGTCAATCAATATTTTGTCTTTTGCCTTTTCAAAAAGTGCAGCTGACCTTCCGGCCCTTGATAAAACATTAAAGTCAAGACCGACAACACAATCTGCAGAAAATTCGTCATTATAAACCAAAGGCTCCCAGCCGGTAAACATAAAGCTTACCGGCATAGGAGCGTTCAGTATTACTTCGGCTTTTTTGCCGATTGATTCTAATGCGAATTTCAAAGCAAAACTGCTCCCGAGTGCGTCACCGTCGGGATTTTCATGAGTTATAATATATATCTCATTGTGGGAAAGCAGAGTTTTTGCAATTTTTTCAAGCATTGGAACTACCTCTTTTCAATGTCGGACAATAATTTTGAAATGTGTGCGCCATATTCAATGGAACTGTCAAGCTCAAAGGATATTTCGGGCGTGTATCTGAGTCTCAGCGCCCTGCCGATTTCTTTGCGTATAAAACCTGCGGCGCTGTTCAGCCCCTTGATTGTATCCTCTTTTTCTTTATCTGTACCCAGAACACTGATGTATGCCTTTGCATACTTGAAATCCTTTGTGATGGCAGCGGATATAACAGAACACATGTCCGAAATTCTTGGATCTTTTAGATTTGGGATAAGTGCCGCAAGTTCTTTTTTCAGTTCCTCCGACACCCTATCTGTTCTATCAAATGACATTTAAATCATGTCCTTTCAACTTTTTCCATAATATAAGATTCTACAATGTCACCCTCTTTGAGGTCGTTGAACTTTTCAATGGTCAGACCACATTCAAAGCCTGCGGCAACCTCTTTAGCGTCATCTTTAAATCTTTTCAGCGAACTTAAAAGTCCGTCGTGAACGACAATGCCGTCACGGTTAATTCTAATCTGCGAGTTTCTTGTAATTTTACCGTCTAAAACGTGACATCCTGCAATGGTACCCACACCTGACACTTTAAATAACTGACGAATTTCTGCGTGACCTTGAATTTTTTCGACAAATTCAGGTGCAAGCATACCCTTTATAGCTGCTTCAATTCCTTCGATTGCCTGATAAATAATTCTGTAAAGTCTTATATCGACCTTCTTATCTTCCGCAGACTGGGCTGCACCGTTTGTAGGTCTTACGTTAAAGCCGACTATAATTGCATTCGAAGCATCTGCAAGCATAACGTCAGATTCATTTACAGCGCCGACAGCACCATGAATAATGTTAATTCTTACCTCATCGTTTGAAAGCTTTAAGAGCGACTGTTTTACCGCTTCAACAGAGCCCTGAACGTCTGCCTTTACAATAATATTAAGGTCTTTTACCTCGCCCTCGTTAATCTGGTTAAAGAGGTCTTCAAGGGATACAAGCTTACGAGAATTCTGCTCCTCGTTTTTTATATTAAATTTACGTGCTTCGACAACACTTTTTGCCATTTTTTCATTTTCAACGCAGTAGAAAGTGTCGCCACCCTCAGGAGCAATGTCAAGACCTAAAATTTCGACAGGGGTTGAAGGGCCTGCCTGACTTACTTTTTTGCCTTTGTAGTCGTTCATCGCCCTGATTTTACCCATTGACGTTCCTGCAACTATAAGGTCGCCCGTATGAAGTGTACCATTTTCAACCAACACTGTTGCAACAGCACCCTTTGCTTTGTCAAGCCTTGATTCTATTACGGTACCCTTTGCACGGCGGTTGGGATTAGCTTTAAGCTCCTTCATATCGGCAACTAAGATTACCATTTCAAGAAGATTGTCAACACCCTCGCCTGTCAGAGCGGAAACGGGAACACAAATTGTGTCACCGCCCCATGCTTCGGGAACAAGCTCATATTCTGTAAGCTCCTGAAGAACGCGGTCAATATTTGCACTCGGTTTATCAATTTTGTTTATGGCGATAATTATTGTTACACCTGCCGCCTTGGCATGGTTGATAGCTTCAACCGTCTGGGGCATAATACCATCGTCAGCAGCAACAACCAATATTGCGATGTCAGTAACCTGTGCTCCTCTTAGTCTCATTGCCGTAAAGGCTTCGTGGCCGGGAGTATCAAGAAAAGTAATAACTCTTTCATTAACATTAACGCTGTACGCACCAATATGCTGAGTAATTCCGCCTGCTTCGGTAGCGGTAATTTTGCTTTTTCTGATATAGTCAAGCAGTGATGTTTTACCGTGGTCAACGTGACCCATTACAACAACAACCGGCGGACGGGGCACGAGGTCTTCTTCATTATCAGGAACATCATTAAAAAGAATGTCTTCTTCTGTATAAATAATTTCCCGCTCAACCGTTGCACCGAAATCTTCCGCAACCAGTGATGCAGTATCAAAATCGAGGTTGTCGTTAACTGTGGCCATTGTACCAAGCAACATCAGTTTCTTTATTATTTCCGTTACGGGCTTTTTCATTCTCTCAGCAAGTTCGGAAACCGTAATTTCATCGGGAATCAAAACATTTATTTTTTCTTCCTTAACCTTTTGAGGTTTAGTTTGTTTAACGGGTTCTTCTCGTTTATCCTTAACCGGCTTGTTCTTTTTTATTTTCTTCTTAACGGGTTCCTCTTGTTTGATATCGGGCAGAATATCCTGAATTCTGGATTCCTGCTCGAACTTTTCAAGGTCAACCGCATTTGCTCTTGTATCAACATATCTCGCAACGGTATTTGCAGATTCATTTTTTTCCTCAGTTTCTGTTTCTTCAACAGCATCCTCAGGAATCACTTCCGGAGCGGTTTTTTCAAAAATAATTTCCGACCCGTCATCATATTTTTTTGTTAAAACATCAAAAAGTAAGTCCATTTCATTCTCTTCAAGACTGCTTGTAGTGCTCTTTTTTTCAACACCCGCCTCACCGAGCATCTGGATTAATTCTTTACCCGAAAGCTCAACCGCTTTAGCAAAAACGTTGATTTTAATTTTAGCCATATTTCTTTACCTCCGATTTTCTGCCGGAAATTTACATTAAACGTAACATCCCCTGAGCAAAATCTTTACTTTTAACGGCTATTACTGCTTTTTCGTCAAGTCCCGTTGCAGTTCCAAGCCATTCTTTATTAAACATTATTCTGTATTCAACCTTATATATAGTGCATAAATTCACAAAATGTTTCTTTATACTTTCGCCGCAGTCCTCAGCAATAATAACAAGATAGCATTTTTTTCTCTTTATAGCCGTTTCTGCAGCAGTTGCTCCGCAGGCAAGCTTACCTGATTTTCTGCAAAGCCCGATAAGACCTGCTATTTTACTGTTCAACTTTGCAGCTCCTTTATAACAAGCTCGTAAAAATCTTCGGGCACTTTGATTTCAAGTGCTCTGTCAAGAGCTTTCTTTTTCTTTGCAAGCAAAACACATTTTTCATCTCTGCAAACATAGGCTCCCCTACCGTTCATTTTTGAAGTTTTGTCCAAAACGGGGTTGCCCCCTGCTGCAACAATTCTTATAAGCTCTTTTTTCTCTTTTCGTTCATTGCAGGAAACGCATTTCCTTAGCGGGACTTTTTTAGTCTTCTGTGATTGCATTTTCTTTCATCTCCTGAAGATATGCACTTGTGCTTTTAATATCTATTTTCCAGCCTGTAAGTCTTGCCGCAAGTTTTGCATTAAGACCGGCTTTTCCTATAGCAAGTGAAAGCTGGGATTCGTCAACGGTTACAACTGCTTCTTTTTTGCCGTTTTCAAGGCTTTCTTCGTTTACGATAACCTGCGTTACCTGTGCCGGAAGAAGCGCAGCCGCAATAAATTCCTCAGGATTTTCACTGTAGTTTACTATGTCAATTTTTTCTCCGCAGAGCTCCTCGACAACAGCATTAACTCTGGCACCGCGATTACCTACGCAAGCACCGATAGGCTCTACATCGCTGTCATTGGAATAAACCGCAATTTTGCTTCTGACGCCCGGTTCACGCGATATTGATTTAATTTCAACAATACCGTCTTTGATTTCGGGAACCTCCCGTTCGAAAAGCTTGACAACAAATTGAGGTTCCGTTCTGGAAACCTGAATAAAAGTGCCTTTCGGAGAGGAATTTACGTCCATAATGTAAAGAAGGAATTTTGCGCCGTGCGAGTATGTTTCTCCTATAATTTGTCCTCTTGAGGACATAACAACCTCTGCCTTATCAATTTTAAAAATAACGTTGTATTTGGGTTTTGAAGGAACTGCCTGCTCCTCATCGCCTCTCTTTCTTGAATCAACTCGCTCGATACGGTCAACCATTCCGGTTATTATATCTCCCTCGCTGATGTTGTAATCGTGTAAAAGCTGTTCTCTTTCTGCCTCTCTGATTTTCTGCAGAATAATCTGTTTAGCTGTTCCTGCGGCAATTCTGCCGAAATTTTTGGGAAGAATTTCAACCTCGATTATATCGCCGACAGCAGCTTTTGCCTTAAGTTTTTTAGCATCCTCAAGCAAAATTTCGTTAACCTCAGCGTCTTCGCTGTATTCCTCCACAACAAGTCTTTTTGAAATAACCTTAATTTCACCTGTTTTAGAATCAACTCTGATGTCAACATCCTCCTGCTCATCCTTATAATTTTTCTTATAAGTATGAATAAGAGCATTCTGAAGTGCTTCCAAAATTATTTCTCTTTTAATGTTTTTTTCTTTTTCAAGGAGGTCGAGTGCCTCGTTGAGTTCGTTTTTCATCTCACTTTTCTCCAATCTATTAAAATTCAAAATGTAAATTTACAGAAGAAACATTTTTAAGTTCTATCAATAAATCTTCACCATCAACCTCAAGAGTCAACGACTCTTTGTCGATATAATTTTTTAAAATGCCGGTAAATTTTTTGTTTTTGTTTAAAGGTGCATAAAGCTTGACGTCTATCGGTTTGCCGATATACATTTCAAAATGCCAGGGAAGCGAAAGCTTTCTCTCAAGTCCCGCCGAGGAAACCTCAAGCATATAGCTGTCAGGAATCGGGTCCGCCTCGTCAAGCAAATCACCAACCGCTCTGCTGATATTTTCACACTGGTTGATATTAACGCCGCCCTCCGCATCAATAAGGAGCCTGAGAACTCTGTCTCTGCCCTCCTTAACGTACTCTACCATGTATAGTATGCAGCCTTCATTTTCGACAGCATTCACACTTAAGTCCCACACCTGTTTTTCAATATTATTCACGAGGTCACACGCCTTTCAATAAAAGTGAGTGGACCTCAATAGCCCACTCACAAATCCAATCTTTCTTTAGTATACCTAATTATACCATATATGAAAACAAAAATCAATAGTTTTTGAAAAATAAATTAAGTATATTTTATATTTTTTCGGCAAATAATAATTTTGAACTCCAAATCCTTATAATTTGTCAGCCTGAAAGCATATTTTGCACTATCTGGCTGACGTTTTATTTTAGCTTTTCATAAAGCTGTTTTATATTTTCCATAATATAATCGGGTTTTATTTCGCTTTTTCTTACGTCCTCCATTGTACCTTCACCGCTCAGGACAAAGATTGTTGAAATTCCTGCATTAACGCCGCAGGCAATATCGGTATAAAGCCTGTCGCCCATAACGGCGGTTTCTTCCTTTTTAAATCCCGTTTTTTCCATTGCCATAATTGCCATATCAGGCTCAGGCTTTCCGATAAATTTCGGTTTTTTGCCCGTTGCATTAAAAATCATCTGGCTTACCGAGCCGCAATCGGGTACAAATCCGTACCACGTTGGACAAACCCAGTCGGGATTTGTTGCAATATATTCAATGTCGTCCCTTAATAAAATGCAGGCATCCTCAAGCTTTTTAAATGAAAGCTCTGTATCAAATCCCATACAAAGGCAATCAATACCCTCTTCAAGCCTGTCTGTTATCGGAAGTCCTTCATCCGATAGCTGTTTTTTAAAGGATGTTGTGCCAAGCACATAAATTTTATTATGATTTTTCTTTTTAAGATAAGCAACCGTTGCATCAACAGATGTTACAAAATCTTCACTTGTAGAGGAAATCCCGAGCGAGGCGAGCTTTTCAATATATTTATCAACGCCCTTTGAGGAGTTGTTTGTTAAAAATATATATCTTCCTCCCCTTTTCTTTACAAGTTCAAGAAAATCGAGAGTTCCGTCAAAAAGTTCATTATCGAGATATATTGTTCCGTCCATATCCAAAAGATACAGTTTTATATTCTTCAGATTGTTCATATTTTTCTCCAAAGCTTCTCCTGCCCCGTTGATACTGCCGCTGCACCGCTTTCTAAAGCTGAATTTATTTCATCAATGGTGTCGATAAGTCCACCCGCTATAATGGGCGTATCAATCTTGTTTTTAAGTCTTTTTATAACCTTAAACAAAATTCCCGGCATTATTTCAATCATATCGGGCTTTGAGGATTTAATGGAAGAAATTGTTGTACCGATAGATTTTGAATCCACGGCAAAAAATCTTAGTATTGAGAAAATATTGTGTTCTTTTGCAAGCTTAATTATATTTACTCTTGTACTTATTATTCCGTCAACGCCGATCGCCTTGCAAAAAACAATTCCGCTTTCGTCCTTGCCTATACCCGACGCAAGGTCAATGTGAATAAACAGTTTTTTGTCCATCTCGTGCGCTTTTTTTATTTTTTTGCCGATTGTTATAATGTCAGGGTTTAAATCAAAAACAACGTTGACATCACTTGAGATTGCATTATCAAATTCTTCGTCCGTCCTTACTGCAGCAATAATATTGCCGAAAAAGGAATTTAGCATATAATACTACCCCCTGTTTTGGGTGGCAACAATATTGCTGCCGAATACATCTTCTATTATAACATCTCCGGCCGCAACTGGCAAGACCGCTTTTGCGTTATTTATAATTTCCAAACATTCAAATATTTTTTCTTTGGGTATCGGACATGAGGTTTTCACGGAAACCATAGACCCGTCCTCGCATCTTATTGTCGAGGTTACCGTTCTTATCGGGGCGATATATTCGCTTTCAGCGTATGCGGCGCCTCTTTTGCAGCCGTTACCGCTGACAGATAAAACCTTGCCCTTTTCATATTCAACCTTTAGCGGGCATCCTATTGGACAAACAATGCAAGTAAACTCCTTTATCATTATTTTCCCTCCTCCAGCTTAAATGTAATCTCAGGTACATCTTTAAAAACATCAGCCGGCAGCCTAAATGTTTCCATTTCCCCCGGAACAACCTTGCGTTTTTTATTTGACGCAAGCAACTTTTCGCCGCTATATACACAAATCTTTACATTTTCAAAAATATCAGAAACACGGTAATAGACTGTAATATCTTTATCACGGGTAATTCTCTGAGGAACAGTATATCTGACTTTCCCGTCAGTTTTTATAGTAATATTTTTGTTGGTTTTACTTCCCGATTTAATATATTCTGCGGCGCTGATTCCTGCTATTTCCGCCTCGTCCG
>Ga0172382_10011112_pt1 | contig 11944 bp, 11 predicted proteins | sample Leawel138RmetaG_FD_122245 | JGI IMG/M metagenome (GOLD analysis project Ga0172382, IMG submission 122245) | Leachate microbial communities from a municipal landfill in Southern Ontario, Canada - Leachate well 138R metaG | ecosystem: Engineered > Solid waste > Landfill > Unclassified | place...
ATAGCGTCTTAAGGCCCCGTAGCCAAGTGGTAAGGCAAGGCTCTGCAAAAGCTTGATCATCGGTTCAAATCCGTTCGGGGCCTCCAAATAAATCTTACTTTAGTAATGGCTTTATTAAGCCAACAAAGCGATTATAGAAATTTATAAGCCTTAGAAGAATACGTGTTTCTGAGGCTTTTTTCATGTAAAAATTATTAATCTTAATACGAGTACGAACTGAATAGTTTTTTCAAACGCGATAGGAGTACGAACCGAAATGGAGGGCTTTATTAATCAAATTTAATAATTTAAATTTGTTAAGTTATATTTTTAACGTTAAAGAAACTTTATAAAATTTTATTAAATATATAATTTAGCCGATATTTATTATAAAAGTTTATCAAATATGATAGAATTAATGTAAGATAACATTAATTATAGTAGTAAAGAAAGAGATGATAAAATGGCTTCAGTTACATTAGGATATGAAAAAAAATTATGGGAGATGGCTGATAAATTACGAAATCAGATTGAACCATCAGAATATAAACATGTTGTTTTGGGACTAATTTTTTTAAAGTATATTACAGATTCATTTAATGAAAGGTATGAAGAAGTTAAAAAAGAATATCCAGGATTAGAAGAAGATAGAGATGCTTATACAGCAGCAAATGTTTTTTTTGTTCCAAAGGAAGCTAGATGGGACTACATCAAGAAAAATGCGAAACAACCTACTATTGGTAACATTATTGATAATGCAATGGTTTTAATTGAAAAAGAAAACCCACCACTTAAAAATGTATTACCTAAAAACTATGGTAGAGCTGATTTAGATAAGATTATGCTAGGCGAACTTGTTGACCTTTTTTCATTTGATGTTGGTGGGAAAGAAGCTAGAGCTAAAGACGTACTTGGAAGAGTATATGAATACTTTCTTAAAAACTTTGGAACTGGTGAAGGACAGTTTTATACTCCACCAACAATCGTTGATTTATTAGTTAATATGATTGAACCATATAAAGGTAGAGTTTATGACCCTTGTTGTGGATCTGGTGGAATGTTTGTTCAATCGGCTAAATTTGTAGAAGAACATCAAGGTAAAATTGGTGATATTTCTGTATATGGACAAGAATCAATACCAACTACTTGGAGACTTGCTAAAATGAATCTAGCAATTAGAGGAATTGATGCAAATTTAGGATCAAAAAATGCTGATACTTTTACTGAAGATCAACATAAAAATTTAAAAGCAGATTACATTCTAGCTAACCCACCATTTAATGTTAAGGATTGGGGCCAAGAAAAATTGACTGAGGATCCAAGATGGGAGTGGGGAACTCCACCTGCAGGAAATGCTAACTATGCTTGGATAAGCCACATGGTTAATAAGTTAAGCAATAAAGGTAGTGCAGGATTTGTATTAGCCAATGGCTCACTATCAACAATGGGTAAAGAAGAATTTGAAATCAGAAAAAACATATTAGAAGAAGGGCTAGTTGATTGCATTGTAGCAATGCCATCACAGCTATTTTATGATGTTTCAATTCCAGTAAGCTTATGGATCGTCACTAAAGACTTTAAAGATAGAAAAGATAAAGTATTATTTATAGATGCTAGAAAAATGGGATATATGGAAACAAGACGCCATAGAGAACTAACCAAAGAAGAAGTTAAAAAGATATATACTACATACCATAATTGGAAGAATAATAACAATTATGAAGATGAATATGGGTTTTCTAAATCTGCAACATTAGAAGAAATTAGAAAACATAACTATATTTTAACTCCTGGAAGATATGTAGGATTAGAAGAAGTTGAAGATGACGGAATTCCTTTTGAAGAAAAAATGGAAGAATTAGTTTCTGAATTAAGTGAACTATTTGAAGAATCTAAAAGACTTGAAGAAGAGATAAAAGAAAAACTAAGGGGAATCGGGTATGAATTTTAATAATCGTAAACGTTTTACCTTCGATGATGTCACTGAAATTATTTTTAGTGGAGGAACTCCCTCTACCCGGATTGATGAATATTGGGGTGGGGATATAAATTGGTTATCTTCAGGAGAGACTCGCAATAATTTTATAAGTACAACTGAGAAAACTATTACTAAAGAAGGTGTAAAAAACTCATCTACTAGATTAGCAAAAAAAGATGACATTGTCATGGCTTCTGCTGGTCAAGGTTTCACAAGAGGATAAGTTTCGTATTTACATATTGACACATACATCAACCAATCCATAATTGCAATAAGGCCTAATACCAATATATTGAATAATCTATATGCATATTATAATTTAAAAAACAGATATGAAGAATTAAGGGCAATGTCCGATGGACATAGTATTCGTGGAAGTATAACTATTCCAATGATTAAAGAACTTGAAATAGATTTACCACCAATTTTCGAACAAAAAGAAGTTGCAAACATTCTATCATCTCTAGATGACAAAATAGAATTAAATAATCAAATGAATGAAACGTTAGAAGAACTAGCACAAACTCTCTACAAACAATGGTTTATTGATTTTGAGTTTCCAAATGAAAATGGCGAACCATACAAATCGAGCGGTGGAAAAATGGTTGAAACTGAATTGGGTTTAATCCCTGAAGGGTGGAGAGTTCTGTCAATTGATGATATTGTTCAATATAATAAAAGAGGTTATTCGCCTAAGTATACTGAAAATGACATAGCTGAGGGTATACCCGTTATTAACCAGAGATGTGTTAGAAATCATACTATAATAGAAGAAGCAGTTAGATATCACGACAATAACATTAAAGAAGCTCCAAAAGATAAATATCATAATGCTTGGGATGTCCTAATCAACTCTATGGGAGTAGGAACTTTAGGAAGAGTTGCTATCAGTTCAATATCACATAATAGAATTGTTCATAGTGTAATTACTATATTAAGAGCAAATACTAATATTATCTTAGAACCAATATTTTCTTATGCCATGTTACTGCTAGAAGATACATTTACTCAAATGGGTGAAGGATCAACCGGGCAAACTTCATTAAGTAATAGTTATCTTGGGCAAATTAAAGTTGTTGTTGCACCAATAAAAATCCAAAACAAAATAAATGATTTGATTACTGAAATTCAAAAGAGAATTGATAGTAACTACCTTGAAAATAAAACACTAGCTGAAATAAGGGATCTATTGTTACCAAAATTAATGAGTGGTGAAATAAGAGTTCCAATAAAGGAGTAATCTATTATGAGTAAAATCAAATTTTATGAATCTAATATAGAAGAAGCGGCTCTTCTTTGGTTAGATGAATTAGGCTATAAAATTGAAGACTTTGAAACTGTTAGTCCTCAAGGAGATTATCCTTTAAGAGACTCGTATTATGATGTCTACTTAAAAGATATTTTAATAGATGCATTAAAAAGACTTAATCCAACTATTCCTAAAAGTGGAATAGAAGATGCTTTTAGGATGTTAACAATTCCTAATAAAGTCTCGTTAATAGAAAACAACAGATATATAAGCAAACTAATAACTGAAGGAGTTAGCGTTAGTTTTCATAATAAAGAAGGTGTTATTGAAAATAAAATAGTTAATGTTTTTGATTTTATTAACCCTGATAATAATGATTTTAGAGTTATTAATCAATTTACAGTAATAGAAGGACAAACAGAAAAAAGACCAGATATAGTTGTATTTGTTAATGGGCTACCTATAGCTGTTTTTGAACTTAAAACAGCATCAGATGAAAATATCACAATTGATGCTGCCTATAACCAAATAAAGACATACCAGGAACAAATATCATCGCTCTTTGTTTATAACGCGTTTAATGTTATTAGTGATGGTTTACATGCGAAGGTTGGAACTATAACTTCAAATAAAGACTGGTACATGACATGGCGTACCTTAGATGGGGAAAATATTGCTCCAAACTCTATACCTCAATTAGAAGTTATTATTAAAGGTATGTTTGAAAAGAGTCGTTTATTAGACATAATAAAACAATTCATATTATTCCAAGATGAAGATACTGAATATAAGAAAATACTAGCTGGATATCACCAATATCACGCTGTTAATGCTGCAGTTGAAAACACTAAACTAGCAACTGGTCATAATGGTGACGGAAGAATTGGTGTTGTATGGCATACTCAAGGAAGTGGTAAATCTCTTACCATGGTTTTTTATGCTGCTAAATTGATTATTTCAAAAGAATTAGAAAATCCAACAATAGTTGTTATTACTGATAGAAATGATTTGGATGATCAGTTATTTTTAACTTTCTCCAAATCAAGCGGACTTCTTAGAACTAATCCTTATCAAGTTATGAGCCAAGATGATTTAAGAAGAGAATTAAATGGTAGAACATCAGGTGGTGTTATATTTACTACAATTCAAAAATTTACTGAAGATGTATTAAATGAACCACTAACGAAAAGAAAAAACGTTATTGTCTTAGTTGATGAAGCCCATAGAAGTCAATATGGCTTTAGCGCAAAAATTATTAAAGATAATAAAGAAGCGTTTGAAAAATATGGATATGCTAAATATATGAGAGATGCCTTACCGAATGCATCTTATATTGGATTTACAGGAACTCCAATTGAAAAGACTGATAAAAATACAAGAGCAGTCTTTGGGGATTACATATCAACATACGATATGAGCCGTTCAATTGAAGACGGTAATACTGTAAGAATATATTATGAAAGTAGAATTGCTAAAATTGATTTCACTGATGACTATTACAATATAGATGATGATTATGAAGAAATCACAGAATACCAAGAAGAAACTCAAGTACAAAGCCTAAAACGTAAATGGGCTAGACTTGAAGCTGTTGTTGGTAGTGAACCTAGAATTAAAACAATCGCAAATGACATTGTTAATCATTTTGAAAACAGACAAAAATCAAAAGAAACTTCTGTTGGTAAGGGAATGATTGTTGCAATGAGTAGAAGAATTGCTGTTGGATTATATGATGAAATTATTAAACTTAGACCAGAGTGGCATTCAGATGATTTACTTAAGGGGAAAATTAAAATTGTAATGACAGGTTCTTCGAGTGATCCTGCTTCATGGCAAAAACATATAGGAACAAAGCATACAAGAGACACTCTAGCTAAAAGAATGAAAGATAATAACGATGAATTAGAATTAGTTATCGTTAGAGATATGTGGCTTACTGGATTTGATGTTCCAAGCTTACATACAATGTATATTGATAAGCCAATGCAAGGCCATAATTTAATGCAAGCAATTGCGAGAGTTAACCGTGTATTTAGAGAAAAACAAGGTGGATTAGTTGTCGACTATATTGGAATTGCAGATAAATTAAAAGAAGCACTTTCTGAGTATACTGAAAATGACCAAAAACAAACAGGGCTAGATACTGATGTTGCTGTTTCTTTAATGCTCGATAAGTTAACTGTTATTAGAGAATTATTACACAATCATAATTATGATAAGTATTTTAAAGGAACTAACGCAGATAAACTACAAGCAATTATGGAAACAATTGATTACATTGTAAGTTTAAGAGAGGAACGTAAAAAAGATTTTATTAATATTGTAACCGAGCTATCTAAAGCATATTCTTTATGTTCAACTACTGATGAAGCCATAGAACATAATATAGAAATAAGCTTTTATAAAACAGTTAGAGCAGGATTAATTAAACTTGCTACTGATGAATCTAAAAAGAAAACAGTTGATGAACTAGATCAAGAATTAAATCAACTTATTTCTAAATCCTTAAAATCAGATGAAGTAATTGATATTATGGCAGAAATTGGTTCTGATAAACCTGATATATCTATACTTTCTGATGAATTTTTAGAAGAATTTAAAAATATGGAGCATAAGAATGTTGCAGTTGAACTTTTAAAGAAATTAATTCAAGGAAAAATTAGAGCATTTTCTAGGAAAACAATTGTAAGATCAAGACTATTTTCAGAAATATTAGATGAAACAATTAAAAAATATCAAAATAGACTAATTGATTCTACTATAATAATTCAAGAGTTAATTAATCTTGCAAAAGATATTACTAAAGCCGCTGAAGAAGGTAAAGATACTGGCCTTTCTGATGATGAATACGCATTTTATGAAGCGTTAGCATCTAATGTTACTGCAAAAGAAGTTATGGGCACTGATATATTAAAAGAAATAGCAAGAGAGTTAACTAAGAAAATAAAAAGTAGTACTACTGTTGACTGGAATATTAGAGAAACAGTTAGATCTGAAATAAGATTTTCTATTAAAATTTTGCTTAAAAAATATAATTATCCACCAGATGATGTGAATGATCCTAATAATTATGATAAATCTGTTCAGCTTATATTAGAGCAAACCGAACTTTTATATAGTGAATTAGTATAAGGTCTTTTAATGATGAATATTGACGATAAAATTAAAGTAATAAATAATAACATAAATGGCAACCTAGAAAAACTAGCTGATAATAGGGGCTTTTTGTCGCAAAATATTCTCAGTCAATTAAGAAATTTTTTAGAGGAATTTTATTTGAACCGGAAATACTTAAAACATGGAAAAGCTATCCATACGGACCAAAAGACTATAGTAAGAAAAATATTGCTTACACATTGATGGTTCATATGACATGGGAAGAAAGTGGTATGTGAGATCCAGGATAAAGGTTACTTAATACAATTGAGTTTGATAAATAATAAAAGCTGGCTAATTGGTTTTTAATTTAAAGGGAGATATACAATTTTGACAAGAAAAAGAGGAAGTAGATTATGCATATGAATATATTGCAAAAAATTGTTTCAAGCGCAAATAACTTTTTTGAAGCTGCTGAAAGGTGTGACTTTCCAGTTGGTGAAGTTAATGAAAAAAACTGGCCACTTATGATCCCGGAATTTGTTAATCGTGCTTTCGCTTGTGAACTATATCTAAAAGGAATTGCTATTGCTACTGATACAAAAGTAATTAATAAACATCAATTAGATTTGTTGTTCAATCAATTGAAAATAGAATATAAAAATAAAATATTTCACATCTGGCTAAATAGAGCAGATGAAAATCTAATTGATTGCGAATATACACGAAAAATGTTTGATGATAACCTACTTAGCATAAGTGATATATTTGAGAGATTTAGGTATAGTCATGAATGGGTTGGGTCAGTTCTAAATGTTTCCAGTAGTTTTAAAAGACCAGAACAAATTAAATTGCTTTCAAAAGGTAATATGTATGGAGGTTTTCTAAAAACTTTTTCAATTGTTTTGAGAGAACACATTGAAACAGTTTTTTTAGATCAAGGAATATATCAACTATGGTAGATAAAAGTTTAATTCATGATTTTAAAAAAGAAATAGATTTAAAATATTTAATTATTTTAAACATCTAAAATTCAAGAAATTAATATGGAGGCTTTTATGACAAAAGACAAAAATAAGTTTGTATCATGTTTATTTAAAGTTCCAATCTTTTCACATCTAACTGAAGATGAACAGAAAGGTATTGTTGAACTTGTTAAAGTAAAAAAACTTAAAAAAGGTGAAACTTTATATAATGCTGGAGATCAGGGTTCTTTTCTTTATGTAGTTCATGAAGGAAAGGTTAAAATATCAAGATATACTGAAGAAGGTAATGAGCAAGTCTTAAGAGTATTATCAACAGGTGATTTTGCAGGCGAACAAGCACTATTTACTAATAATTTAGCCAGTGATTTTGCCATAACTCTAGAAGATAGTATGGTTTGTGTGCTTGATGGATCTGAACTTAAAAAACATATGATTGAAAAACCAGAAATATCCGTTAGAATTATTTCTGAACTTAGTAAAAGATTAAGTGAAAGTGAAACAAAACTTGAAAGTTATAACCTAGATTCAGTTGGTAAAAGAGTAGCGCAATCAATTATTAAAAATAGCAATGGAAATAAAACTTTTGAATTACCTATCTCTAAACTAGACTGGGCATCACTTTTAGGAATGAGTACTGAAACTTTAAGTAGGAAATTAAGTCAGTTTAAAAGATCTGGCTTAATTGATTTAAAGGGGCAAAGGCAAATAACAATTTTAGATGAAGGTAAATTAAATGAAATTTCATAAACTTTATTAAAAAAATTTGACCTAGGTCATTTTTTTTAAAGATATATGTTGTTAATATAGACATATAAGAAGAAAAGAGGTTTATGAAATGAAAAATTTTATAGAAAAAAATAATGAAATATTACAACAATTAAACTTATTTGTGCCTGTTGTTAACAAAGTACATGGTAAAAATCATCCAGAGTTTAATGATGTTAAGCGTAATTATGAAGTAATTAATAGTAAACTTAATGCTAACAATTTTAATTTAAAAGATGAGTTTATTAATTTAAGAAAGATTACTAATAATTATCAAATACCTAATGATGTATGTGAAAGCTATGAGGCTGTGTATAGTATGTTGGAAAAATTAGATAATTCATTTAATAAGGCAAGATAATTATGCAAAGATTAATATTAAGATTTAAAAGTGAAATTTCATTTGTAAGCTTATTTTTAATTATAAGTGCATTTTCATCTCATTATTTATTTAAAAATGAAGCAGTAGCTGAAATTGGATTAATTATCGCATCTATAATTGGGATAATACCAATTGCAATCCAAGCATATCAAGCTTTAAAAGTAAAAGTTATAAGTATTGATGTTTTAGTAACAATTGCAGTTGTTGGTGCGTTTTTAATTAAAAACTTTGAAGAATCAGCAATAGTTACTTTCTTATTTTTATTTGGTAATTTCTTAGAACAAAGAACACTTAATAAAACAAGATCAGCAATTAAAGAATTAACTGAGATGGCACCTCTAGTTGCTTATAAGTTAATGGAAGATAATGAATTTCATGAAGTTTTAATTGATGATGTTGATATTAATGATACTTTATTAGTTAAAACTGGTGCTAAAGTACCTGTTGATGGATATGTTATCAGTGGGAGTGGCTATATTAATGAAGCAACTATTACGGGTGAATCTGTTCCAGTTAAAAAGGAATTAAATTCAAAAGTATACGCAGGGACTATTTTAGAAAATGGTACGATAGAAATTATTGCTGAAAAAGTAGGCGAAGATACAACTTTTGGAAAAATAATTGAGCTTGTAGAAGAAGCTCAAGATTCAAAATCTAAGACAGAAAAGTTTATCGATAGATTTTCTAAGTACTATACACCAATAGTTTTGTTAATAGGAATAATTGTCTTTCTAATTTGGCAAGATATAGAGCTTGCGATAACTGTTTTAGTGCTAGGTTGTCCCGGTGCATTAGTAATTGGAGTTCCTGTTTCAAATGTTGCAGGTATTGGTAATGGTGCAAGAAACGGCATATTACTAAAAGGTAGTGAGACGATTAATGATTTTAGCAAGGTAGATGTTTTCTTATTTGATAAAACCGGAACACTTACAATTGGAAGGCCAATTGTTAGTAGTATTAAATCATATGGAAATAATTATGATAGAGATTTAAGTTATTTAAAAGCAGTTGAAAAAGAATCTGATCATCCGCTCGCAAAAGCAATCACTGCATATATAACAAGTGATAACAATAACTTAAAAGTAGAAAATACGAAGGTTATTAAAGGAAAAGGTATTAAAGCAAATATTAATGGTGATGAAATAGTAGTTGGTAATGTTAGGTTAATGGAAAGTAAAAAGATTGAAATTACAAACGATATGTTTAATTATATTAAATTTTTAGAAAATGAAGGAAACTCTCTTGTAATAACAGCAATTAATAATAAAATAGTTATTATAATGGGAATTAAAGATCAAATTAGAAATGATGTATTAGCTGAAATAAAAAGACTTAAAAAACTAGGTGTTAAAGAACTAATTGTTCTATCAGGTGATAATCAAGCATCAGTAAATCTTGTTTCAAAAGAATTAGGGCTAACAAAAGCATATGGTAATATGCTTCCTGAAGACAAGCAAAAATATATTAAAGCCTTACAAGAACAAGGTTTAAGGGTTGCTTTTGTTGGTGATGGAGTAAATGATGCTCCATCGCTTGCAACAGCAAATATAGGAATTGCGATGGGTAGTGGCACTGATGTGGCAATTGAGACAAGTGATGTTGTTTTAATTGATTCAAAATTTAGTAAATTAAACCATGCACTTGGTCTTTCAAAATCAATTGTTAGAAATATGTGGCAAAACATTATAATTGCGCTCCTAGTAGTAGCAATATTAATAATAAGTCTACTTACAAGTGATTGGATGAATATGTCAATTGGGATGTTAGTTCATGAAGGAAGTATCTTAGTAGTAATACTAAATGGTATGAGATTATTAAAATATAAATTAAGAAAGTAGGAGAAAAACAATGAAAAAAGCAACACTAAACTTAGAAACATTAACATGTCCATCATGTTTACAAAAGATTAATAATGCTTTAAAAGGATTAGATGGAGTTGATAAAGACAGTGTTAATGTTATGTTTAATTCTAGTAAGGTAAAAGTTGATTTTGATGATACTAAAATATCAGTAGATGATATCGCAAAATCAATTGATAAACTAGGATATGAAGTTAAAAAAGTACAGGTTAAATAATTGATAATAACTTGAAAATTATTTTACGCCTCCTAATAAGGCCAATAATTAGTGTGTATGCCCTACTAGACATATGCTAAAAGTATATTAGATATAGTATTAACATAGGCCAGACATAGTGTAGAGATACCTAAAAAAAGTAAGGAAAAATGACAAAATTAAATTGATTTGTATTCCGTTGGAGTAACTACAAACGATACGGAATTTAGTATAATGTACATATCGTGGATATCTGGCTTTAATTTAGTCTAAGATTTAAAGAGGCATTTTTGTCTCTTTTTTTCTTGCGAAAATTCGTAGATTAGATAAAAATTAAAATATGGAATACCGGCTATAAAGACCAGCCTAGAAATGAAAGCAAGCTTTAAATTATGAGCTGTTTTTTATTTTTGCAGAGATACTTGTAGTATTCCAACTTGTTAGCTATTACAATTTTTTTGTCGATATTACCGACGGTTGGAGAGAATAAAATGAAAGGTAAAATGCTAGATACTTATGAGCGTTGGCAAAAATCTGGTCATCTAAATTTAAAACTTAAATCAATAACTGAAATGACTGCAAAAAGAGCAACTCAAAGACAAGTTGCTGAGTATTTGGGAATAACTGAAAAAACGGTTATTAGACTAAGAAAAAAAACATCCCAAATTTGAAGCAGCATTTCAATTTGGGGATGAGCAATTAAAAAAGAATTTAGAAGATGCAATGCTTGAAAAGGGGCAGACGAGGATGGTATCAAAGGGTAAATAAGAGGGCTCAAAATCCCCAGATTTTCCTTTATTATTACCTTGAAGGTATAAATTAACCAGTTAAGCACTGTTACCAACTTTCTATGGAGTTCCCCAAAAAGTATGTAAGAATAACCAAAAGGGCTTATGAGGGTAAAAACTAACCAGTTTAACTTTTTTAGAAATTTTTGAGCCTTACCCATTAGGGTCAATAATGACTCCAAAAAAATCTTTGATTAGTACGAAAAAGTACTCAAATAAGTCCTTTTTTAAGGGCTTTTTTAATGGAAAAACGACTTTTTTAGAAAAATATAATTTCTAAGAGAGTCATTTTTGTTTAATAACTTAAAACCTAAAAAAATTATTGACATTGGTACGAACTAAATTGTTACCGAATAATATACGTCTTGCTCTTTGTATTTCATTTTTAGATTTAACTGATCATATAAGATATCTAAACTTGAATTGTCGTTAATTACATTTAACTTTATTTCATATTTATCAATAGCATTAACGGTTACTAATGATACTAACTTTTTAAAATCAACTATATCATCTAAAGGTTTAAAGTTCTTAATTCTTTTAATAAATGTTGGAACTTTCTTTTTAGCATTGATTAACTTAGTTTTTTCTGATAATAAATCAACTTTATTAGAGTCTGCAAACATCAATTCATTTTCGATATTTTCTAATTTCATGTTTATTGTA